>Ga0182738_1000440_pt1 | contig 59939 bp, 46 predicted proteins | sample eDN5th30CBELigMG_FD_128876 | JGI IMG/M metagenome (GOLD analysis project Ga0182738, IMG submission 128876) | Enriched Miracle-Growth compost microbial communities from Emeryville, California, USA - eDNA 5th pass 30_C BE-Lig MG (version 2)... ... | reverse complement strand
GGAGTTATTGGAAAAGGCGACCTGCCTGGGGACAATTCTCTCTTCGTTTCCGCAGGCGCATCTGGCATCCAAGACCTTGCTTGAACAGGTGCTGGGGATCAAACGATTGCAGCGGCTCACCGAGTGGCCAATCGTCGCGGGCACTGGCGGGAGCAACCTGCTCTACCTGGCAAATGCTTCCCTGCGGGCTTCAGGAAACGAATAATATTTGGCGTCGGGATCGGTGGTGATGTCGCCGGCGGTGGGAGAGAGATGCGAGACGGGAGCAGCGTGCTCGGTACCGGGTTGGCGGAGGGCACGGGGATGGAAATCTTCCGGACGAGGCCACTTTGTGGGCCCCTTTGATTCCCCAGCCAGGGTACGTTGGCCCGCTGTCGAACTGGCGCTGACTTCCTCTTCTGCCTGTGGTCGTGCTGCACGCAATTGGCGAGGGATGGAGCGTAAGACAGCAGGGGCGCGGTCAATGCCGGTCAGGGCGGGGAGTGGTTCTGTGAGGGGTTCTTCGACTGGCTGGCTCTCGGCGGTCGGGCTTTGTGAACGAATCACGACGTCATCGTTTGCAGCGGTCGCCACAGGCGATGCTGTCGGCGAAGCAGTTGTGACGGCATTGGCCGTTGTTTCATTTTGGGCAATGGCTGTTCCCGGAGTGCTCAATGGCGGTGAGCCAGCAACGATCCAGCCAGTCCATTGCTGCTCCAGCAAGGCAATGCTTGTATATCCGTAATGGCGATGGATCGCTTTTTCCCAGCCCATTTGATGGGCATCTTCCAGGAATCGGATGTAGACCTGCCGTCCCTGTTCCCCTTTGCTGCCGACCAGGTAACCCGCGAGCGAATATCCTTCTGCATACAGAGTCAACACGTCCTGCATGTCAGTGGGATACTCACGAATTGTTAACAGGTCATTTAAAGGAATCCTTCGGCTGGTGGTGATCACCCGGTTGAGCAGTTGCATCTGCCGGGCCTGTTCGGATTCATGTTCGAAGAGAGTGGCTGCCCCTTCATCCGCCCAGCGTGGCAGCGGACGGCGGAAATGAGTGGCGAAAATCGTGTGATTCACTTCATGGGGAATAACTGAATCGAGAACCCGTTCCAGGGTCCCCTGCACCTGCATTTTCCAGCCATAGACTTCACCGTTTTCGAAAGTGAATGTGGTCTGGCCGCCTGCTCCCATCTGGCCGACCTGGACAGAGATCGGACAGGGCTGATACCAGTTCTTCGGCAACGGCTGACCAAGCCACTGGATCGCCAATTCATGGCGCCAGTATTCGGCGCAGTTCGCAACCCGGCGAGCAATTTCGTCGGTCGAGGCCGTCACCACGAAATTTGCCGTTTTGAAAGTAGCAGCCTGCGCACTGGAGGCGAACAGGCACAAGGTGCAGAGCACCAAGAATCTTTTAGAGATTGCGTCCATGCACTCGGGGGCTGTGAGAGAAGGGGGGAATGGGGATGAACTTTGGGCGAATCCGTGCCTACTCGTTCCTGGTTGGCGGCGACAAGCTGTCGCGGTTTGACACACGCCAATGACAGCGTGCTGCCTTTTGCAGTCATTGCAACCCCCGGGCCAATCCTGCTGACCGGCGACTCCATCCAGACTCTCTGCCGCGTAACTTCCATGGTGATCGGCCATTATTGCCGGTCACCATTTTTTCGTCGAAATGTCCCCTGTTGGAAGGGGTGTAAATTATACAAGCGCAGTGCTGCGATTTTGAGTCCCCTTTTGCAATTTTTGCAGAAAGAGGGCAACGTGACTCATTTGTTCCGGACTCCACCAGAATTGTTCACGCGACACAAAACCTTCATAAGTTCAGAGAATTGTGACCATTTGTTGCACGGATTGTTGCACGGAGAAGATCAACATTCCCTCCAAATTGATCACGGTGAGGGCGCTTCTGTTCCGCTTCGATCGCATCCATGATCTTGTCGACGGTCCGCTGGCTGGCGGTATGCTTTCCAGCAGGCATGTCATCCCAATCAAGAGGGAGGAGATTCCAATCGCCGAAGCAGTCGTCTGGCCCGGGATTTCCAGAAAATGGATTTCCGGGCAATGGCAGAAGGCGAGACCTGCAGATCTGCCAGCAATCCCTGCAGCAGGCTGCGGGCAGGCTCGATTTGTCCCTGATCGGCATACAATCTGGCCAGCAGGTAAAGTGCTTCGGGCTGCCGCCACCTGTTTACGTGCTGTTCCAGATGAGCCTGGCTTTGTGGGATTTCGCCCAATTCCAACATCGACTTGGCGAGCAGTAACGAGGCATCCCCAAATTTAAAATTGGGATCTTTGGCCAGCAGACATGTCAGTTGCGCTTTGGCATCCGCAAAGTTTCTGGAGAGAAAATTGATGCTGGCCGCTCCCCACAACGCACTCAGGTTATCGGGTTCTTTGGACAGCGCCTGGCGGTAAGATGCCTGTGCCTGCTCATAGCGTTTCAGATCCCGAAGTGCATCCCCCAGCAGAACATGCTGATAGGCATTGCCGATGTGCGTGGCTGCTGCTTCCAGTCGTGGCAAGGCACGTGTTTTTCTCCACCATTTGGAGAACGACCAGTTTTCGTAATCACGGCTGGGCAGATAGCGGACTACAAAATAAGCAATCGCTCCAAACGGTTGAACCAGCAGCATGATCCACAACCAGAAGAACCATGTGGGATCGTTGCGGACGCAGTAATAAATCATCCACAGCAGTAACGCGAGATAGGCCAGCCACAACGGGCCGGTCAATACCCAGTGCCAGAACAGAGACCAGGGAGAGACGGGCAGATCGCCGGGCTCCAGGACAGAGAGATCTTCGTGAAGCCCGATCAGGCCGTCTGGTTGTGAAATATGCTGGAACATCTCGAGGCTGATCTCATCTTAGAGCAAGTTGCTCTGGCCTGGGCCCGCACAACGCACGTTTCGACTGATGAAAGGCGACTTGCCCTGTGACGGAACGCGGCCGATGCGGGGTGAATGTGCTCTATTCTGCGGGAGGAGGATCCAATGGAGGCTGCATTGACCGGCTCAGGGATTTCAGAAATGGCAGCACATGTGGCGCAGCCATAAAAACCCGGGCCGAAACCGCGGATCGTGGATAGACATTCGTGATGAAGTCGAAACAGAATTCCGTGGGAGAATGTCGAATCAGCACTCCATTCGCATAGCGACCGCTAAGCATGCTGTCAGGCAGTTTCAATTCATTATAAATATCTTCGATGTGCGGAGGATTCTGAGGAGCGGGCAGATTCTCGGGATGAAATGCAGAGATTTTACCCGAAGTTCCGACTTCCGGGCCGGGTTCATCCAATGGCGCAGCCTGCTCTTCGGGCAGCATCCGGGGGATTTGTGGCAGTATTCCAAAGCGGCGCTCGTAGTTGGCGATGTTATCGTGCAGGGCATTCACAAACTGCTGGCCCACGACATGCGGCAAGACCACTCGCGTGGCGATGCGCTGCTGTTCTCCCATTCGCAACACAAAATCCAGGACCAGTTCAAATGGTCCGGTCAGAATCATCACGCCATTGCTGAAGACTCCATTTCCAATTTCTCCGGGCACCCTCGCACTCAACTGATGATGCCGGACCTGCCCTTGTACAGTTCGATCGTCTTCCGGAAGATCCGGTTCCTCTTCGGGCGAGGAATGAGACATTTTAATACTCCATACACAAGCCAAGAGGATTTCGGACAGTGGCCTCCTGCGTTGGCGAGAGCAAGTTGCTCTCGCCTGTGCCCGCGCAGCTCGCGGTTCGATTAATGAAAGGCAACTCGCCGCGTGGCGGAACGCGGCCGATGCGGGGTGAATACGCTCTATGTGTTGACGTTTTTGGCTGATGATCTCTGGCAGACTCTTTCAGGCAGACTCTTACCGTCGGCAAGCCTCATGGGTTAATGGCAGCCATTGACCATGGGCCTGGCTGCTCGCGACGGATTGCTGGATAAAGTTCATGCCATCCACGCCGTCATAAATATTGGGATAAATCGTATCCCGCATTTCAAAGGGTTCTCCGGCAGCCCGTTTGATCATGGCGTCATATGCAGAACGATAAACGTTTGCAAAAGCCTCGAAAAATGCTTCCGGATGACCTGCGGGGAGACGGCACGAAGCCGTGGCCAGCGGGGTCATGTAGGCTGCTCCGGGGTTACGAGTATAGATCTGCCAGGGTTCGCCATTGCGGCGGACCTGCAGAGAATTGGGCGCTTCCTGACTCCACATTACAGAAGCGCGGGTGCCGTCGATTTCAATCGAAATGTCGTTTTCACGACCATGTGAAATCTGACTGGCGGTGACGGTTCCCAGCCCGCCATTGGCATACTGAATGACCGCATGGCCATAATCATCCAACTGGCGACCGGACTCAAAAATCTTGAGAGTACAGGAGATTTCTGCCGGCAGCAGACCGGACATGTAGCGGCCCAGATTGTAGGCGTGCGTGGCAATGTCCCCAAACGCACCGGCCGCTCCGGATTTGGCGGGATCAGTGCGCCAGCCAGCCTGCTTCTGATCTTCCATTTCCACCCGTGAACGCAGCCAACCCTGAATATAGCTGCTGCGAATGGCCTGAATTTCACCCAGGTCTCCCCCCAGGATCATCTCGCGGGCCTGGCGCACCATCGGATAGCCGGTATAATTATGTGTGACGGCGAAGACCACTTGATGCTTTTCGACCAGCCTGGCCAGTTCTTCGGCTTCCTGCAGACTGAACGTCACCGGCTTATCGCACATCACGTTCAGGCCCCGTTCAATGGCGGCTTTGGCAACAGGAAAGTGCATATGATTGGGAGTTGCCACGGTGATGAAGTCGATGCGGTCTCCTTCCGGGCGCTGTTGCTCCTTGTCCAGCATCTCCTCATAAGTTCCATAGGCACGTTCCGGTTTGATATCGTAAAACGGAGCAGAGGCTTTGGAACGTTCGGGCGTGGAAGAGAGTGCACCCGCGACAAGTTCGGCACGGTTGTCGAGAATGGCTGCGATATTATGAACACGTCCGATAAAGGAGCCTTGTCCACCACCAACGAGTCCCATTTTCAATTTGCGATTGAGATTGCCGTTGACATGATCCATGAAATTCAATTCCTCTTTTCGCGTTCTGACAAATAAGGCTGGCGACACCGTCGCCATTGAGAATAGTCGCCGATTCAGATTGTGGCAACTTACGGCGAGAATCCAGTCGAACCATCCTGGCGGGAGCCTCCATTTTTACTGACTGGACTTTCAGGTCTGGAAACTTGATCCAAAGTAACGTAAAGAGAAAGAGGGAAAAGAGAACAGAGGAAAGACAATTGTTGATGCTTTCGCTTTTCTCTTTTCTTCTGGTCCCTGGTCTCAATCCGATTCAGACTTGGAACGACTGCATGACGGTCTTCTCCAAATCGCGATGACCCCACTGTATTGAATGCGCCTGTATTGAGTGCGATCAAATGTGGAAACCTGTTGTCAAAGAGCCGGTATGCAACAGTCCGGTGTCGGCCGAAAGCCGGACATCGCGCAGAATTCGTTTTCTCAAGTCAATCTTTCCCATCGCGATATTGCTGGTGATGATTGCGGGGATGTTGACGGTCGCAGCGATTCTCCGGCACAGCCAGAGCCTGACCTTTGATGAATCGTTCTTTCTGAACTGCAGCCTTCAGACTATTCATGACGGTCATCTTGACCCACGAATCTGCAGCGAAGGAGTGGCGCCGCTGCCGTTGATATTGACCTATCTGCCGGAGTTCATCGGGACTTCCGGAGCGGACTGTCCCCATCTCTGGTCTGGGAGAATGGATGCGCCACAACTGATTCAGTGGCCGCGGTTCCTGAACTCCATTCTCTTCGGCGTTCCTCTGATTTTGATTTCCTGTTTCTGGATGCAGGCCCGGCGCGGCTGGTTCCCGGCTCTGGTGGCAGCAGCCCTGATTGCCTCGTCTCCCGTAATTGTGGCACATGCCTCTCTGGCGACGATGGACATCAGCTTTGCCACGACCGGATTACTGGCCATGATGTCATTGGGCTGGGTGCTCCGGAAGCCCAGCGGAGGACGCATCTTTCTGTCCGCACTGCTTTCTGCGATGGCACTTTCTTCAAAGTATTCGGCCGTGTTCCTGTTTCCAGCCATGGTGATCCTGTTGCTGACTTTCCAGAAAGAGCCCGCCGAAAAATATCCTTTTCAGACTGTCGCCGGCTGGAAAGATGTTCTCTGGAAATTCTTTCTCTGGTGTCTGCTGGTGATTCCAATTTGCTGGGCATTTCACCTGTTTTCGTTTACCGGGCCTTTGAAAACATTTCCGTTGTCAAAGACACCGGACAACTCACCCTGGATTCAGATGCTGGGGCGCGGTCCCTGGGCCTTATGGGTCATGGAAATCGCCCATCAGCATTTGTGGCGTCCTGCTCCAGTTTCCGGAATCCTGTTTCAATATCTGCATAATCAGGCGGGACATCCAGCTTTTCTGCTTGGAAACGTCTCACAGTTTGGGTGGTGGTACTATTTCCCGCTGACATTCCTGTTCAAGTCCACCCCCGCGGAACTCGCCCTGTTTGCATTTTTGATCGGTTGCCTGTTCACAATGAGACGCTCTCCCGTTCAGTTTTGGAGGGAACTCGACCCCGATCTGAAAGCATTTCTGATTTGCAGTTTGATTTTCATTTCCCTGATTCTCACTGCCAACATCAATCTGGGCCAACGCTACTTGATCCTGCTGTATCCCGTTTTGATTTTATCCGGGATTGATACGCTGGCCGGACGATTTGCCAGGCAAAAATGGCTGTTTGGCCCCATCGTCATGATCCTGCTGGGCAGTCAGATCGGCAGCCAGATCCTGAATCATCCGCACCAACTTGCCTACTTCAACTGGATGTCCGGGGGACCGAAAAACGGAGTCAATCTGCTTTCCGATTCGAATCTGGACTGGGGCCAGGGACTTCCTGCTCTCAAGCAGTTTCTGGATGAAACTCCACACGGCCGTCTTGCCATCGACCCTTTTGGATATGCGTTGCCTCGGGCCTACGGGATCGATGCAGACTTTATTAACGATTTGCACAAGCCCGCTGCGCAATACGAAGCGTTCGCTCTTTCCATCACCCAATATCAGTTCGGATCGCAGCCAGGCGGTTGTTATTCCTCACCCTGGCTGAAACATCCGGATCGGGTGGTGGGGGCTTCGATCTATCTTTATAAGCTGGACTCGCCAGAGAAAAGACAGCGATTTCAAGAGCTGGCGGCCTGTGTGGCAACGAAGAGAACGAAAGAGAAATCTTGATGAAGATGGTCCGCATTCCACCGATTGGAGCAAGTTGCGATGGCCCGGGCCGGAGCGACTTGCTCTAAAACGTCACTTCAATCACGCGCCCCATGATCAGGCGAACATAGCGTTCATCCACTTTCTCTTCGCCATGTTCATCGGTAATTCGGGCTTCGATACGATAGAGGTGCGGAATCCCGGGAATCAGCGGCTCTGAAGTGAAATGCCAGACCGAGGGCTCCTGATCGTCCTGAAAACCTTCCAGAAAATCCTGTGTACGGTAGATGTTCATGTCGTGCACCCGTACGTTTCTGGCGTTGGGAATCCGGACATCCACGATGGCGGCGCGGGGGTGCATTTTGACTGGAACGGGACGAGACTTGATCTGATAGGTCTGTCCGATGGTGCCCGGAGGAGGCTGCCAGGTTGTGGCAGTGGCTGCTGAATAGCCGGGTCCCGGGCCCTTGACCCCGGGCGCAGAAGGAACTTCCGTCGGCATCTGTCCCCCAGGAGCCCCTGGCAACGGAGGAGTGGAATAGGGCATGCTGACCGGAACACTGGATTGTGGTGCAAATTCGCCGGCCTGCATCGGAATGGGCAGGAGAGCCTCACCCGTCATCGCGGCTCCCCCACGCTGGCAGGGACATCCAGCATCGATTGCCGTCATCCCCAGTGTTCCTGTCACGGCCATGGCAAGCACGGACGCGAATGTGCGGTGTTTAATATTCATGGCACCAGCCTGTGAAGTTGCATCTGTTCTAAGTCCATTCCAACATCGTTAACGATGAATGGAATCAGGAAAACCTACCATCATGCAGGCAGGCAGGCGGTGATTTGTTGTTGAATTCCAGCAAATGTTGCGTCTTGAGGGGCTTCGAAGAGTCACGGTCGATGCAGCCCAAAAACTCATCGCAAATTGGCAACGGGAACTTGTCCCGAAGAATCTCGATTTTCCGAATCCCCCATGAGCCGGTCGGTAAGTGTGGTTGTCCTCGACAGCCTGTCAGCAAAAAGCAGCCGGTAGCAAAAAATTGTGCAGAATCGGCACATTCCGTTTTCCCGTTGTCGGAATCCCTCGTGACAGCGATACTATGAATGGCCCTGCGGATGTTTCTGGCAGGGACATCTCTCCCAGTTCTTCTTTGTTTTCCACTTTTCAATGCTGGCTCTCCGGAAATGTCTTATCGAACATTTAAGAAACTGCTGGGGGAGACAAGCCTGGAAAGGAAGTGTCGCCTGCTCTTTGGGGTGACCTTGCTGTTTCTCATTACCGGCAGCTTCTATTTCTATGCCACGTTGAACCTGCGGATTTTCAATACTCAGAACCGGCACCGCGGCCAGTTGCTTACCGCCCAGAATCTCCAGACGATGCACTGGGAGAAGATGGCCGATCCGGAAATTGTTCCCTTTGTGAAAGGTCTGGCCAGCTGGTTGAAGCCCAGCGACCTGCGCGAATATTCATGGAAATTCATTCCGGTCAATAATGATGATCCCACGCGCCGGGTCGGGGAGCAGTTCGAGCATGAAGCCATCAAGAAGCTGCTGTATCGGAATGAACCGTACGCGGTCTACGAAGACACGACGAATCGGAAATACCACTTCTTCGAAAAGGTGCTGGCCAAACAGGAATGCCTGACGTGCCATTCCGAAAAGGGAGTTCCCCCGCAGGTTCACAATGCAGACGACGTCATGGCCATTGCCCAGACGACGTTCAATCTGGACGAAATGCACAGCTCCATCGCCAAGAACAATGCGGCCTTGATCGTGATGGCCATGATTACCACTTGCCTGGCCATGTTTGTGGCCTATGCCATTGTGCGTTACGTGATTGTCAAGCCGGTGATCCATCTGAAAGATGTCAGCGATGCCATTGCCCGGGGGGAACTCGACCAGCGGGCGGACATCCGCACCGGTGATGAATTTCAGGAGCTCAGCCACGCGTTTAACCGTATGTTGCGGCATCTGGTCACCACACAGGAAGAACTGCGACACCTGAATACCGATCTGGACGGCAAGGTGGACGAACTGGCCCGTGCGAATCTCAGCCTGCATGAGATGAATAAGATCAAAAATGAATTCCTGGCAACCATGAGCCACGAATTGCGAACACCCCTCAACAGCATTCTCGGATTCAGCGATGTTCTCTCCGAAGCAGAAAACCTTTCTGACAAGCAGAAGAAATACCTCGCCAATATCCGGATTTCCGGTCAGAACCTGCTCACCCTGATCAATGACATCCTGGATCTGGCCAAGATTGAAGCAGGACGGATGGAACTGAATATCGTCGACTTTTCGATCCACGATCTCATTGAGCGCGTCACGACCTCCATGCGACCCCTGGCAGAAAAGAAGAATATCGACATGCAATCCCTGGTGGACTCAAATTTGTCCATCGTCGTGCAGGACATCGGGAAGTTACAGCAGATCATTTACAACCTGCTGTCCAATGCACTCAAGTTCACTCCGGAAGGGGGCCGGATTCGCGTTGAAGCTCATCGTTGCAATCAGACTCTGTTTGAACTGATCGTCGCGGACAGCGGAATCGGCATTCCTTTGGAAGATCAGGCGGTCATCTTCGAAAAATTTCGGCAAGGTCAAAACCAGCAGGGGAACAATTCCCTCACACGTGAATACGAGGGAACCGGGCTAGGACTCTCGATTGTGAAAGAACTCTCCAAATTGCTGGGCGGTGAAGTTTTGCTGGAGAGCGAATTCGGCAAAGGGAGCACATTCATTGTGAGGCTGCCGATCGAACTCTTCTGCAAGACCCGGCTGATGGATGACCATTCTTCCCTGTCTCCAGCGAGCGATCTGCTGCGACAGGCGGCCTCCTATGGAGTCGGCAGCCAACGAGACGCCGGATAAGAGCAAGTTGCTCTGGCCTGGGCCGACACAACGTGCGTTCGGCCAATGAAAAGGGGACTCGCCGCATTCCGTCGCCATCCGCAACGCCTCAGGACATCATGAACCAGATCGCACTGCTCCTCTCCTGTGAACATGGTGGAAATACGATCCCCGCGGAGTATCGTCCTGTTTTTGAAGCCGCTGGTGATGTTCTTCGATCACATCGTGGCTATGATCCCGGTGCACTGGGACTCGCCCGATGCCTGGCTTTGGCGTGCGGCGCGCCGCTGGAGTGCGAGACCCGGTCCAGGCTTTTGATCGAATTGAATCGCTCGCTGGAGAGCCCTCAGTTGTTTTCAGAATTCAGCCGCCAGTTGCCTACCCCGACCCGTCAGGAATTGATCGAGCAGATTTATCTTCCCTATCGCGAGCGGATGGAGCAGCATGTGAAGTTGCTGTCCGATCAACACCCGGTTCTGCACCTGTCCATTCACTCGTTCACCCCCGTAATGAATGGGAAAACCCGCCGAACGGACATTGGCCTGCTGTTCGATCCCGCCCGCGAATTTGAATCCCGGGTCGCGACTGCCTGGAGACGCGTGCTGCGCCGCTGTTTCCCCAGCCTGAAAATTCATTTCAATCTCCCTTACCGGGGCACATCCGACGGTCTGACGACGACGCTCCGCACCCGGTTTCCGGATGGACACTATGCTGGAATCGAGCTGGAAGTGAATCAGAAATATCCGCTGGGGGACGCTGTGATCTGGGGGGAAATTCAGGAGACGCTGGTGGCCTCTGTACAGCAAACAATCGAAATTCTCTAATACGCATTCCCAACACAACTGAACGATGGAATGCAGGCATGACTGTGAAGATACGTGTGATTGATTGCGCCCGCGGAGATGCGTCCGGGTTATTTGCCGACTTGCGTGCCCGACTCAGCCCGCAGGGAAACGTGGTTTCCGAAGCGGGACGACAGCGGACGATCGAACTGTTTGGAGCTCCCCTGACTCCGCAGCAGGTTGTGGAGAAAATCTGCGAAGACGTGCGGACGCACGGACTCTCCGCGCTACTCAACTTTACAAAGCAGCTGGATCGAAAAGAGATCACAGCAGAGACATTGCGAGTCCGTCCAGAAGAACTCAAGGCGGCTCATGACCAGGCTGATCCAGCTTTTCTGGCCGCCATCCGACAGATCCGTGACAACATTCTTGAGTTTCAGCAGGCGATTCTCACACAGGATGTTGTTATCCAGCGGCGACAAGAGGGCGCCCGAGTGGAATTGCGGCAACGGTATCTGCCGCTACGGCGTGTGGGAATTTGTGTTCCGGGAGGAGCCGCTGCCTATCCTTCAACAGTCTTGATGACGGCGGTGCCAGCCCAGGCAGCCGGCGTGAATGAGATTGCCATCGTTGTCCCTCCCACTGATTTCGGAGCCTATAACGTTGATCTGCTGGCCACCTGTCACGAACTGGGAATTCAAGAAGTTTACCGAGCGGGGGGAGCACAAGCCGTGGCGGCACTGGCCTACGGAGTGGAAGGCATTCCGCGTGTTGATAAAATCGTGGGTCCAGGGAATCTGTTTGTGGCACTTGCCAAGCGGTATGTCTTTGGTGAAGTGGATATCGACAGCATCGCCGGCCCCAGCGAAGTCGTCGTCCTGGCGGATGAGACGGCTCACCCTGCCTATGTGGCCAGCGATCTGATCTCCCAGGCTGAACACAGCCCCGGTTCCGCCATTCTGATCACCTGGCATGCCCCCCTGATCGAAGCGGTTCAACAGGAACTGGATGTGCAGTTGTCGCAGTTGACAAGAGGAGATCTGGCCCGGACCAGTCTGGAAGAATACGGCGCACTGATTCTGGCACGAGATTCAGCAGAAGCCACTCTGCTGGCCGATCAACTGGCAACAGAACATCTGCATATTTCCACTCAGGACCCGGAACGGGAACTGGCACAGGTGCAGAACGCCGGGGCAATCTTTCTGGGACATGATACGCCGGTTGCATTGGGGGACTATGTGGCTGGGCCTTCGCATGTGCTGCCGACGGGCGGAACGGCCCGGTTTGCCAATGGGCTGTGTGCGAATGACTTCCTTAAGCGTTCTTCCATCATCAGCTACAATCGGGCCGCTCTGGCCAACGATGCGGATCTGGTCCGGACCATGGCCGACAAGGAAGGTCTGACCGCACATCGAAACAGCGTGGACGTACGGTTGCAATAGAGTTTAGATCACATTCACATCGCGTTGTCCGATTTATTATTTCGCTGTCGTCTGCAGCGAAACGATGAATCGTTGGATTTTCTCTGCGAGTCTCCACGCGTACGGGCAATGCGGGTGAGAGCAAGTTGCTCTATGGCAGGGCTTTCGACTTTCACAAACCGGGCAACTTCCGGGAGGGCGAAGCTCCTGCTGAGCCACGAGCAAGATCACGCTTTCCCTGGCTTGCGGCTCAGCAGGAGCCTTGCCCTTCCAGACCAGAATCAAAAACAGACCAGAATCAAAAGGCGAAAGCCCCTGGCTCTCTGGTCCGAGTTTCATTTCCGACAATTGCAGCCTGTGCTACACTTTTCGACTGGAAGCGAATACCATCGGGGCGCCATGTCGACTCCTGCACTGTCTGAATCATCCGAATCCTCTGCAAATTCCGATCATCCCGCTGAATCGCCATTGTCGATCCGCGATATGACGGTGGCCTATCAGCGCCGCCCGGTGGTCTGGGATATTGATTATGTTGCTCCGGCCGGCCGGCTGGTGGCGGTGATTGGTCCCAATGGGGCGGGCAAGAGCACGTTGCTGAAAGCATCTCTGGATCTGGTTCCGCGAGTCTCCGGCAAGGTTCGCTTCTTCGGTCAGCCTTATCGTAAAGTTCGGGATCAGGTGGCCTATGTTCCGCAACGGACCAGCGTGGACTGGGACTTTCCCGTCAATGCGCTGGATGTGGCGGCCATGGGACTTTATCGCCAGATTGGCTGGTGCCGATGGGTGACTAGAAAATATCGAGAGCAAGCGCTGCACGCACTGGAACGAGTCGGCATGGTCGACTATGCACATCGCCAGATCCGGCAGTTGTCCGGAGGCCAGCAGCAACGCGTCTTTCTGGCCCGGGCGCTGGCACAGAATGCCAATCTGTATCTGATGGACGAACCTTTTGCCGGTGTGGATGCTGCCACGGAACGGGCCATCGTCTCGATTCTGCAGGACCTGCGAACTGCTGGAAAAACGGCACTGGTGGTGCATCATGACCTGCAGACGGTGTCGGAATATTTTGATGAAGTCCTGCTGTTGAATATGCGGCTGGTCGCCTCCGGACCAACAGCAAATGTCTTCACCGCAGAGAATCTAAAACGTACCTATGGAGGCAAGCTTTCGCTACTGGATCAGGTGGGAGCCCGCATTGCCGGAAGCTGACAATCATGAATCTCCAGGCAGACAAAACTCGTCGCATTCTGATGGGCCTGCTCACAGTCTGCAGCGTGCTCTTCTTTCCGAATATTGGTGTCTGTCGCGAACCGGGAAACCTGACCAGTTCACCCTTGCTGCGTGTGCTGTTCTTATCGGACTACAACACCCGTATCGTGCTCCTGGGAACGGCGCTGCTGGGGATGAGCGGGGGAATTGTCGGCGTCTTCATGCTGTTGCGAAAGCGTTCGTTGATCGGGGATGTGGTCGGGCATTCCGCACTGCCGGGAATTGCCATTGCGTTCATTGTCTCGCAGATGGTCTCTCCCGGCTCGGGAAAAAATCTACCCGGACTGATGGCGGGGGCATTTCTAGCCGGGTTGACCGGAGCCCTGTGTGTGATGCTGATCGATCGTTATTCGCGGGTGAGATCGGATGCCGCACTGGCCATTGTGCTGAGCCTGTTTTATGGCCTGGGAACGTCTCTGCTCACCGTCATTCAACGGATGCCGACGGCCAGTGCTGCGGGACTGCAGACATATTTGAATGGCAAAACGGCTTCGTTGCTGGCAAGTGACGTCTGGATTTTTGCCCTCTCCTCAATTGCGTTGACAATCCTGACGTTGTGTCTGTTCAAAGAATTCACCCTGCTTTGTTTTGATGACACGTTTGCCAGTGCCAGTGGCTGGCCGGTACTCCTTCTGGATTCTTTGCTGATTGGCCTGGTGGCGGGAGTGACCATTGTGGGAATGCAATCGGTCGGACTGATTCTGGTGGTCGCGATTCTGATTATTCCCGCAGCATCGGCTCGATTCTGGACAGATGATGTGCGTTGGCTGACCGCCGGTGCTGCCATCCTGGGGACACTCTCCGCCAGTTTGGGAACGCTCATTAGTGCAATGGCTCCGCGATTGGCTGCCGGCGCGATTATTGTATTAAGTGGAAGCGGTCTCTTTGTCTTCAGTCTGCTGCTGGGAACACGTCGCGGGCTGATCTGGCGCTGGCAGGAACAACGGCGTCTGCAGCGGCGAACCGGTCGGCATGATTTGCTGCGGGCAATCTATGAACTGATTGAATCCACTGAACCCGTGCACGACGTCGCCGAACAGCGACTGCTGCAGGCACGTTTCTCCTCTGCGCAATTGCTGGAAATGCGGTCCTGGAGTTTGCGCCGATTGCAACGGCTGATCCAGCAGGCAATTCGAAATGAAGAATTGGAACGGAATCCGGATGGGTCCTGTCATTTAACGCCGGACGGTGCAGCCCTCGCACGACGGGCAGTTCGTAATCATCGGCTCTGGGAAATTTATCTCATCAACTATGCCGATGTCGCGCCCGGCCACGCGGACTACGATGCAGACCGGATCGAGCATGTTCTGGCTCCCGAGATTATCCGTGAACTGGAGGAACGGCTGATGCAGCAGGACGACAAAACACTCCCCGCCAGTCCACATACCATTCCGGTCGCGGATTAGATCGCATTCACCCCGCATCGACCGCGTTCCGCCATGCAGCGAGCAGTCTTTCATCAACTGAAACGCGCGCTGCGCGGGTCCAGACCACAGCAAGTTGCTCTCGCCTCCTCAAACCGAAAGCCACTTGATGTAAGATGAAAGGAACAGCAGGAAGGAAAAAGCGGAACAGCACCCGGTACAGTTCACGCAAGATACAGTTCATGCAGAGGACATCGAGACGCACTCTACAAAAACCGGAAGGTACTGTATGAACTCAAATCTGATCTGCCGACTTTCACGTTGGAGGCTGCCTGGCCTGCTCTGGGCCGTGCTGATGGTTCTGTCTCCTGTTCCGGGGATGGCAACCGACATCAGCCTGCCTGCACAGATTCAGTTGATAATTCTGGATGAGGATGATCAGCCGATTCCGGGAGTCCGGCTGACCTTTCAGACAGCACGAAGGGGCTGGCCGGAGAGTGCGCCGGAACTGTTTGAAGCGGTGGACGGCAAGGTGCTGGTAAAGCGGTCACGGCCTGCCGCTGCTGCGGGGGTCTCCTGGGATGAATTTGTTCAAATCCAGGCGAAAGGGTTTCTGCCTGTCAGAACCTGGCTTTCTTTTTATCCGGAGGCCCAGCTGGAACAGACGATCCGCATGGAGCGGTCTCGTACGACACGAATTCGATTGCGAGGTCCGGACGGAGAACCGTTAGCGAGAATCTCTCTGAAAATTCGGTATCTTCATCAGGGGTATCAGTACACAGATGATGGTTGTCCTCGTTTACTGCTCACAGATGAGCGGGGAGAGTGTTCGTGGAAACACGGGCGACTCTCAAAAGGATTCCACATCGCCAATCACCCTGCCGAGGAATTCTCCTCAGATGCCCCGATCGTGACTGTCCATTATTCAGCAGAAGAGCTGCCGCGGCCGGTTCCGATTCTGCGTGGAAGATTGCTGCATGCAGATGATTCTGCAGCAGAGGGTTGGTTTGTCGTCCGCGGGGTGAGAAACACTGCCGTTTCCGGTTCCTTCTCCAGCATCATTCGCCCAGACTCGATGCGCTACAGGATGCAGGTCGACGAGTTGACCCGCATTGGCCCGGAAGGAACATTTGAAGTTGACGCCGAACAGTTTCTGACGATCGTTTCTCCAGAAGGGATTCCGATGCTGTATCACCTGGCTCCGGAGACCTGGGAAGAGAAAATCCGAAATGTCACATTACATGTTCCCGAGATCCGTCACCGGCTGGCTGGGCAGATTGTGGATCAGGCCGGCCAACCTGTGGCTGGTTTTCCGCTGGAGATCGACACCGTTCGCTGGGAAGGAAAGCACTGGAATTTTGTTGGCGGTTGCGATTCGGCCTACAAATCCTGGTCGTTGGAAGCGTCGGACGGTTCAGCGATCAATACCTTTCGGACTGACGCCCAGGGGCGATACACGGTGCCGAGCTATTTTGGAACATCGATCAGTTTTGTGACCTTTGGAGAGGGATGGTCATTTGATTCGATCAACGAACCGGGACAGGAAGCAAAAAGTGTCCTGAAACGTCGCCAGTCCAAAGAACTGCCTCCTCTCAAAAAGCTGATATTGATTTATCAGGATGAACGGGGACAACCGGTTTCCAATGTTTCCCGCCTGCAAATGACGACTTTTTGCCAGGGACGAGCGGTCTATTCCTTCGAGAGTGAAGGCAATTCTTCCAGAGGTCCGATGTTCGTGGATGAAACCGTAGATCGACTGGAATTGACATTCCCCGATAGTCTTCCGGCTCACCCCAAACAGACGATCGACGTCTCTGGTCCAGAAGATCGCACGATTCACATCACGTTACCAGATGCCGTTTTGAAGCTCCCGCTGGCGGGACAGGTTTTGGATCCCGACGGCCACGCCGTCAAGCAGGTTCGAGTGTTGCTCTACTACGATCTCCCGGAAGAGCGTAAGAACGATTTCCTGGGGAAGCGGACAGTAACGGACGACGAAGGACGCTTCCGATTCGATACCGCGCCAGATCAGTGTCGGATTGAGATTCACGCGGATTCCGAGAGACCCGCATTGCCGGGATGGATGTCGCCGGTGGTTGTGGATCGGACATCCCGGGATGTGACGATCCGACTTCAACCGGGCGGAAGATTGCGCGTGCTTCTGCCGGAAGGGATTGGCAGCCGTGCGGAGGGGATGTACATCAACCATGATGAAGTCCAACCCGACCTTCCCCGACGGCATCGGAACAGCTATTTCCGGCAAAGTTCCCAACGGAATGAACTGTATTCCGAGGTTTTGCAACCGGGGCAGTATCACCTGTCGAATTATAATCCGGACGAGGAAGAGACCTTCTCCGCCTTGGCGCCAGAGCCGGTCACGATTGTCGCGGGACAGGAGACCGTCATGGATCTCCGCGACAGGTTACTTCCTCCTCCCGTACCTCCTCCGCCCAAAATCTGGGTCACAGTGGCGGTGCATCACGACAGGCAAAATGTCAGTGGAGCAGAAGCCTATGTTCTCTCCAGCCTCGCCAGCCCCGAGGAGATATCACGCTGGATCGAGGAAGCAGGGAGTGATCAATCACAGGTGCGCAAGAAGGCCATTGAAAAATTGTCCGGGGCTGGAGCCATGGCAATCGATCGGATTCGAACTCTCCCGGACACGGAACAGAGAGCGGAATTGCTTCACGAACTGAAAGAGGTGGATTCGGACGGCTTGGAATATCTTTTGAGTGATCTCACGGATGATTCGGGACAAGTTCGTTGTCAGATGGAACCGGGCCGACATGGAATCGCCATTGCCCGCATGCGCGGCCGGATGATCGGCTGGCAGGAGTTCGTCGCAGGGGATCAGCCCGTGGTTCTCTCTCTCCAACCGGCTCGTACGCTCGTCGTGCATCGTTTGCCAAAAGAGGAGGACAAAAATCACTGGGAATGGATGACTCTTCGACTCCAGACCTCGCCGTTGTCATCAGCCCGGGCCTTGATGGCTGTCTTATGCGTGACCCATCCATCTTTTCCAGAATCGGACAGCTGGATTGAGGACAGAGGGGTGTTCAAACAGCAATATCCGATGCAACGACGGGATACCGCATCCTGGATTCTGGAAGACCTGCCGGCAGACGAAGAGGTGACGATCTCCCTGAATCATGATGGTTCGCAGGGAGAGGAATCGGCCATCAGACAACGGACGATCACCATCGAACCAGGAGGCCCCCCCTTGCAGGTGAAATTCTGAGTGTCCATTTGCCAGGGATGCTTGCAAACAAAGCGGCCTCTGACGCCTGCGCCGCCCCGCGAGACTTTTAGGTTTTACAGTATGCAGCGAGACCTGCAGTAAAAACACGCCCCCGTCATCAAACTGTTACCTTCAATTTTTACACAAGAATCGACTGGTTCGATGTTGACAAACCGCCTGGGGGGGGCAAACTGATTCTCGCTGTGGTTTTTGATTCGCATTGCCTCTCTTGATTCTTCTTCCGCCACAGCGAGCTGACATTTTCTGATCTCACGAACAAAGCATTTCCTGCGCACAGAAGCCTGTGCGGACTTCAATTCTGACTGAGGAAGGGCCATGGTCCTCGTCTGTCAAATTCTGATCGTACTTTCGCTGCTGGCAACAGCCACTAGTTCGCTTATGGTCTATTCCCATCAGCTGGCCTATTTTAATGAGATCGCGTAAGGGTCGAAAAATGGGTAGAAGCACCTGTTGGGAAGTGATCTAGATTGAGGACAGGGACTCCTTTTTCTTAAAGCTCGGCACGATTTTCAAAAGCTGGAAGCGCCAATCCGCTACCATGATAAGCATTTTTACAATCCCGTAGATATTGGAATCAGTTGCGCTTTGAGTGGTGATGATAATCAGCCTGACATACAGGCAATTGGGGTGGCTATAAGCGTTGACGAATTCTACCAGCATCCAAGCAAAGTGTCACGCAGCGATGCCACTCTGATACGATTGGCACCCTTGGATTTCTCTGCAAATGAAAAGATGTGCTTGATTGCAAATTACATAATCGTAGATTGTTTTCCCGCAGCGAAGCCTGCAAAGTTCAGATAACAACCCTTCACCACCCCACGGAGATAAGTCAAATGAGCCGATTCTTTCAGGTCTTCACTTGTCTTGCTTGCGCTCAGGTTCTATGCCTTTCTGGCGCAATTTATGCTGCTGCTTGCAGTGGAAATCTTGCAGACTGCATCTCCTGGGGGCCTAATTCACCTGAAGCCACTCAGTATAATTATTGTTGTAGGGCAAATCTTCCCATGATTGTCAGTTGCATTCCGCCAAGTGCAACTGCAAGAGATAATCCAACTGCAGCGGCGTGCGGCGATCTAATGAACCGAACATACGATCCAGCACTGCAGGCATATTTCTGCTTCACATTAGCGTCAGCATATTCCTGTGGTGGAAATCCGGGTGTCAATGGTGGTTGCCAAGTAGTCGGTTGTAGTGGTGAGTGATCAATTGTTGGACAATTAAATCTTCCGCAAATTGAGGAGGAGTCGCTCTTGCAAGTCACTCATTACTGTCGCTATTTGCTTCTTTTGCTATTTTTAGTCAGCACTAAATCATTGGTGTTGCGAGCGGATGCTATTGCTCCAGAAACTGCCGACAATATCTATGAGCAAGCAAAAGATGTGGCATTACACCTCCGGACCATGGATTATTCCTTTCGTGTAAGCCACTATGGTGCCGAAGTGCAGCGGATACGTGTCGACGGAATAAAGGCGAGAGTTGATGCGAGGGTGCCGGAAAAGGTCGCCACTGGCATGGCGGTCGGCGAAATTATCGATGCATTCAATGGTGAGTTGTATCAGAGAATTAGCGGCAGCGCGCGACAACTCGCGGTGTCGAGAATTTCGGTTAGCGGCGATACTGGAGTGATTGGGCCTTGCCTGACTCCGTTAGAAGAATGCTATCGATGGCTAAAAAGAAATCCCAGTGATTCGATTTGGTTCAGTATGGGAAAGGATTCCGCTTGGGATAGTTTTAAGCCAAATTCTAATTTTGAGCCTGTAGTTATAGGAGACCGACAGTGTTTCAAGCTGAATTTTATCCGAGACAATGGCGTTCAATTTAATCTATATATTTCACACGATCTTAATTGGTTTCCAGTTCGAACGGAAATCTTCAGTCCTAATGGAGCCCTAGCTGGAGTAACGATAGCCAGCCAATTCAAACGGTTTGCAACAGGCGGATCTAAGGAAAGTTGGCTGCCTCAGTTAGTCGAAGTCGACTCACAGTCGTCAAAGGACGGTCCCATCAACAGTCATGTTCGTTATGAAATCTTGACGGACACGGCAAGCGTTGGTGATCCGATCGATCCAGCCATATTTACGTTAGGCTATGACAAAGTGGATTATATCTATGATTTAGATTCGTCAGAAGTTTACAACCCTGACTCAAGCATCAGAACAAAAATTAACAAGTCGCAATCTACACCTCTAACCCAAAATGCAGCTCCCAATAAGTCTTCTCGATTGCGGTACCTGCTGCTACTCAATGCCCTAGTGATTTTTGTGATTATTGGTATGGTTGGATGGCGAATCATGCAAAAACACGCATAGGTAACACATGTTCGATCTTCCGAAGCGGAAACTCATTCAAAAGATTTTCGGCACAGTCTTGTTGGGGGCGGCGGTGGTCGGTTCTGGGTTTGTGGTTTGTTGGATGTTAACCGTAAACGAACAAAAGGGGCTTCGCATTCCTCCAGCGGGGATCTGCCTTGAGGGAGTGAAAATTGGAAAACCGACTACTGGAGTGGTAAGAATCCAGAATGATGGGGCTGAGACAGTTCAAATTTTTCGCGTGACATCAAGTTGTGGGTGCACCGATGCATATGTTGACCGAAAAACGTTACGTCCTGGAGATGTCGCAAATTTGACTGTAGTGTTGACCGCGAGGGCGGGTAACGCAATTGGGCAGATCGCCGAGTTAACTTTGTGGACGAAAGGGAATGTTGAGGAGAAATGGACCGTTCCAGTCAGCGTATCTTCTTTGGAAGATGTTGTCGTAACTCCTGAATTGCTTGATTTTGGAATCATCGATACAGATACGCTTCCGACGTCTCGTAATGTTTATATTGTATATCGCTCGCGGTCATCATTGGCATCCGCTGTCTTTCAATGGTCGTGCCCGGTCCCTTGGATTAAAATCGTAGAGAAGTCCAGAAATTTGGAACGAGAGGAGATCGTGTGTTTGATATCACGTTGCAAAGAGGAATTCCCAGCGAACGAATTTTAGAAAAATTGACACTCTCAATTAGAGAAAAAAGTGGCGTGATTCTTTTTGACAGAGCTTTGAGTTTGCAAGCAGATGGCAGAAAGATGTTGCATAATCTTGCCAGTCCATAATGGAGAACCCATAAATGATTCATTACGTGAAGTAGTGAGTAGATCAGCCTGAACCTGACGCGAACGCAGGGCCATCGTGCACTTTGGGAGGTTTTGGAGATATAGACATGTTTGCGCTCGGGTGAATGGATTGGTATACCATGCTCTGATTGGATGAAAAGTTGATCGAGCACGGAGTATGAATCATGGCTAAGGCGGTCTCTCTCGGATTGGACGAGGTCACGGGGTACTTTGCACAGCTGGAGGATCCCTGCTCCAGCGTGAACCGGCAGCATCCCTTGGAGAGCGTCGTCGTGATCGCCATCTTAGCATCCTGGCAGAGGTGGCTGGTCCTATGGCGATTGCTAAATGGACTGTGCTGAAAGAGGAGTTCTTAGCACAATTATTAAACTTACCATTCGGGGTCCCCAGCAAGAATGTGTTTCGACGCATGCTGGCTGGACTCAAGCCGGAGGCGTTTCAGGCAGGCTTCGCCGGTTGGCTTTCATCACTAAAGGAAGCGGCACAGTCCGCCAGCGGGGTCGATCAATCAATCATGACCATCGACGGCAAAACCGCCCGCCGCAGCCATGATCGCCGCAATGGACTGGGAGCGATGCACGCGGTCAGCGTGTGAGCCAGCGAATGGGCTCTGAGCCTGGGACAGGTCGCCTGTGACGAGAAATCTAATGAAATCACCGCGATTCCCGAGCTTTTAAAGCTGGTGGACATCAGCGGAGCGATTATCACCATCGACGCCATGGGAACAACTTCCCATTTGCCAGGGATGCTTGCAAACAAAGCGGCCTCTAACAGCTGCGCCACCCCTGAAGAGTCTTCCGGGGCCACCCACAATCCAGCATTACTTATATAATACCATGGTTATTGACAGCAAGTATGTAAAAAGTAAAGAAGGGAGAGATTTGTGTACTTTCTGGAATTGTCGGCTGGAAGTTGGTGCTCCCGGAAATTCGATTTTCTGTTACGACAAATGAAAATTGGAATTGCTGTAGCGGTCTGCTTGTTTGCCAAAGCTGCTTACTCTCAGGAAGACAGGCAATTAGCGGAAACCAATGATCCCGATATCGCTATCTTTGCGATATCGGCAATTGATGGTAATTTTTCAAAGTTGAAATCCGGCATTTACCATGCGCGGGGGATTCTTGAAATTAGTCGGGAAAGACATTCGGTGGAAGGCGCTCATCGCGCAGATGTCTTTCTGGACGAGTATCTTGTTGATCAAGGCTGGACTTCTAGATCAGAGAGGAAGCTTTTGTTTTTCTCCGCCTTTGACTACTCCAAAGGTCAGTATCGAATAGATAGAAGGGAATCAGCACCGCTGGTAAGGAATGCAAGTGATGAAATGGCAGGAAGCATAGAACCGGAGATGGGGCGCGATTCCGACGCTTATAATTTGTTCAAATGGGTTTTGGTCCCGGATTCAAGCATCAGGTTCAGAAGTGGTTCCATTGCATCCGGGCCGCAAGTCGCTGTTGTTGATGTTTCTGCTCCAAGGAACATTTCAGCATTTCGGCCTTTTTTGGACATCCGATCCTTGTCGCTGATTTCCTTTGATGGGCTATCTCGAATGGGGTTTCCATATGATCAATGGAAATTAAAGATGCGGGAAGACATGGTCGTCGACAATGCGACTTGGCAGGGTGATCTCCTGGGAATTACATTTCGTATTAAAAACGACACTCCCCAGGATCATCCTCTCGGGCTTTATCGCTCCAGATACTGGTTTGACAGGAGTCGCGATTTTATGGTGTCGCGGAGAGAGACCTTTATTAACTTACCAGACGCGAAGCCAAGTGAATGGACCGAATCGTCCTGGCAGAACATCAGCGGTGTTTGGGTTCCTGATTCATTTCGCGCCGTGCGATATTATCCGGAGAGAAGGGAAGAGCTTGCCCTGTCTTTTTCGTGGGAGACTGTCGATCAGCCGATTCCTGATTCTCTGTTTACATGGCAAAGATTGGATTTAGGACGGGGTACAAAGGTGTTGGATGCGAGATTATCCCCTGAACATCCTGTCGAAATTGCTGAAATTGGTCGCGATCAGTCGAAGCAGATCATCCCGGAAGTGGCGAGGGGGCGAAGCACTGTCAAGACCATACTGATCTATCTTAATTTTTGTGTCCTTTTTGTGGTTTGCATTGGTTTGGTTTTATATTATTTTCGATCTCATCACAAAAAAGTAGAATAGAGTCCTTTCATGTTTTATTGTTTTGGCGGCATGCGAGTGGCCCAGGTTGCTTGCAACCTTCGGGTCGACAGAGCCGGTGAGAGGTCGTGGGAATGACTTCCCCATTTGTCAGGGATGCTTGCAAACAGAGCGGCCTCTGACGCCTGCGCCGCCTCGCATATTTCTCAGTTCACGAGTCTGGTATTATCTTCCGATGTTTTGGGAGGGGCGCTATGAGTGATAATGGAATCAGGTTTCAGCTTGAAACTGCCTGCAATGTGATTGCTGTTTACTGTCTGATCGCCACGTTTTCGAAACAGGTGATCTGCGCTCCCCCTGCTTCGTCTTCAGAAGTTCAATACGCGGATATTCTTGACCATGTATTTTCTGCCAGAGACAGAATTACTTCTGCAACAATGGTTGTGGCATCCTCGAAACAACGATTCACCGCACCGGAAAACGCTCAATGGGAGTCAGAGGTCCATCTGTGGCTGGATGGGGATAAGCTGAGAAATGATCTGTATTTGGAAAATGTTAAAGAGCGGCGATCGATAAATTGCCGGGGATGTTTGTCACCGCATTCCTATATGACACTTAACATGCGCGAACCTGGTTGGGGTGTTGACTATATTTCTAGCGTGAAATGGTATGCAACTCAGCAGGATTGGCATCAGGGAAATTCCGGAGATGGAGCTCGAGTTGCCGTCCTTGTCGACCCAAGAAAAATAGGAATGATTGCTGCACCAATGAGCACCGCCATGTCGGTGATGGATTACAAGGCATTCTTGCAGCCTCCAGAGAAGCGCGCCCTGCGAATAAAGCCTGTCATGTGGGGAGACGAAGACGCAATTTTATTTCGATATTTAAGTGGAAGTAATGTCATTATGGGTGTCGTCTTACCGGAAAAAGATCACTCGATTGCCTTTTTGGGCATCATTCCTTTTCTCGAAAAAGAAAGCGGCGTCATTACAGAAAATATTGCCCAGAGATCCGGCGAGAATTTTGTCTCATCTGCCGGAGAGCGAATTGATCTTGACGCCGAGCAGTTGCCTGATCGATCTCACTTTTTGCGAAGCGTGCAGTTAAAGATTGAAAAATCCGGAGGAGATCAAGGACCTATGTACTATTTCCCGACGGAGGTTTCATATCAGGAGTTTTTTGCCGGACAAAAGACCGTTGAAGAATTTTCCAGAATCGACGTTGTCTCATTTGCGAGTCCAGACAAAGCTGCCTTTGGGCTGAGTGGCTGGGGACTCACCCCGCGGGTTCCCATTGACAAAATCGAAGGCGGGGTAAAAAAAGAAGCAGTTTGGGAGAAGCAGTCAAACAAAATCACAGACGTTGTTTTCCCGATATTTCCAGGAAAGCAGGCCAGCAAAGACTTAGAGTTCCCGAAGCCTCGTGGCACAGTCGTGCCTGTTTTAATTATTATAAACATCGCTGTGGCGATTGCGGCGGTTGCTTTTCTGTTCAGGCAACTTTACCGGCGTTATCGAGAAGGCGTGAAGTAACGCGAGTGGCGGGGTATGCGTTTTGACTGGTGAAAACGCTATTCGTTGCGTGGCGGAACGTGGTCTATCAGTCTGTTGAATTTCGGGAGGGCGAGGCTCCTGCCAAGCCGAAACCGCTCCAGAATATTGATGATTTCGTGTCAGCAAGTCGGTCGGAGCTGGGGCTGAGCCATTTTTCAACAGGCGGCTTTGTGGGGTGAATGCGATCTAATGTGCGGATTCAGAGAGAATTCCGTGACGGAATGGATCGTCTGGATGCTGTATGAGTGACGTTTCTGCGCACACGAAACTGCTTCCGACAATTCTGGGCGAGACTTGTCCCTGGGCGTTGTACTGATAGGTCGCTGTGAATCGGCTGCCGATAATGCTCTCCTGCACCCAGGTTTCTCCCGGTTTGAGTTTTCCGCTTGCAGCCAGGCAGGCCAGCTTGGCACTGGTTCCTGTTCCGCAAGGAGAACGGTCGTATGCGTCGCCGGGGCAGAAGACGAAATTTCGGCCGTGGGCGTCCGCGGATTGGGGAGGGCCGAAAAATTCGATATGGTCAATTTCCGCTCCGTCTGCTCCCGTGATCTGACGCCGTTGGAGTTCGTCCCGTACGCGGCGGGCCATTTCGGAAAGGTGACGGACATTATTGAACGTCAATGGCGCGGGTGAGCCATCCATCAGAAAGAACCAGTTTCCTCCCCAGGCGATCTCTCCGCTGATGTTTCCCAGACCTTCGACCTCCAACTCGACATTCGTGCGATATCGGTAACTCGGGACGTTCTGAATGGCCACGAGATTGGGGCCCAGCAGATCCGCTTCAATGATGCCGACGGGAGTTTCCAGCCGATGCCGCCCGGGATGAATCCGCCCAAGATGGGCCAGCGTCACCATGACGCCAATGGCCCCATGGCCACACATTCCCAGATATCCGGTATTATTGAAGAAGATCACTCCACACACACAACCGGGATCTGTCGGCTCGCACAGCAGGGCCCCGACAATCGCCTCTGAACCCCGTGGTTCATGGATCACCGTCCGGCGATACGCATCCGCATTGAACCGGAACCGGGCAGTCCGTTCCTGGAGCGATCCTGTTCCCAGGTCCGGGCCTCCGGAAATAATGACCCGGGTCGGCTCTCCTTCGGTATGAGAGTCGATGACGCGCACAATCCGTTCTGGCTGCAGGACGGAATCGATCATGCCACTGCTCCCGGCCAATTTTTCCACCAGGTTCGGAACAGTTTCCACTGCGCTTTCAAAAGTTCCTGCTGAGTTGGGCTCAGGGCATCGGCAGGATTGAAATGATGTTCGTATTCCGGATTCCCCTCCAGAACCATCAGGAATTTATAGTAAAGCACCAGGTCCGGCCCCTCATCAAAGGTGGAGAGAACTTTAAAAGCTGATTCGAGTTCCATTGCGAGCCGACGTGCCTCGAAATCGCCCTGTGCCGCTTTCTCACACAGATCCATGAATCGTAACACTTCCTTGGGCAAGGCGTTTCCCACCCCGGTGATGGCGCCGATGGCTCCACAATTCAGGAATCCATGCACCACCTGAGTATCTACCCCCACCATTAAAGTCAGTTCGGGATGGCCGCTGGTAATATGCTCCGCAGCATAGGTTAATGCAGACGCTCCTCCGAATTCCTTGAATCCAACCAGATTGGGAAAATCTCGACGCAGTTCGAAGAACAGGTCTGCTTTCGTCTCAAAACCATAATGAGGACTGTTATAAATGACGCTGGGAAGCCCTCCGGAAGCCTTCAGAATCGCCGAAAAATGAGCGTGCTGGGCCGCTGCGGACGTTCCGCGGGAGAGCACTCTGGGAATGATCATCAACCCGGCCGCCCCCACATCTCTGGCATGAGCAGCATGCATCACTGCCAGTTTTGTGTTCTGGGCTCCCGTTCCAACCACCACCGGAATTCCCGCTGCAACCAGTTGATGAACCCCTGTCTGACGCTGTTCATCGGTGAGAAGGGGCCAGTCTCCCATCGACCCGCAATAAATAACTCCCCGCATCCCCAGGCTCACAAGTTCGCGTGCCTTACGAACGAGGGCCTCAAAATTCGGATTTCCATCAGGGGAACAGGGAGTCATCAGTGCCGGCAGGCAGCCTCGGAAAATCGGCTTGTTCTCACTCATGGGCATCCTCTTTTCGAGATTTTCCAGCGTGACTGGATCCAGATGTCAATTATGACGAAGCCGGACGATATTGTAACGGCGTGACCAAGACAATCAGATTGATTTTGCGCATAATCTTCCATATGGATCAACCTCACGCAGTCAACGATTTCATCAGCCGACTGTTCCCTCCATTCACGGGGGAACCGTTGTTCGATCAGCTTCCCGACATCGTTTATTTCATCAAGAATCGCTGTGGGGAATATGTCGTCGTCAACAGTACGTTGGTCGAACGTTGCGGGCTGCGCAATAAACTCCAGCTGATTGGCCGAACCCCTTCACAAGTTCTCCGCCCGCCGTTGGGACTCAGTTTCGAAGCTCAGGATCGATATGTCATTCAGACCGGGCAACCGTTGTTGTCCAAACTGGAGTTGCATATTTATCCCTCCCGTGATGTCGGCTGGTGTTTGACTCATAAGCTTCCTCTCCGCGATCGTGCAGGAACCGTAGTCGGACTTGTGGGAGTGTCACAGGATCTCCGCGTTCCCGATCCCTCTTCGGAAGCATTTCGCCACGTTTCTATTGCAGTTTCGTATGCCAAGGACCATCTCGCCAGTCCTCCTTCGGTGAAGGAACTCGCGGAACTGGCAGAAATGTCTCCTTATCAGCTCGATCGACGCATGCGGCACGTGTTCGGTCTGACGACCGGGCAATGGCTCTTGAAGCAGCGCATCGATCGGGCTCAATGGCTCCTGCAATTTAGCGACGACGCCGTCTCCTCCATCGCCATTCAGGCGGGATATGCCGACCAGTCCGCGTTTACCCGGCAGTTTCGCAAGGCAACCGGTCTCTCTCCCAGTGACTATCGAACGATCACGCGTCAGCAATCAGGATCAGAAACAGGCTCGAAACGGTAGAAATCATTCTCGTGCTTTGTCAGCTTTAAAATTTCAGGCACTCGCCGTGCGCCTTGTAAAAGGTCCGTGCAGCGGCCCCTGACAGCCTGTTGAAAAGCTCACAGACAGAAATGTGCGTGCTACCAGAAACTTCTGGATCATTGAAAAAAGTGGGCCGAACATTTCTATCTGGCCGAGAGTTCATGGTTTTCAACAGACTGCTAAGTCGCGACTTCGCTTCCCCGATCCATACAAATTTGCCCGCATCACGGCCGTCGTTCCACATCTCACTTTAAAATGCGCATAGTACGAATCTTTGAGATGGAAATCGATCACGATTTGTGGCAGCCTATATCAATGTGCATCAATTCAAACTTGTTTCATGCAATTTAGGGTAAGTTGCTCTGGCCCGCGCAGCGCGCATTTCGATTGATGAGAGGCGACTCGCCGCGTGGCGGAGAACGGTCTGTGCAGGAGTCATGCGCTCTGGCAATTCGATTTCCGGTTTATTTCGAGCGAGAATTCCGAACGCGCGATCACGTTCCAGCTTAAGGTGGTTCATCTTTCATTGGAGAACACAATGTCGAGACGGGGATTTACACTGATCGAGCTTCTTGTCGTGATTGCCATTATCGCTGTTCTCGTTTCATTGCTGCTGCCTGCGGTGCAGCAAGCGCGAGAAGCTGCACGTCGCAGCCAGTGCAAGAACAATCTCAAACAGCTCGGATTGGCCTGTCACAACTATCACGACGTGCATGGCCAGTTTCCTATTAATTGGTCCGATTATGGACGCGGTAATAACATCAGCATGTTGACCGGATTACTCCCATATGTTGACCAATCGTCTCTGTATAATAGCATCAATTTTAGCACAAGTTTGAATTTAACAACTCAGATAATTAATGGAAAGCGCCTTTCAGAATATGTCATTTCCACGTACCAGTGTCCTTCCGATCCAAACTCGGGCAAAGTCAACCTGGCCGGCAATGGATTGACCAACTATGCATCCTCAATGGGAGCTCAGCAAATGGGGAGCGGTGGCGGCTGCAATCTGAAATCTGTCACGGGGGGATTCCCCGCTTTGCCGCCGCTGGACCTGGACCATGATCAAGACGGAGAAGATCCTTTCAATCGTGGCAATCCACGTGCGGATACGGGTAATCCTGCTCAAATTTCCGGGATGTTTGGCCGCGGAAGAGAGAAGTCGACATGGAGTGCAAAACTGCGGGACGTCACCGATGGAGTTTCGAACACCATCCTGATGGGTGAGATTCGGATGTACTGTAATAATTGGGGAACCAATTCGGGCGAAACACCGGGGTACGGGGGGGCCTGGGGTTGGGCCTGGCCCGAAGCACTCTGGTATGCCACCACGGCACCTATTAACTTTCCCACGTGCCCGGATGATACCGGACTCGAATCCAGTGGGTGCCGCCAGCATTCCGCGAATAATTATAATGTCTCGTTTGGGTTTAAATCGAAGCATACCGGAGGCTGTCATTTCTTACTCGCCGACGGGTCGGTGCACTTCCTCAATCAGAATCTCGACAAGCTGACATATGCTCGCCTGGGAGATCGCTGGGACGGAGGAGTGATCGGAGAATATTGACAGGGCTTCCAGGTCTGAGATGCAGCGGCGGCGAGAGGTCAGAAAATTCAATGATTTGCAGGCTTTTCTTTGACCTCCAATCTTCTGATTTCTTTTTTCCACCAGAACAGACCTGAAGTGATTGAGCGATGGTCCGATTTTAGTTTTCTCAATGCAGGAAAGACATGGCTCGCTTCCATCATTTTATCTCTCTCGCATGCTTAATTGCGGCAACTGCCGGATGTTCCCGATCAGATCTGCCGTCAGCAGTCCCCTTGGAAGGCTACGTGACCTATCGTCAAGAACCGGTGGACGAAGCGAGCGTGGTTCTGGTGCCGACCGATCCCAAGGGGCGCTCGGCGACCGGAATCACAGATTCCAACGGGCATTTTTCCATGAAGACCTATTATGATCCCAAGCACACTCTCCCTGGAGCTGTTCATGGAGATTACATCATCACCATCACCAAGCGGGAGCCCCAGGTCTTTCCTCCCGGGCTTTCAAGCGAAGAGACGATGGAATATCAGAAGACGATGAAACCTCCGAAGTCGCTCATCCCCGAGATTTACGGAGTTCCAGCCAAATCTGGATTCAAGGTCACGGTGGATGGCACCAAGCTTGAGCCATTGCAACTTGAATTAAAGGATTAGAGGAGCTTGCTCTTCCCGGACCAGTGCGGCTGCAAAGCTCACCAGGTTTCCCTGCTCTTTGCGGACCTTCTTCAAAACGTCCAGGCGACCGGCTTCCATGCACAATTCGTCGAAAGAGACATTCACCTCTTCCCCCAGATTGTTCAGGTACTGCTGGGCAATCTCCACAGCTTCTTCCAGACGCCCGCAACGAATGAGCAGATCGACCAGTACATACGCATAGATCGGCTTGTCTCCAGCGTCCGGTTCCGCGTCCAGTTGGTGACGGAAATATTTCAGCCCGGCCTCGCGGTTTTTATCCAGCAGAACATTAAAGAAATGTTGATGAGCTGGATAGATGTCCGAGAAGGGGGGATCGCCTCCATATTGCAGCGACTTATCGAGCATGGCGCCATAGTGCGCCAACTGGAGTGCCAGTTCCAGTTCTTCCGCGGGGGGCTCGATGGAACGGGCAAAGCGAACGACGGATCCCAGATGGGAAACATCCGCATGATAGCTTCCCCCTTCAAACAACCAGTCTCGACCGGCGATCAGTTTGTCGAGCGGCTGATCAGGGGGAAGCATGGGAATCCGTTGTTCCACATGCCGCTGAACCGATTCCCGGAGTTCATCATAGAGTGTCCGCACCATGATTTTGGCACAGGCCACCCGTTGTTCCGGGGTCAGATGCGGTAAGGTCTGGTCCAACGTGGTGATGGCACTGCACAATCCGTGTCCGCTGATCATGAGTTTGACCCCTTTGGCGGGGTTGACTCCCTGGTTGAGCGCAATATGCACCATGCGGTCCAGCTCTTCATAGTCGGAAATCTGGTCTGGCAAGCGATCCAGAGCAGCAGCCACCTTGTCGTGTTCCCGAATCACCTTGAAATACATCCAGGCATTAGGGATGTCTCCCTGCTCCAGAAATCCATTTCCGGCTTCCCGGGCCGCCTGCAGATAGGTTTCTTCCACCTCACGGCGATTGACTTCCGGCACATCCTGCAGGCTGGAAGGGCGGGAGAGAGGTAAATGCAACTCGTGTTTCTTTCGCAACATGATGGCATCGAACAGATTGTGCCATTCTTTCTGTTCTCGAAGAAGGGAGAGAAGCTGGTCCAGAGCTGCAGCAGCTCCTTGAGCAGATTTTGCCTGTTCGAGCTGATCGAAAGAGTTCATGCGAAATCAACAGGGTCAGAGAAACGCGGAGGAAGAATGGAAACGGCTTTGTGCGGACTGGGGAGCACCGGGCTTCGTTTCAATGTCAGCACAAAGCATGTGTTTCGAGTGATAAAAGACAGGCTTTCGTGCGACAAGTGCGGATCGATACTCAGGCAAACTGGTTTTCAGGGAGATCCCAACGTGCCGCCTCAACCGATACTATATTAACATCTTCATGCCTCAAAGTGTCTCCTGGGACAAGTTTCCGTTCCGGATCGCTGTCAATTTTCCTGTAAAAGCGGCTGGTATCGCCAGTCCCCAGTGTGATAAAGTGTGGAATTCTCCAGCTGATGCCGGTTTTCGAACGCTTTGAAACACGCGATTTGCTGGGGTGAAGTCTGTAGATTTCCCGGGAAGAGAGTGGCGGTCCAGCACCAGGGCCGGATCGATGCCCGTGAATTGCAGGCAAGTGTGGACAGGCGTGAGCCTGCAGATGAAGAGTGGTCCAGCGTTTTTCAGGATGTGCAGTGTTGTGCATTCGCGCTGGGACGTTTCGTACTAGACCTCTTAGGTGATGTCTGTCCTGCTGAGAACTGTTCTGGTGCATCCCGAGATGTTCCGAATTTCGGAACCTGGCTTTCCCGAGTCTCTCGACGTGCAACATCGGCAGTAAAGGACAGATTGCAGCAAGAGAAGTCGCCAGTAATTGGCAAAAACAAGGTTTCTAATGGTCAATCGTAACCTGATTCGGGAATTTCATGTAGATGATGCTGAACTCGAAGCCGCCATGGGGGGCGAGATCGGCGACTGGATTTCCAGTGAAGACGACAAAATGGATCGCGTTTACGAACGCACCAGCAGCCCCTTCGATTCCAACCAGCTCGTTCATGGAAAAGTGCTGAGCATCGAAGGTGACGAAGTTCTCGTCGATATTGGTTACAAAAGCGAGGGCATGGTCTCGCTGAACGAGTGGGCCGAAGACGAAGAGAAGCCCAAAGTTGGAGACACGATCGAAGTCCTGCTCGAAGAAATCGAAGACGATTTCGGGCTGGTGCTCCTCTCCAAACGCAAGGCCGATCGCCAGAAAGACTGGGATTGGGTCGTCGGTCGCTACGGCGAAGGAGACACCATCAAAGGGATGGTTGTCCGCAAAATCAAAGGGGGCCTGCTGGTCAACATCGGCGAATCCGTATCGACCTCGGGCCAGCGCGGCGTCAATGTGTTCCTGCCTGCCAGCCAGGTGGATGTGCGGCGGCCCGCCGATATCGGTGAATTCGTCGGCAATCCGATCGAATGTATGATTCTGAAGATCGATGACACCCGCAAAAACATCGTCGTTTCACGTCGTCGTCTGATCGAAGAGCAGCGCGCGGAAATGAAACGCAACCTGATGTCCGAGATCACCGAAGGTCAGGTTCGCACCGGGATCGTCAAAAATATCGCCGACTTCGGGGCGTTTGTCGACCTGGGTGGGATCGATGGCTTGCTGCATATCACGGACATGAGTTGGGGCCGGATCAATCATCCATCGGAAATGGTCAAGATCGACGACGAAATCGAGGTCATGATCCTCAACGTCGATCGCGACAAGGAAAAGATTGCCCTGGGGCTGAAACAGAAATTCCCCAGCCCCTGGGACAATGTGGCCGAGAAATATCCAGTCAATTCCCGCGTGAAGGGGGAAGTGGTCAATGTGATGACCTATGGAGCCTTCGTCAAACTCGAAGACGGAATCGAAGGTCTGGTCCATATCAGCGAAATGTCCTGGACACGCCGGCTCAATCATCCCAGTGAAATGGTGGCGATTGGCGACGAAGTCGAAGTGGTAGTGCTGGGCATCAACACCGACAAACAGGAAATCTCGCTGGGCATGAAGCAGACGCAGCCCAACCCCTGGGACAACGTCACCGACAAATATCCTGTCGGCAAACGGGTCAAGGGAACGGTTCGCAACCTCACCAACTACGGAGCTTTCATCGAACTGGAAGAAGGCGTGGATGGTCTCTTGCATGTCAGTGACATGTCCTGGACACGCAAAATCTCCCATGCCAGCGAAATGCTCAAGAAAGGTGACGAAATCGAATGCGTTGTCGTCTCTGTGGACGAAGAACGCAAGCGGATCGCCCTGGGGCTCAAGCAACTTGACGAAGATCCCTGGGAAACCACCATTCCTGCTCGCTTCCAGCCCGGCGCCATCGTCAAAGGCAAGGTCACCAAGATCACCAACTTTGGTGTCTTCGTGGAACTGGATAAGGAACTGGAAGGTCTGCTGCATGTCTCGGAACTGACCGGTGGAGACAATTCCAAGACCGCGGAAGGGATCGTGAACGTTGGTGACGAAATCGACGTCAAGATCCTGCGAGTGGATACCAGTGATCGCAAGATCGGGTTGTCCATGAAGCTGGATGCCGAAGTGCCGCAGGACCAGGATTCCGGTGCCGGCAGCGGCGATTCGACTCCTCGCGAACTCAAGGGGGGAACCGCAGGCGGTTCCGGACCTCTGTTTTCGCTGGGCGGAGAAAACTCGTAGTGCCCTGTCAGGGCTTGGATTTGGGGTGCGTCATCGCGAAACGTCCTCCGTTGTCGGACTTTGCGTTTAGACCAACCCCGATTTTTAGAGTAGACGATGCAGTAATCAAGAGGAATGAACCCGGCGTGGGATCACACTCACGTCTGATTTGATAGTCCTCTTCAATAGTCATCAATCCGAACGGGACCGTGATACGTTTCACGGTCCCGTTTTTGATGAGGTCGACAGCTGACAACACCCGGGGATTTCTGTAACAATATCAGCAGAGCAGCGGCAGCAGGGCGCCAGTATCACAGCAGGGCACCTGTATTAGAGCGCATGACTCCCGCATGGGCCGCGTTCCGCCACGCGGCGAGTTACGTTTCATCAGTCGAAACGCACGCTGCGCGGGCTCAGGCCAGAGCAACTTGCTCAAACCGATAGTATTTCCAGGTTTGGAAGCCTGATCCAAAGCGACCTAATGGGAAGAGGAAAAAGGAGAAGAAGGGAAGGGCCGTCGTTAATGCTTTTCCTTCCCTCTCTTCCTTTTGTCTCAATCCGATCAGGCCAGTGCCCTGTCAGGGCTTGGATTTGGGGTGCGTCATCGCGAAACGTCCTCCGTTGTCGGACGTTGCGTTTAGACCAACCCCCAATTTTTAGAGTAGACGATGCACTAGGAATAATGGGCGCCATCACGCGGGAACACTTCAATTTGCAGGAAGGCTTGAGGCATGCAGTTCACAAAGATGCACGGAGCGGGAAACGATTATGTTTATGTGAACTGCTTCCAGGAGACAATTTCCGGAGATGTTCCAGAACTGGCGCGCCGTATCAGCGATCGGCATCGCGGTGTGGGAGGAGATGGCCTGATCCTGATCTGCCCCAGTGAACAAGCGGATGCACGCATGCGGATGTACAATGCCGACGGTAGCGAATCCGAGATGTGTGGGAATGGTCTGCGCTGCGTGGCCAAATATGTCTATGACCATGGGATTTCGAAGAAAGAGGAATTGAAGCTGGAAACGGGTCGGGGCGTGCTGACAGTCCAGGTCTTCCCCCAGGCCGGACGAGTGGAATCTGTTCGCGTGAACATGGGGACTCCTATTTTTGAGCCGTCTCAGATTCCCACAACGCTGGCGGGAACTCCGCCGGTCCGGGTCCTATTGGAAGTGGCGGGGAAATCATTGCAGGTGACCTGCGTTTCCATGGGCAATCCACACTGCGTCACTTTTGTCGACGAGATGACCGATGACTGGGTGCTGCGAGTCGGACCACAGATCGAAAAGCATCCTGCATTTCCCCGTCGGGTGAATGCCGAGTTCATCAAGGTGATTTCCCCTGCTGAAATCCAGATGCGGGTCTGGGAACGTGGCAGCGGAGAAACTCAGGCTTGCGGGACAGGAGCCTGTGCAGCAGCAGTCGCCGGCGTCCTGAACGGGCTGACAGAACGCAAAGTTCTCTGTCATCTGCCGGGCGGAGATTTAACACTGGAATGGGCGAAAAGCGGCGAAGTCTGGATGACCGGCCCCGCCAGGGAAGTCTTCTCCGGAACCTGGACGGACGTTTCCTGATCAGATTGCCCTGAACAGCCTGTTGAAAAACATGAAATCTCAGCCAGACAGAAATGTCCGGCCCACATTTTTCAGTGGTTCAGTAGTGCTTTGTCAATGTTAAAAATTGGAGTAGATCTTTACGCAAAGTCCGACAACGGAGGACGTTTTGCGATGACGTATCCCCAAACCAAGCCCTGACAGGGCAGTCGCCTCTGGTGACACAGATATTTCTGTCCGTGCATTTTCAACAGGTTGTTAAGGAGGCATCCCCAGTAGAGCGCATTCATCGCGCATCGACCGCACTCGGCCATGCGGCGAGTCCCCTTTCATCAGTCGAAACTCGTGCTGCACGAGCCCAGGCCAGAGCAACTTGCCGGACTTCAAAGCACAAACGCCACGTAGTAAAACCAGGCCCCGGTGATTGCGGTCGCCAGAAAATCGATCACCGACAACCATCCCAGAGTTTTGTGTAACCGGCTGTGCTGACCGGGACGGGGAGGATTTCCAAATCGATTCCACGCCAGCACCAGAGTGGTTCCCCAGAGTAAAGGGGTGCTGATGGCAAAGATGAGATGGACCCGCAGCACCTGCTGTGCCCGGGCGAAAGCTTCACCCACCAATCGTGGGGATTCCGGATTCTTGTTCACGATGTTGGCCCAGCCACCGCGTATCCATTGCGTCTCCACTTCAAATGCGGTCACTGTCACCAGCAGCGTCAGTCCGATGATCAGTTGTAATGTTCGATGCAACTGGTAGCGGTGTTGATATTTCACCACATACAGGCTGTACAGCAGCACCGGCACGATGGCCACGGGAGCTGTAACCACAAAATCGAGCATGAAGGAGGCATCATAGCCAAGAAAACCGTGTTCAATCATGGGAGGATTATAGGGATCTTTCCAGAACTCGCACCTGAACAGAGTTCACCTGTACTCTGCCGGGGTGCAGCAGGCCTGGGTTCGATTCTGCTCTGCTGCTCAGAGAATTGGCCGGATGTACGTGAACGGCGCTGAAAATTTCGCTATACTCAGCAGAAAAACGTCCTTTGTTGTCGGACATTACGTTTTGGTCTCTCTGAGTTTTCAGAGTTAACCAAGCACTGGAGCAACTTGCTCTCTCCGACGTCTGACTTCAGTTGCTCTCAAATCTCACATTGAACTGGTCAAACACACAATGCCGGTACGTGGTGTCCGTGGTGCTATCACCGTGACTGAAAACTGCCCCAGGGAGATCCTGACAGCCACTCGGGAACTTCTCAGTGAAATCCTGACGCGCAATGCCCTCGATAACTTCGAGGAGGTTGTCTCCGCGATCTTTACGACGACTCCAGATTTGAACGCATCATTCCCGGCAGAAGCAGCCCGCGAACTGGGAATGAGTCAAGTCCCCTTGTTGTGCGCTTCCGAAATTGCGGTTCCGCACGGGATGCCACGAGTGATTCGCGTGCTGCTGCATGTGAATACCGATCGTTCTCAGGCCGAGATGGTTCACATCTATTTGCGGGATGCCAAGAAACTTCGCAAAGACATCGCAGGGGCGCAGTAATGGGGCCAGCAACTTGCCTTGAGCCCTGAATCGCATTCACCTGGCATAGACCGTGTTCCACCACGCGGCGAGTTGCGTTTTACCAGTCGAAACGCGAGCTGAACCAGCACGGGCGAGAGCAACTTGCGCCTGGCGCATTGTCAACGTTAAAAATTTGGAGAGATCTTAACGCCAAGACCGACAACGGAGGACGTTTCGCGAGGACGCCCCCTCAAACCAGGCCGTGACACGGCACTAATGAGCCTTCTGGCCGGGGGCCATCTGCTCTGCTTCCCCTTCCGGTGGCGGTGGATTGAGACCGGCAGCTGCATCTCGGGCGGCGCGTGCCTGCGGGGCTTCGTTTACGTAATAGTGCATCGCCAGGTCCGGTGACATGGCAATCATCAACCCGGCCGCAAGGATTGCGGTTGGGGAGAGCACAATGAACTTCCATCGACCTTCAAACTTCAAGTGCATGAAGTACGTCAACACGAACAATGCCTTGGCGACTGCCACGGCCAGAACCAGAAATACGAGCAGCAAAGGCGTAATTTCGACGATATCTACGATGACGGAGATGGCAGTACAGATGCACAAGGCGACAAAAATCGCGAAATAGTTGACGCGGGGATGCTCTTCCAGATGTTCCTGTCCCGCAATATGTACCATGGCTCAAATTCTCGCTGACAGCTGTATTTCGGATCTGTGCTTCTTGACGCTCAAGAGACCTGATTCTGATGATACAAAGGTGTTAGATATTACCCGGGATGATATACAGCAACGGAAACAGGAAGATCCAGACCAGGTCCACAAAGTGCCAGTAAAGCCCACTGTTTTCCACCCAGTTGCTCCATTTATCACTCAGGTTCCGGCCTTGGGCCAGAACTGTGATAAATAGAATCATGCCGACAATCACGTGGATTGCATGAAACCCGGTCATCAGAAAATAAGTTGAGGCAAACAGATTGCCATAAACAATGGGATGACGCAGGTTCACCGACCCCAGCAACCCGGCGTATTTCAGCTTTGGCGACCGGACAGCTTTGGACTCCAGCGTTTCCCAGTTTCCCTGACTGTCTGAAAGGGCCACTTGACCCGATTTCAATTCTGGCAGATGTAGCCCGACATCGCTCGCCTGACGGCTGATTTCACGCCCTGCAGCATCGTGCTCGATATGACCGGCGGTATGTGTTTCTGCAGCATGGGAGTGGATCGACTTGATAATGGCCGGCGTCACATAGACCCCGGACTGCTCATGATCTCCAACTTTCACAGTAGCCTGATTTCGTAAATCAAAAATCAGCTTCTCGGCACTGGCTAACGTGTGCTTGTTGCTGGAGACCTCATCCCGATACTTTGAAAATGCCACGTTCAGGTCGGCCCAGGCCTGCATCTTTTCCTTCCGGGCACCTTTGGCCTCTTCAATCTCCGAGATGAGTGTCGCCTGCTTGACATGCAACGGTTCTTTTCCAGGAATCAACGTATTCAGCTGTGAATCCATTCTTGCTTTCCAGTCGTCCCGCAACATGCGGACAGACTGCAGTTCTGTTTCGGGAATGATGCCCGGCAGAATACGGTGATCAAATTTTCCGTAGTACTCGACCCCCTTGATTCCCAGAAACAGACAGGAGCACAAAAACGTCATGGCCACAAAATTCCAGGCACGCCGATATTGTCCTTGGGCCATGGCCTCGTGAGCCAGAACCACAAAGTAGCTGGAAGTCAGCAGGACAAACGTATTGGTCCCGCCGGCCCAGATCTTGATATGCGTGACATTCGTATCGGTGGGCCACCCGGGTGAACCGAAATACAGCACGATATAGCTGCCGATGAATGCCGTAAAGAACATGATTTCCGTGCCCAGGAACAGCCACATCCCAAGCTTGGCATTGGAAATCGGCAATCCCATTCGCAACGCCGGCGCGTGAGAAGGATGGCCGTGAGCAGCCCCATGTGAAGCAGCACTATGTGACATGGATTCGTAAACCTCTCAGGCGAGTTCCCCCGCCAATGTTCTTCGCCCTGTGTTCTTCACGCTGGATCGTTTTCCAGACAGTGAGGCAACATCGATCTCAAAAACAACTCAATACCGCGCACTGCGGGATTTCATGACGGAATGCAAACCATTGTGAAACGGAATTCCGCCACGCAACGGCGCAATCTGCACTAACTTAACAAACGCCAATGATCAAGCGTCAATGCTGTCAGAATTCCCGGCAGATAGAGTAAGGACACCCATAACACCATGCGTGCCCGGGCACGCGATTCTTCACGTTGAAACCGAAATGCTGACCAGACATATGCCAGCCCCAGCCCCATGGCGATCAGTCCATACATATCGCCAGCCAGTCCCAGCTGAATTGGCAGCAGGCTGACGGGAATCAGCACGAGGGCATATCCAGCGCTCACTGTTCCGACAATCCCCGGGCGTCCCCGTCCGGGAACCATTTTCAATCCCGCCTGTTCATATTGACTGCGATAAATCCAGGCAATTGCCAGAAAATGTGGAAACTGCCAGACAAACAGGATGGCGAACAGGGAGAATGCCCCCCAGTCCAGTTCTCCTCCGGCAGCTGTCCATCCAAGAACTGGAGGCAAGGCTCCCGGGATCGCTCCCACAACAGTACAAAGCGCGGTATAGCGTTTCAGTGGAGTATAAAACCCTGCATAAAGCACGGTTGTCAATAATGTCATCCATGCGGTTAATGCGTTGACCTGAATGTAGAGATAAACAAAAGAGACGACCGAACATCCCAGGGCGAAGCTGAGGACTTCCAATGGAGAGAGACGAGCCGATGGCAGCGGCCGTCGCTGGGTGCGAAGCATGAATCGATCGGTATCACGCTCAATGAACTGATTCAGGGAACTCGATGAGACAACTGCCAGGAGAATACCCAAACAGGCATGCACCAGTGGCCAGGGCTGCCAGTTCCCTTGACTGGCCAGGAGATAGCCGACCGCTGCTGCAAAAAGAACCATCACCGCAATCCGCGGCTTGGACAGTTCCAGATAGGCAGACAATCGTCCGGTGACCGGAGAGATTGTGGAATAGTCCAGCGAAACGGACTCCACCGGAGTCGCGGGAGTTGTCACAGAAGATGCCAGCGAATTCATCGGGCACCTCCACTCTGAACAAGAGGAGCCGACCGGCGCAATTCCAGCACCGGTTCCGGCTGTCGAGGCGAAGCACCTGCCACTCGAAAGACCTTTATTGTGTAAACGACGGACGTCATCATCGTCATCACTCCCCACACCATGTGTGCGGTTCGGAATGAGACCTGTTTTACGGAGTCTGCCACCGCGACATACCCGATTTGTGCCAGACCAAACTTCACGACCCAGGTTCCCAGGCCCAGGCCCACTTGCCCCAGGGCCACTACGAAAAGAATCAATGCGGAACGCCGCAGCCAACGACTCTCGGTGCTCCGCGAAACCAGCGTATTCACCCCAATCACGATCAACGACACGATGCCCAGACCAAGATGCTCATGCAGTCCCGTCCCTTGATGCCGAATCAGACTGCCAAAGGCGTACTGAATCACCAGCAGACCAACTACCACGATCGACATCCCCTGTACGAGTGCAGAGGGAGGTGAAACGGGGAAGACCCCGGCGCTCTTCCATTCACGACCGGTGACAACCACCATGATTCCCATCAGGGAAAAGACAATGCCTGCAAAGATTCCGTGCAGCATCGCCAGACCTCGATCATTCAGCTGGACACGAAATCCACCTAATAATCCCTGACAGATCACTCCCAGTAAAATGGAGGCTGCCACCCATTTGACCCACCGGCGATCTTCCATCCACCAGGTACAGGCCACTAAGGCAATGGACCACATGCCGATCAGCATCCCCGCCAGGCGATGCCCATGTTCCAGGAACTTATGCCAGTTCACGGCATAGTCTCGCAGCCAGGGATAGGTCACCATCAGATAGCCATCCGATGTCGGCCAGTCGGGAAACGCCATCCCAGCATGTTTTGTGGTCACCAGCGCGCCAAACGTCAACGTGATCAATGCGACGCACAGCGTCGAGATCGCGAGAAGATGCAGGCGGATGGAGGAGGAATCGGGTGTCATGAAACTGTGGGTTACCGAAATCACTTCCGGGTGTGTATGAAAATCAACAGGGTGAGGTGTTTCGCATCCGGCAGCGTTCTGCGGGATGATTATATTACGGAAGCCGACTGATCAATCCGCGGCTTTCGACGGCCTTGGGACGGGTGGTTCCCACTGCGGCCAGAAATCACTGTCATGATCCGGATCGGAATATTCATAGGGGCCACGATAGACGATTGGTGGAACATCAAAATTGCCATGTCCAGGGGGGGACGGTGCGGCCCATTCCAGACCATTTGCCCGCCATGGGTTTCGTCCAGCGATTTCACCATAGAACCAGCTGAGCACGAAATTCCCAATGAAAATGAATTGCGCGAAGCCCATCACAATCGCACTGATCGTCATGAACTGATTCAGCGGTAAAAGATGTTCGAGATACGGATGCAGATAGGGATCGGCATAGCGCCGCGGCATGCCGGCGATCCCCAGCAGGTGCATCGGGAAGAACGTTCCGTTAAAAGCGATGAAGGTCAGGAAAAAGTGGAGCTTTCCCCATGATTCGTTCATTAATCGCCCAAACATCTTGGGATACCAGTAATGAACCCCTCCAAAGACGCTGAAGAGCGTTGCCCCAAACAACACATAGTGAAAATGGGCGACGATGAAATAGGTATCGTGAACATAGATATCGACCGGGACCGCAGCCATGAAGATCCCGGACAAGCCCCCAACAATAAACAGCGAGACGAAGGCCACACTGTTTAAGAAGATGCAGTTGAATTCCGGCCGTCCACCCCAGATCGTGCCAATCCAGTTGAATACTTTCACAGCGGACGGAAGCGCGATCATGATGGTCGAGACCATAAACGTCATGCCCAAAGCGGGGTTCATGCCCGACAGGAACATATGATGTCCCCAGACAATGAATCCCAGGCCGGCAATCGCTGCCAGTGAATAGACCATCGGCTTATAGCCAAAGATGGGACGTCGGCAGGTGCAGGAGAGCATGTCCGAAACCATGCCCATTCCCGGCAGCACCATGATGTACACTGCTGGATGAGAATAGAACCAGAACAGGTGTTGCCACAATAACGGTTGTCCCCCGCCCAGCGTCGGTTCTGCATTATTGACCACGATTCCTGCCGGCACGAAGAAGCAGGTTCCGAATGAGCGGTCTGCCAGTAACATGAACCCCGCAGCAGTGAGAACCGGAAGTGCGAACGCCTGTAGAATGGCTGTGATGAACATACTCCAGATGGTCAGCGGCATGCGGAACAGGGTCATCCCCGGAGCCCGCATGTTGATGATCGTCGTCATATAGTTCACAGACCCCATCATGGAGGACACCCCCACGAAGGTGACTGCCATGATCCACCAGAACTGGCCCCCTTCGGAACCAGGTGCGGCCTGTCGGAGTGCGGACAGGACTGGATAAGATGTCCAGCCTTCGGCCGATCCGCCGTTCATCCCGCCGCGAATTCCGGTCAGTTCTCCACCAATTCCCGTGGCAAAGGCAAAAAAGAACATGGCCGGCCACATGAACCAGTAACTCAGTGCGTTGAGCATCGGGAACGCCATGTCGTCGGCGCCGATCATCAATGGAATCAAAAAGTTTCCAAATGCTCCCGCCAATACCGGAATAATCACCAGCCAGATCATGATTGAAGCATGCATGGTGAACAGCATCGTGTAAAACTCGGGGGAGATCTGCCCTCCCATCGTGATGTTTTTCGCGATCAATTGCCCAAAAATGGGCATCTGTTCCCAGGGGAATGCCAGCTGCCAACGCACCCCCAGTGCCAGTGCTCCCCCAACCATCATCATTACGATATTGGTCAGCAGAAACTGGATCCCGATCACTTTATGGTCGGTGGAAAACGTGTGGACCTTCTTCAGCAACGCCAACCGGTCTTCTCCATGAGAAGGGTGGTGGCTGTGTGCCTCAGCATCATGTGTAACTGCGATTGAACTCACGATAACACCTCTAAAACGCGAACCAGGACAGGCTGCGATCTCTGATTATTCTTCATCTTCAATTTTTTGGTGCACGCCATCATAATTTTGTGCGCTATGAAGGGTTCGCAGATAGTTCAGAAAGCCGGCCTCCGATTCTGCAACGAACTGGGCTTTCATCTTGTAATGTCCCCAACCACACAGTTCCGCACACAACAAGGCATACGAACGTTGCTGTTCGGCTTCAAACCAGATCGGAATGACCAGGCCGGGAACCGCATCCTGCTTGACTCTCAACTCGGGCAGGAAGAAGGAATGCTGGACATCTTGCGTTTTCAAATTGATCATCACCGGAGCGTTGGCAGGCAGGTGGAGATCGTTCACGGCATACAGGTCGGTGGGTTGCGGGTCCTGCATGAGCGGGAGCAGATTTCCCTGTGCATCAAATCCGGGATATCGAATTCGCCATTCGAACTGTCTGGCTGTCACTTCGGCGAGTGCCACGCTGTCCCGATCTGTCCGCACCTGTCGCAGACGGGTCAACACCGCTTCCATGTCTTTTTTGGGGAAGGCATCTTTCACCCGATATTCCGCCCAGACGTTCAGCTGATAGAGCGCGATAAACAGCAGCACCAGTGCGGGAACCGTACTCCAGATCACTTCCAGTTCGTGGCTGCCGTGAGAAAACCAGGTCTTTTCGGTGACGTCCGGATCAGTACGACGAGCCCCCGTGAACAACACATAGGCCAGGCCCATCTGCGTGCCGATAAACGTGATCGCGGTAATGACCAGAATCAGATAGAACAAATCGTCGATTCTGCGCCCCAGCGGAGAGGCGGCCTCACCAGGGAGCCACCAGCCCACTGAGGGAGCAATGGCGCATACTGCGACCGCAACGATCGGCCAGAACGCAAAAAACACGCACCAGAACCACTTCACGTCAATCGCCTCAATTGGAGGAATTTGAAATCGGGGACGTTCAATATTGATTTGCTATTTGACGGCCACTTCTTCTTCGCTGGCAGCAGGCTCCTGAGCTTTTTGCATTCCGGAACCTGCCTGTTCGGTTTCGAAAGGGACGCTGTAAATGAAATTCACGATATCCCAGATATCCTGATCTTTCAGCTTGGCTCCAAAAGCAGGCATTGGTGTCCCTTTGATGCCCGCATGAACCCGGGCATAGAGATCGATGGGACGCCGCCCGCCGCGATAGATTCCAGTATGCAGATTTCGAGGTTGCACCGGCTTCCCCCAGGCATCATACAGGCCGGGTTGTTCGTTCTCTTTTCCCGTCTCCAGGTCCTTGGTGATGGAGTAGGTCTGTGGACCGTCTCCATAACCGGCATCGCCATGGCACGCAACGCAGTTCAGATCGTTCGACATGTACAACTGGCGACCGTGTGCAATAGAGCGGGCATCATAGGCCACCCGGTTTTCCTGCGGGGCCACGACTGCCTCCGGTTCTTGAGCTGTTGTCCAGCGAGACACAATCAGTTCCACGATGCTATCCAGTTCCATCGGCATATCTTCTGGATCGTTCACAGCGGTGATGAATTCTTCACGGATGCTGGCATAGGTTTCGTAGTCCTCTTCGCCGGCCTTCTTTTTCTCTACTCCCGACTTCACCCGATCTAAAACAGATGCTTTTGAATAATCTTCCGTCAGAAATCTGACGAGCTGATATTCCGTTTCACCCCGCATCGCCAGCCAGAGCACATATTCGATAATGGATTCGCTTTCATCCGGCGTCAGCAATTTGAACGACGGCATGTATGTCCCGGGAATCCCATCTTCGATGGTTCGTGCCAGGTCTACTCGGCTGGCCCGTTCCTGCGCCTGAGTCAAAGTGAATTTGAAGATCCCCTGCCGATAGTCACGCGGCAACGGGTTGAGATATTCTGCGGTGGGGCCATTTCCATCTCCGGAGACGCCATGGCAGTGTTGACAATGAACTGCGTATAAATGTCGCCCACGGACCAGAACCTGTCCCGGACCGACGATAACTTGTGTCCCCTCTTCGGGCATCTCTTTCAGCTTCGTCTCGAGCGTGGCAATGTGCGTGTCGTGATCCCAGGAGCGAATCCATCCACTCGGCTTCCCTTTCAATGGGCCGCTGTTCCAGAGAATTTCGGTTCCCGGAGTAATTTCCTGATGGGGTTCCGATAGTTCCAGCGTTAATTCCGTCTCCGCAACTTTTGTCACGGTTCCTGTTGAAAGATGTTTTTTCAACGGAAGGCGTTCCCAGACGACCATCTCCGTGGGAGTCCCGAAATGCTGATTCAGGACTTCATGAATATACTCCTGAGCATAAGGTTCCAACTTGGAAAACTCTTCACGATGCGTGAATTCCGGTTTTCCGCACCCGGCCAGGAGCGTCAACAGTGCGCAGGTCAGCCCGCAAGCCATCAGGCCGCGTCGACTCCTGCCGAAAGCCTTTTGGCCTCGGGAATACATCGATGAAAGCTGCATACAATTTGTAACAAAGGTTCTCACGAGAAAACCTCAACCTCGTTAGGTGACTGCATCCAGAAGATGCCTTGATGCCGACTTGGATTCACACATTTTCGCGGTATGCGATTGAATCACTCTGCTAAGCTGTACGATTTATCCAGGGAATTCAACAGAACGTCAGGAAATCCTCATTTTTCGGAGTCGCTCGCAGCTTCGTCAGCTGCTTCCTGGTCGTTTGGCTCCGATTTTGCTGCGGATGACAGCGTGGCCCGACCCTCTTTTGTCATTGTGATGACCACTTCGCTCGCAGGCTGAACCTGAGTCTGATGCTGATTGGGAGCAGGTGTACAACCCACTAGTCCTGCCAGCAGAATGACTCCGGGAACAGAGACCGATACGAACTTCAGGTGCTGCTTGTCCATTTTTCTCACACTTTTCAGCTGTCAAGCCGACATTTCTCGTTACTGGGCCGCCAGCGATGACGCGTTGACGACGAGATCCTTCTCGACCACTCCATCAGCGGGAATTTCAACGATGAGTTTGCCTTCGATTTTCCCAGCCTTTTCGTGCCAGACCACAAATTCCATTTTTCCGGCAGGGACTCCTGTCAGTTCGAACGTTCCATCTTCTTTGGTCAAAGCGGCCCAGGGATGATCGACTGCCAGCTGATAAGCCTGCATCCATCCGTGAAAATCGCACGCCATGGGGATGGGGCCTCGTTCCGGACGTTTGTATTCCGTGACGACTCCAGCCGTATCTCCACCGGGGATCGTGGAATTGAAACTCATGGAGAATCCGGTCAGCTTCACGTTATGGGCCACGGGGTCGGTGTTAATCATCTTTAATGGCTGACCAACGCGAATGATCGAGACGTGCGGAACGAATTTACATCCCTTCTGATCGACCACCACCGGCTCACTGGGAATGTCGGGAACATCCACGTTCGGCAATTTGCTCAAAAAAACAAAGACATTCGCCAGTCCCCCGTCCGCTCCCACAATGACCGATTCATTGGGAACAGCCTGAACCGAGCAGACGGAATCTTTGACCTGCTGGCCCTGGGCAACCAGCGGAGCCAGTGCTGCCACATTCCCGGAAACAGTGATCTTTCCTTTGAATGTTCCGAAAGATTCAATTTTTGCAATGACGACTTCTTCCCCCTCGGCTTCGTCCGATTCAGAAGCTTCAGTGAGGAGTTTGACGCTGACAGGGCTGATGGCCCCACCACCGAGGCCGATTTTTCGATCAGAATCTGTGCATCCACTCGCCAGTGCCAGGCTGCAGGTGACCAGAAGTGACAATCCAAATTTTTTGCTCATATCAAAAATCACTTTGCATCTGCCTTCGCAGCATCCGATGCAGCATCGGTTTGGTCTGGTGTTGAGGGTTTCGCGGCGGCGCTTCCGACAGGTGCCGGTGCTCCATCCTGTGACGCACCGGCAGCATCTGATGCCCCTTCGGCAGCGGACCCGGGTGGATTATAGGTTGTTGGCCCATGCGCTTCGATGAGACGGGCATAATTAAATAAAGCATCAACGACTGCCGCTTCCTGCTGAGCATTACTGCCGCCAAACAGTTCCACCATCGCAGACTGTCCGGAAGCGGGAAAGTTTTGCGGCATCGAGGTATAAGGCAGTAGCCATTTAGGATTGTGAATCCAGACTTTGGCGTAGTCGGGACGGATTCGCTGTTCGACACGTTGCAGGTTCGGTCCCCGTTTGACTTGTGAAGGGTCCGTTTCCGTCACCAGATTTCCACCGACAGTGTGGCATTTACGGCATAACGGACCATTCAGCACCATCCACGAGGCATCTTGCACATTCGGAAATTCCGCCTGCGGATACTTCTCGTGGTAATTCGCCTGCTCGGCCTGCTGATATTCTGCTGTATGCTGCGGGATGAGTTGATAGGGATAGGGAGCCCCATCAACAGCGGCAAAATAATCGGCCAGAGCCTGGGCCTCGGCATCACTCATGTTGAACCGGGGCATTCGTAACACTGTGGTATATCGGAGTTGTTCCGGATTCTTCAGGAACTGATACAGCCAGGGGGTCTGGACTTTCATTCCTTCGCGGTACAGTGTTGGAGGCACAGCCTGCCAGGCTTCGTTGATATCCTTGACGCCTCGTTCGTTGCCGGGCAATTTGGGAATCAGCCATTTCGCCAGATCACCACCGCGGCCTTGTCCCATGGAATGGATATTGGAAGCGGCGATCACCATAGGTTGTCCGGGCATCAGCGTCGTTTCATCATTGACATGCACCGCATCCCAGAGCACGAATGAGTACAACTGATCTTCTGGATCATCTTCCGGGTCCGGAGATTGTTGCGGATAGCCCGTCGCCCGCATGATTGGCTCTCCGGTGACCAGCTTCGCTCCAGTAAAGCCTTTCAAGGGTGGCTTGAGTTTCTTGAAGAGATCGAAGAGCGGTTCCTCCCCTTCAGCCAGTGGAGGAGCCTGGATCTCATCTGGATCGACGCCAAATTCCCAGACCGGCATGTTCAGCATATGACAGCCGGCGCAGTTGTATTTCGCCAGCAGACGTTCCCCTTCAATAATGGCTCCCGCAGCCCCATCCGGATGGTAGACAAATTGCGGGGATGGGGGATCGGCAACCAACCCCAGTACAAAGGTGGAAATGGCTTCAATTTCTGCTTCGTCGAAGGGGAACTTGGGCATTCGCAGCCGTTCATCCCAGCCCTTAGTCTCTGTTTTCATGTAGTCATAACTGCGCGGGTCACGAAGTTTCTGCCACAGGAAACCGGCCCGGCCATGCGTGATCACGCTATCATAGAGATAAGCTTCATTAAGGGCCTGCTGGTCGACTCCTGTATTTCCTGTTTGGGCCTGTTTGACCACGCGTCCCAGGCGCTCGGAGGTGCTGCTGCCGTCCGGATCGCCATGATGATGCAGGAATTCGTGAATATGCTCATAAGCCAGCTTCGAAGTATCTTTACGTCCCCAGTCCTGCAAGGCTGTTCCGATTGGACGTGCGGACTCGAATTCCGGAATATCATGGCAGCCGTAGCAGCCATAACGTGAGACAGTTCTGCGACCAATATAAACCAACTTGCGGTGTTCCCATTCTTCAGCCGTCAGTTGTTCATCCAGGCTCCGCGGGACGAGTTCGATTTCATCCCCTTTGATCGTGTCCTGAGGCGATCTTCCTTCCGTATACATCTCCTTGGAGACCGGAAAACGCTGTTCTTCAAAGACACTTTCCAGCCGGGCCTTGGTGAGCGACTTTGAAAGGTACATGCGGACCAGATCGTCCAGCGGCGAACTGATACGTGTCCGGAAAGTCAACTTCTGATTTGAACGGACAACTGCAAGCTGGACCACATCGCCCGGCTTCAGTCGATTTAACAGTTCCTGAAATTGAGTTGGAGAAGTCACCTGCTCATCGTTGATCGCAGTAATTTCATCGCCAGGTTCAAGCGGATTCGCGACCCAGTTCTCTCCGGACTGCCGTTCTGCACGTTCAGCAGGGCTGCCGGACATGGTGTCTTCGATCAGGACCCCGGCAAAGTTCTCTTTCGAAATTCCTTGACGCTGGGCTTCCGTCGCCGTGAAATTCCCTACCAGCGACACTCCCAGATAAGATTGCGACTGGGCGAGTGCCGGGAACTCGGTCTGCTGATCTCCATCAAGCAGATAGGCGGCAATATCCGCAGCGGGATCGATGGTGGATTCACCTTCCTGATAGGGCTCCAGAAACAGGTCGGGCATGCGGGTGCGGATGTGGTAACGGCTGGGCTCTTTCACCCAGCTGTAAAGCCATTTGAAACCAGCGTCACCCGGTAAGAGCTTCTCATGAATTCGCGACAGATCCGGTCCGAATTCTGCATGAATCTCTTTGAAGTCTTCATCGGCACGGCTGTGACAGGCCAGGCATCCCCGTTTACTGAAGAGTTCTTTTCCACGTTCAACACTGGGTTGATATCCCTCGGCAGGCGATTCCAGATTAAGCGGCTGGGATTTCTCCATCAGAAAGGTGGAAATCGCTGTCAGTTCCACCGGTTGCAACAGAGCAGCCATGGCATCATGCTGGTTGCTGAGTCCGAAGAACTGCGGCATTCGTGTGTCCGGACGGAAACGTTTTGGTTCTGCTGTCCAGTAGGCGATGAATTCCGGAGAAACTTTTTCCTTGATATGCCTCAAGGAGGGGCCGACTTTTCGCATCTTGCCGGCGATTTGATTCGGATCATCCTCATACTTGGCGAGTTCATCCGCAGTTTGCGGCTCCAGACGCAGGTCCGGGCCAATGGGTCGCGCGCCATCAAAACCATTGATTTCATGGCAGCCGAAGCAACCGTAGTCGCGGATGAGGCTGTAACCTTTGAACAGTTGCGGGGCTGATTCACCGAACTTCTGGTTGACTCCAAGTTCCACCACATTGTGATGGCATTTCAGGCAACTGGCCTCGATGAACTGCTTGGGTTGCATCGGGTATTCCCAGAAGTGATTTTTGTGCCAGTCATGATCCCGGGCCCATTTCGCAGCTACGGCCGGGTTATTGGCCGTGTGTTCGGCTGTTCGAAATGCGGTCCCGGAACCATCGCCATCATGGCAAATTGTGCAGGCGAAATCATTGACCGGATGGGGGCTCGTCGCGGTCAGGTACAGATTGGCATTCGGATGCGAGCAGAAAGGTTCTGCATACTCGCCGGCAGGGTAGGCAGCCACATTTCCTGCTCCAAACTCGGAAATATTGACATGGCATGTGCGGCAGCGATCGACACGAGAGACGTTTGCCATTCCAAGAGTCTGTGTCAGCTCAGAAGCCCAGTCATACTGAATCTTCAGATGCGGGTTGAAACCGTTGATAATGGGCAGCTCTTTGAACTTGCGCTTCCAGGCTGCGAAGGTGCTGCTGGGGCGGAGCAGTTCCTTCTGTTCTTCCAGAGCTTTCACATCGGCTTGCGCCTTGATCAATTCGGCATTGGCTGTGTCCAGATGCTCACGCAAGGCGGTCAGTTCACTTTTGACTGCGTTGTATTCGATCAGTTTTTGTTCGGATTCAAGTGCCCGCTGCTTGGCTTCCTCTTCTTTGGCTTTGAACGTCTGATAGTAGATGCTGAGCTGTTCTTCGGGCGTCTGATCGCGCACGGCAATATCGTAATCTGCGCGTGCTTTGTCACGATATGCGTTGGCAGCTTTGGAATCGCGGGCGAAAATCTGAACCTGCCCCTGCAGCTCATTCAGACGTCGTTCTGACTCCTTAATTTCCGCCTGCCTGGTATCCAGACCGGCCTGGGCTTCCTGAACAGCTTTTTCAGCAGCAAGCACCTGTTCACGACGATCACCGGAAGTCAATTTCGCTAATTCATTATCCAGCTTCTGAACGCGCAGCTCTTCTGCCTTGGACTGATAAACGCGCCAGGACCGGGATTCGTCCTTGTACATCATCAGCAATGTGGTCCCCAGCAGCACAATCGCGCTGACCGCGAAAATTTTGTGCAAACGAGGCAGGCTGTGCCAATATTCGTCTGTAGCTGGCATAGAAAATCAGGGGAATAGGGTCAAAGGGAGTCGAGGTGAGATCTACTGGAAATGCGAACCATGAATTGACATTCAAGCTCCGTAATTCACAACATGATCTCTGATGCTTAAATATTAAAAAACCATTCTGGAATGGCGACGATATACTTCAAGGTGAACAACCAGCGAAGAACCATCTTCAATGGCAACGCCGCCATAAACAACACGAGGTTCGCCAGGATCATGTAACGAACAAATCCCATACGGACAAAAAACTTCTTGAAGATCGTCACCGCCATTAATGGTGGGAAGACAAACAGGTACACCGCCACGGCCAGCAGCCCCAGCCATTCCCGTTTCAGAATGACGAAAATCTGTGTTGCCAGACTACTCGTACTGTCCGGACGGGGCAGCGGCTTCTTCAGAATGTCCAGCCAGAAATAGTCAGACAGATTGACGTTATTCAACACTTCAAGTTTATGCACATCCCAGTATTCATACAGGCCGAACATATTCCAGTTCGGACCACGAATGAATGTCCCCAGTACGATCATTGCCACCCATAAAGGCAGGAAGCCAAACATGAAGGTAATGACCGCGAACTTTCGTTGGTTGAACGTGTAATAGCCATTTCCATTTTTATTAAAATCAATGAACGGAATGGCCATCAGTCCGACGAGAATGACGCTGGGCAGGACGACCCCGGCCATCCAGGGATCAAAATAGACCAGCATTTCCTGAAGACCGAGAAAGTACCAGGGTGCTTTTGACGGATTGGGGGTCTTCACAGCACTGGCGGGTTCCTCCAACGGAGCAGGCAGGGCCACTCCCCAGACAATCAGAAACGCGGTCACCAGAATCATGCAGATCATTTCGGTATAGACCAGGTCCGGCCAGACCAGCACCTGATCCTTTAATTCTTTTTCCGAAACGGGGAGTCCTTCCGCAATGCGACGATCATTTTCATTGGCTTTGGAGAAATACAGCCAGGTGAAGAAGCCCACCAGGTAAAGCATGCCGACGATGGGCACATTATCCGGTTTGCCAACGATCTGACGGAAATCGTAGTCCGTCATGCTGAATGCCAGAAACAGCACGCTCAGATTGAACAAAATCCAGGCCACAGTGGGCTGGACCCACCATTTTCGCAACCAGATCATCGCAAAAAAGACTGCAATGGACAGCACAAAATAGCTGACCGGGTTCGCGATAATCAGATTCACAAAATCTTTGAATGGCAGTGGAAGCCTGATAATAAATGCACTGGCATCACTGTTGTAGGTAATCTGAGTGACGGCGAGCAGAAACAGAATGGCTGTGTAACCCGCCCATAAAGATGCTCTGGGAAGATGATCCAGGCCCATGAAGTGATGAAAAATCCCATCCCGCTTGTAGCTGCGGACAGTCCAGCCAAGATTCAGGAAGGACATCAGCAGGTAAAGCCAGCCGAGTCCGTGGATCACGCCGATGGTCAGGTCGGGATGAGGATTCAGGGAGTCCATAATGTCTGTCTGTTGTGCTGAATGACCGGTCGACGAAACTCACCGTCACTGGAAGTGAAAATTCGTTAGAAGTTTACAATGGCTGGCTGATCCCGCCATCTTTCCGCACGCGCCAGAAATGAATGGCGATCAGCAGAGAAACAACAATGGGAATCGCCACGCAATGCAAAATATAGAAACGATTGAGTGTTTCTTCTCCCACGGTGCGGGCTCCCAGTAACAGGAAACGGGCATCGCTGGCATTGGTGATGAGGTCATATCCCCCGATATTCAGCAGCTGAAATCCCGGGCCTTCGTGCCCGAGAACAGGAGTCGCGCGAGCCATATTGGAGCCCACGGTAATCGCCCAGATCGCCAATTGATCCCAGGGGAGGAGATATCCCGTAAAGGATAACAATAATGTTAACACCAGAAGCAAGACACCAATAACCCAGTTAAATTCCCGGGGCGGTTTATAGCTGCCGGTCAGGAAGACACGATACATATGCAGCCAGACGGTAATCACCATCGCATGAGCTCCCCAGCGATGAATTTCACGCATGATCCCCAGTGTATTCACGTCACGAAGTGCGCGGATGTCTGTAAACGCCCATTCCAGTGTTGGACGATAATAAAACATGAGCAGCACACCGGTGAGTGTTTCCGCCAGAAACAGGAAGAATGTGATTCCTCCCATGCACCATGTATAAGAGAGCGCGATGCCCCCCTTCTGGGCAGAGACCGGATGGAGATGCAGGAAAAAGTTCGTCAATACGACCACGGCCCGATTGCGGCGGTCATAGGGGGCAGGATGCCGGAAAACACTGCGCCAGAGTTGTGAATTACGGATGTATTCGGAGACCGACATCGCGCTGCCTTGCGGTGGTTCGATAACGATGAATGTAAAAAACGCTGAAAGAACTGTCCGTGGAGATCAGGAATTCTGATAATAAGACTTCGTATCACTCCACTGACCAAGTTCTTCCTGAAACTTGATACTCTTGTCGACTTCCAGCATGCCGTCTTCGGCCCGTCGCAATCCCACTCGTTCCAGTGGTCGCGGCGCGGGACCTTCAAAGTTAATGCCAGTAATATAAAATCCGGAACCGTGACAGGGGCACTTAAATTTCTGCTCCCCTTCCAGCCAGTTCGGAGTACATCCAAGGTGCGTGCAGATGGAGAGCAGGCCATAAATCAGGTCGCGTCCATCATATTGCGTAGAGTGAATAATCCAGACACCGCGGCTGGCTTTGTATTTTTCCGAAACGGTTCCTGGTGGAAAATCGGACGGCGGCCCGACTTTAAATTTCGAAGGAAGTTCCAGGACCATATTGGGCATCATGAAACGTGCAATCCCCAGTCCCCAGGCTCCCGCGATGGCCGACATCGCAACACAGGCCAGCGCGAAGGGCGAAATCAGAAGTGCTGAGATCGACTGCACTGCCGAGCGACGCGACATCTGACTCTTAACGGGCAACTTCGGCTTGGCAGCCACCGGCGGACGAGCTGCGATGACAGGCTTCCCTTCATCGGCCGCCTTCACAACCGCAACCATCTCTTTCAATGCGGGGCGATCACCAACCGGAGACGTCGCCTCAGTCGCAGCGGGTTGTACTGAACTGGGCTGGGCTGCAGCGGGCTGTGAGGCGGCTGCCGCTGCCGCTTTTCCCGCCCGGGCAGCAGCCAGAATATCCGCAGTGCTTTTGGGTTTGGGTCGATCGGCACCAGCGGGTGCAGCAGCCTTTGCAGCCCGGGCGGCGGCCAGAATATCGGCGGTTGTCTTGGGCTTTTCTGTCGCAGCTGGGGGAGTGGGTGACGCTGGGGGACCAGCTGCGGCAGATTTGGCGGCCCGGGCAGCAGCCAGAATTTCGGCCGTGGTCTTGGGCGCAGCAGGCGCTGGGGAAGCCGCAGCCGATGTTTCGGCCGCTGGCGTTTCAGCGGTTGGTTCCGATGACTGAGCAGAGGCTTCTGTTTGTGCGGCAGCTTCCGCTTTTTTCTGTCGAGCCAGTGCGAGGATTTCGGCCGTTGTGAGTTTCTTCGGTTCCGTCATAATCCAGCTACATATTTTGAGCGAACGGAACCGCCCGAAATGAATTCGAAGGGCGGTATGGACCGGGCGATCATGGCAATTCTCGGCGGTGTCAGCAAGTTAGACATGTAAGCAATGCTTGATTTCTCAGATTCCGGAAGAGGCTCCGCGATATCACCGGGCTTTGGCCTTCTACAAACCAGATCAAGTCCCGGGCGGGCGAAGCTTCTGCTGAGCAAGGTCACGCTGTCCCTGCTTGGCAGGCCCAGGCCAGAGTACCTTGCTCGAAACAAATGGGCAGAGCGTGGACCAATGCCAAGACAGGCCTGCAGAAGTGCTCTTCCTTATTGAGAAATCGTCACGAGTTCCGCATTCTGACGCGCTGATTCCAGACAGGCATCCAGAACAACTTGTGTCTTCAACGAAATCTCCGGCCAATACGGATCAACTTTTCCGCTGAGGACTATCTCGGCGAAGTTCCGAAACAGGTTTGTCTCCTGAGCATTGGAGGCATTGTTGCTGTATTCGCGAACGGAAACCCGACGGACATGATTCTCCATGTTGAACTGAGTTCCGGCCACCTGATAATGATCGTTGGCCACATGGAAGGCGACTTCCGATCCGTAATAGGGAAGCACGAAATCGTTCAGGAGCAGGTTTCCGCGAGTGCCGCTGACGTGGGCAAACTGTTGATTCTCGGTGAGGAATGAACAATAAAATCCTGCGGAGACACCCCCTTCAAAGAGGAGATCGACGGTGGCTTCCGTAGGGACGGCATGGGGGCTGTCGGATCGTGATTGCTGCGAGAGAATTCGACTGCTCACCTGAACCGGCAACTTCGATCCCATCACCCAGATCGCGAACCGGATCAGATACCATCCCAGGTCACCCAGGCAGCCATGTGGTTCCAGTTGGCTGCTCATACGGATGTCGTTCGCCAGAAACTGATCGGGAGCCCGAAAGCTGAATTGCCCGGCGATGCGTTTGATCTGACCGATATTGGTCTCCTCGTCCAGCACCTCGCGCAGCCTGTGCATACGCTGTGAGTGCATAAACATCACCCCATCCATAAATTGGACGCCATGCTGGTTGCAGACATGAATCATTTCCTGGAGTTGCCCTGCATTCAATGCACAGGGCTTTTCGCAGAGCACATGCTTTCCCGCCTGGGCCGCCCGGATCACCCATTGCGCACGAAGCGCCGTGGGCAGTGGAATGTAAACCGCATCGATTTCTTTGCATGCCAGTAATTCGTCATACGTACAGGCCCTGGGAATTTCCGGAAAGGGGCACTCCTGCTGCAGTGTCTGAATATATGCTTGAGCACGGGAGGGGTCTCGGCTGGCCACCGCGACAAGTGTCCCGGTTCCGGAATTCCAGATGGCAGCCCAGTTTTTCTGAGCAATCGTGGCGGCTCCCAGAATTCCCCAGCGACACAGTTTTTGCATAGTAACGGTTCCACAATGACACGTTTTTGAAAAGATCGCCTGTTGAGATCGTGGCCCGCTGAAGAAAGGCGTGGGCTGGCAAGGAAGCAGTTCGACTTGCGAATCAATTCGAAATCACAGCTCGATCGCATTCACCCCGTATTGGCCGCGTTCGCCACGCGGCGAGTCCCCTTTCATCAATCGAAATGCGCGCTGCGCGAGCCCAGGCCAGAGTCACTTGCTCTGATGAGCACTTTCAAACTGCTTGCTGCTCTCAAGGCACGATCAGCGCGGATCACGCACCTGACCGGACGATCAACATACCATAATCGCATCGTCTCATGAATACGATGCCGGTACTGGAATGCTGATGCTGGAATTTCGTCCAGATTTCCGAAATTGATATCGAAGGAATCTGGGCGAGTGCTCTCTTCAACGTGGCAGGAATCGGCTACGGAGGAGACTGGTCATGCAGGCTTTATGGGAACAGGAAAATCAATCCGGTATAGACACCTCCGGCAGCAGCAGCAGCCTGCAGATTGAAGGGGACCTGATAGATCAACTCAGGAGCATTATCACCGGGACGGTAGTATCCCAGGTCATAAATATCCCGGCAAATCGGGTCGATGGCCATTTGATATGGCAGACCAATTCCCTGGACTCCGAATTTTGCAATCGAAACAAATGGCTGGATTCCATAAGGATACTGTTGACCATACCGTTCCAGCGCCACATCTTCAAAATAGAGCGGCTTGTGGTGCAGATTCGTCGGAATCCACCGGTAATCGATCAGTGCAAAGTTCCGGTCTGTCGTCCCCTGAGCGGGAAGCAATTGAATATCGGGGCAACGTGCCCGCTGAGCATCCGGGACATTGCTGGACCGGGAACACAGGTATTCGTCCGGAGTTTTTCCCGTGGGAGAATAGGTATAGTAAGGCTGAATCCGGGAGATCGGACGGAAGATCGTTTCCTGTTCTTCCGGAATTCCATCGCGCATCTCGTTCGGCGCCGGCAACTGGACAAAATTCTCTTGCGGTTCCGGTGGCAACAGACTGGGCGAAGCTGCTCCCTCGATGAGTGGGGGGAGCTGCGATGCTGCGTCCAGAAAATCGGTCAGTGTAATCAGCGGTCCAGGAGAGGATTGTCCGATGGATTGAAAATCCAGGTGACGGGCAGGGAATTCCACAGGCGCAGCCCGGTTCTCAATCCGCGAGGCCGTTCCGGAATTGCGACCTCTGGCGAAATCGGAAAGAGGCATCTCGAGTGGTTGCAAAGCGGGTGGCAAGGGAGCCAGTGGCGGCAACGCCGGCGATTGAGTTGCCGGGAATGTTGTATTCTCTCCGGGAAATGGGGCGGCTGCCTGAACGTGCGAGGTGCTTTCAGACTGATGTTGCAGCGGCGCTGGTGCTCCATACGAGGAGAGCGGAATCTTTGACGGGACTGGAGAATCAGCCGCCATCAGGTTGGTACTCAAAATGGCGGTCCCGACACAGACCGTCCCCCAGCGGCAGATTTCGCCGAAGAGGGACTGGGACTGGGGCCGAATGGATTCAGTTTCCGTCGACGGGAGCATACTCCGTCGTGTAATTCGGGGCTTCTTGTGTGATGGCAATGTCATGCGGATGGTTCTCCCTCACCGTTGCTGCGGACACTCGCAAGAAATGTGCACGTGTGCGAAGCTCGTCGATATTGCGTACTCCCAGATATCCCATCCCGGCACGCAATCCCCCCACGAGTTGATAGAGCAAAGTGTGCAAGTGCCCCATATACGGAACGCGACCTTCCACTCCCTCTGGGACTAGTTTCGGCGTTCCGCGTCCTTCTTCTTCACTTTGGCTTTGCCGATAGCGCTCGCTACTTCCTTTTACCATGGCGCCCAGAGACCCCATTCCCCGATATTGTTTAAATCGACGCCCCTGATACAGAATCAGATCTCCCGGGCTTTCATCCAGGCCGGCCAGCAGCCCCCCCAACATGACCGTAAAGCCACCGGCAGCCAGTGCTTTGGTGATGTCTCCGCTATAACGAATACCGCCGTCCGCAATAATGGGAACGCCGGCCTGGTTGGCGGCCTTGGCGGCGTTGGCAATGGCGGTCAATTGAGGCACTCCCACACCGGAAATGATGCGGGTAGTGCAGATTGATCCGGGGCCAATTCCAACCTTCACAGCGTCCGCTCCGGCAGCAATCAGTGCTTCGGCACCCTGTTCGGTAGCGATGTTTCCCGCGATCACATCGATCGTCCATTGCTTTTTGAGTGTCCGGACAGTGTCAATCACGTTTTGCGAATGGCCGTGTGCACTGTCCACCGTCAGGAAATCGACACCGGCATCAATCAGACATTCAGCACGTTCGAAATCGTGTACGCCAATGGCGGCACCAACTCGCAGCCGTCCCCTCAAATCTTTATTTGCTCGCGGAAACTGCAGATTTTTATCGATATCCTTAATGGTGATCAGGCCCCGCAACTGGAAGTTGTTATTCACCAGCAACAACTTTTCCACTTTGTTTTCGCGCAGAATGCGTTCGGCTGTTTTCAGATCAGTCTCTTCGGCAGCCGTGACCAGATTTTCATGAGTCATCACGTCCCGGACGTGTGTCTGGTCCGAATCCAGAAAACGCAGATCACGGCGAGTCAGGATTCCCACCAGTTTCCCAGTGTGATCCACAATCGGCACACCCCCGATGTTCCGGGTATCCATAATGGTGGTGGCTTCACGGACGGTGGCATCCGGCGGCAGTGTGAGGGGGTCGACGATCACGCCGTTTTCACTGCGCTTCACACGATCTACTTCCATGGCCTGCTGTTCTGCAGTCATGTTTTTATGGATGATCCCCACTCCCCCTTCCTGTGCCATGCCAATCGCCATATCACTTTCCGTGACCGTATCCATCGGACTGGACACAATGGGCAGGCTGATGGAAATATTGCGAGTCAACCGGGATGTGACGTCCACCTCGCCCGGCATGACGTCGCTATAATCCGGAACGAGCAGGACGTCATCAAATGTAAGGCCGGTATCCAGAATACGATCGTGCATAATCAAACTCCTCGTTTCCCTCTCTTTATAGAACGCATTCATGTCACACACGACCAGTCAGGCAGGCGTGTTGTTCGAAATTGTTTCCGCTTTTTTCAGAATTCTGTCCTGCAGTGCTGCCGACAGTTGCAGGTGTTGATCCACATTGAGTTCTTCTGCCCGGGCCGATTCGATAAGGCCAAGATGCTGCAGCGTTTCTTCAATCTCATTCTTAACTAATAAATCACCATACATGGACGTTAAGACACCTCTTAATAATTTGCGGCGATGTAAAAATACGCGGCGAATATAATCATGAAAGAACGAACGATCTTGGATGCGTGCACGGGCTACCGGATCTGGAGTCATTTTGACGATTGCGGAATCGACCTTCGGGCGGGGCCAGAAGACTGTTGGCCCCAGTTTGCGAAGAATTTCCACATCACACTGAGACTGTAACCAGACCGATAGCGCCCCATAATCCTGGCTCCCCGGAAGTGCCTGCATCCTCAATCCAAGTTCATATTGAATGGTCACCACCATCCGGACACATGGCAGATTCGTCGCCAGCAGATTTGAAATCACCGGTGTGGCCACGCTATATGGCAGGTTGGCGACCAGTTTTAATCGTCGCTGGGAATCTTTCGCCAGTTCCGCCTGAATTGTCGCTAAAACATTGTCGGCCAGATGATTTTTATTTCGTAGCGCATCCTGATTCAATAATGTCACATTATGATAATGTTGCGTCGCCTCACGCGCCAGTTGATACATGTTTGCATCGAGTTCCACGGAGATGACATGTCCCGCTTCACGCGCCATGAAGGTGGTCATGCCTCCCGTTCCGGGCCCCACTTCCAGCACGACGTCATGGCAGGTTAACTCCGCTTCACGAACGACGAATTCGAGGATATTCAGATCGACGAGAAAGTTCTGCCCCAGCTTCCAGCGCGGATGGATCCCCTGCCGTTCAAATAACTGCATGAGATAAGTACGTGTCTGGCGTTCGCTCGGTTCCGGCATCACATCTGTTGCGGTGTATTTTAGTGCCGCGAACAAAACCTCCCGGACAAGGAACGTTTCCTTTCCGCGAGCAAGTTCGCTGCAAGTTTTGTCAGGACTTTTAAGTGCCGCGAACAAAACCTCCCGGACAAGGAACGTTTCCTTT
>Ga0182738_1000439_pt1 | contig 59998 bp, 56 predicted proteins | sample eDN5th30CBELigMG_FD_128876 | JGI IMG/M metagenome (GOLD analysis project Ga0182738, IMG submission 128876) | Enriched Miracle-Growth compost microbial communities from Emeryville, California, USA - eDNA 5th pass 30_C BE-Lig MG (version 2)... ... | reverse complement strand
TTAAGGCGTGGCGCAGTGCGATGCAGAGCGCGCTCGAATATGAGCTGCATGAGGTATTCGGATACGGCTATTCGCAGGGCGATGAAGGGCTGCGGGCAGAGATCGCCCGTTACCTCGCACAGTCGAGAGGCGTCAACTGTAAGCCGGAGCAGATCATTATGACAGCGGGGACGCAGCAGGCGCTGTCACTGCTGTGCCGGCTGCTGCCGCTCACGGGACGCGCCGTTGCAATGGAGGAGCCTGGCTATCACGGTGCGCGGACGATGCTGGCCGACCACGGCTGCAAGCTGCTGCCGGTTCCGGTTGAAGCTGACGGCATCTCCGTATCGGCGCTCGCCGCGCTTGGCCCGGGCGTATCCGCTGTGTATGTAACGCCGTCGCATCAGTTCCCGCTGGGCGGCGTGCTGACCGTTCATAATCGGCAGCAGCTGCTGCAATGGGCATCGGAATGCGGCGCCTACATCCTAGAGGACGACTATGACAGCGAGTTCCGCTATCAGGGTCAGCCGATTCCGGCGCTGCAGGCGCTCGATCGGGAAGGACGAGTGATCTACCTCGGCACAATGTCCAAGTCCTTCCTTCCCGGCGTTCGGATGAGCTATATCGTGATGCCGGAAGCGCTCGCGGGGGCATCCCTGCGTGAGCGGCTTACCCGTTACAGCTCGCCGGTATCGCCGCTGCTGCAGCGGGCGGTGCGCCATTTTATGCAGGAGGGGCATATGGAGCGGCATGTGCGGCGCATGCGCCGGCTATATCAGGCTAAGCATCGGCAGCTCATTCAATCGATTCAAGCGCATATGGGGGATCGCGTGACGATTATCGGGCAGAAGGCGGGGCTGCATCTGCTGCTCGACGTCCACGGAAGAAGCCGCGGCGAGCTGATGGCGCTTGCCGAGGAGTAGGGCATCCGCGTGTATTCGCCTGCGGAGCAGTGGGCTGAGCGAGCGGCTTGTCCGGACTCGCTCCTGATTCTCGGCTTCGGCGGATTGCAGGAGCGTACGATTGATGAGGCGGTGCGGCGGCTCGCAGGCTGTTGGTTCGGCTTGTAATAAAAGAGGGTGAATGCACGTTTGATCGCGTATTCACTCTCTTTTATATAAAACGTCCTACCAGCCTCAGCCTAACAGCTCAGAATCGTACTGTCGGAACAGCTCCTTCATCGCCTCGGTGTCTCGTCGTTCCATACTGTGTATGGCCTCAATAAGCGGGTAAATCTGGCCTTTCATGATGATGAGGTAGCGGGTCGTCTTCGCAGATGGGTTCCAGAAAGTATGCGGCGTGCCATGGGGTACAATGACGGACTCACCCTGCTTAGCGGTCACAACCTCGTCTCCGGCTCGAACGCTAAGCGTCCCGTCTAGTATATACCAGGCCTCGTCATCCTGATGATGCAGATGAAGGGGCGCAATCCACATTGGCTCCTCGCCTGGCGGGGTGCCCGGAGCTTCCCACTCAGCCATCGCAAGCTGCGCACCGCTGGGGAACAGCGGCCCGTCTGCAGCAAGCGAGGCGAGAAAGGGTGATCGGCCTGACGTGTGCTTCATACGGTATACCTCCATCTCATTCGAGGTTATTTAATCATTGGTATTTCAAGGTTCAGTTGTCAGGTATCCATTAATGCCTTATATTACCAATAAAGCTTGTTGGCTATACAATCTGCTGAGGCTAAACATTCGACAGGCTGGATTGCAGTTCCTTTCTAAAGGAGGCGTCAAGTTGGCTATTCGAAGGAGTAGAATGCGTATTCGACTGGCTGCTCTTGCAGCAGCAGTGCTCATGGTCACAGCTGTATCAGGCTGTTTGCAATCAGGGGACTCGGGGTCTGAATATTCGGCGGCTAGTGCTAATCAGGAGACATCGGCTTTGCTGCAGGCACAGGAGCTGAAGGATGATTTCTGGCAGATGTCGACGCCGTCAGCAGAAGGTATGGACGAGACATTGCTCAGCGGCATCCGGAGCGAGGTCGACAAGCATCATGAGCGGCTTTACAGCCTGATGGTCGTACGGCATGGGAAGGTGGTGCTGGAGCAGTATTATCATGGCCGGACTGCGAAGAATCAGGCAGCTGTCTTCTCTGTCAGCAAGAGCATGCTGTCTGCGCTGACGGGAATCGCGATTCGGGACGGCGTATTCGCAGGCGTTGAACAGGATGTAGGTGCGCTGCTCACCGACAAGCAGCGCGGCGAGATCCGGCAGCCGCTTCAATTGAAGCAGCTGCTGACGATGTCAGGTGGACTCAAGCCCGTCGATGACACCATTATGGATTGGTTCAACAGCTCGAATTGGGTTGATTATGTGCTGGAGCAGCCTATTATGGAGAAGCCTGGCACCGTGTTCCGCTACAATACCGGTCTGTCCCATCTTCTATCCGCAGTGTTGACGAACGCATCGGGCGAATCGACGATTTCCTATGCCGAGAAGCATCTGTTCGGTCCGCTAGGTATCCAAGATTACGGTTGGCAGAAAGACCCGCAGGGAATTCCGGCAGGCGGCACGATGGTATCGCTTCGGCCGCGCGACATGGCGCGATTCGGGTACTTGTATTTGCAAAATGGAGAGTGGATGGGCCAACAGCTGGTGCCGAAGGAATGGGTGACTGCGTCGACGAAGGAGCAGATCAAGACGGATTCGGGCGGCTCCTACGGCTATTTCTTCTGGTTGGGCGAGTCGAAGACGAAGGACGGCGTTACGCATCCTCATTTTGCAGCGACTGGATACGGTGATCAGCTTATATTGGTTGTGCCGGAGCTTGATCTGGTCGTTGTCGCTACGTCGAATCCAGATTCGCGCGATACTTCATCGGCAGGTGAATTGATTGAGCAATATGTGATTCCGGCGATCGTACAGTAATTGGTGTCGGCGTATTGGAGCCCTCGCAGCGTCTCCCCCTAGCGGGCGGCAAGCGAGGGCTTGTTTGACTCGGGCTGGAGCTTGTTGGAGGATGAGGTGGGTGCGGAATATGCTTCTGGCCGGCGCGATTCGCACACAAAGCTAGATAAGGAGGCGCATAAAGTAGGACGGGGTGAGCAAAATGTACACCAAACGTTACCGAAGTGCTGCAATCTGGGGAAAGCTTCGCGTCTGCCGCTATCTGACGGGAAGTGAGACGCTGCGTGCCGTCGTACCGCACAGTCTGTTGCTGACGCCGGCTAATCTGGCTTCGATGACGGAGATGCATGACGCGGTTTATGTGAAGCCGGATATCGGGTCGATGGGCATCGGCATACATAAGCTCGTTCGCACAACGAACGGGTTTATGCTGCATTCCACGCAGTGGCGCAGGCAGGTGAAGCGGGAAGCGAAGGATGTCAAGGATGCCTATCGTCTGCTGCGCAAGCTCAGCAAAGGTCGAATGCTTATTCAAGAGGCAATCGCGATCGACCATGTCGGCGATCAGCCGTACGACATTCGCGCGATGGTACAGCGGAAGCCGGGTGGACCATGGACATGTACGGGGTTTATGGCCAAAATCGGCGGAAGCGGCAGCATCGTCACCAACTATTATCAAGGCGGACAGATCTGGACGCTGGAGCAGCTGCTGCGCGAGAAAGGCTATGACGCTGTCAAGTGCCGCACGCTGACGGAGGAGTTGACGGCTAAGGCACTAGATACGGCTCAATGGCTAAGCGGCAAAAAGCAGGGCATGCGCGAGATGGGCATCGATTTTGCTTTTGACCGGGAAGGAAGGCTGTGGGTGCTTGAAGTGAATTCGAACCATCCGCAGTTTCATCCGCTCAGGAAGCTGGATCCGGCCGCTTATCAGCGAATGATGTCTTTCGCCCGAGCCTATGGCCGACATGACGCGCAATAGCCAACCAAACGCTTGTCATGCTGTGCTACAATAGGGCTAATCTAATGGAATCCAATGGAATAGGTGCGGGTAGCCATGAATGAAGGGAACATCAAACGAACGCTCGCTGCGGACGGCAGCATTCGAGAGGATGCGATCGTACAGCGAATTCTTCTCGGCGAAGAGACTGGCGGTGTCGTGATAGAAAGGCTTGTGCTCCAAGAGCCCAAGATGGTCGTCATTCGAAAGACGACCACTAACGCTGCGCTGGCGGCTCGGGAAGCAGCACTGTATGCGAATGTGCTGCCGCAGCTGCCAGCGATTTATCCGCAGCTGCTTACATATGCGTCGTCAGAAGAGCAGGACATTGCATCGCTCGTCTATGAGGATGAAGGTGCGATCGATCACAGTTTCGATGAGCAGCTTGCAGTAGAATTAATCGGTCATATGGCTCGTTGGCATGCGATGCCTGCGGCAGCTCTGCTGCTTGGCGGTGAGCGGGGACCAAGGCCTGACTATGAAGAGCTGGCGGCGGAGCTCATTATGACGCTGGGCTGGGGCTGGGTGCCTGCGGAGGATGAGAACGTATGGGGGATGGAAGCCTCGCTCGTAAAGCGTGTGTATGACCGGGCGAAGCAGCAGCCCCCTGTGATCAAATATGTACTGTCGCATGGCGATCTGCATGCAGGCAGCTATGGCCGGTCGACGGCAGGCACACTCATCGTGACGAATTGGGCGCATATGCACCGCAACAGCCCTTATTGGGACCTCTACCATATGCTTGATTGGCCCTCGGGTTCGGAGACAGCAGCTCAGCCGATTGATGATGCGGCATGGGAGCGGCTGCTGACGGCATATTGGCAGCAGGCAGGAGAGGGAATTGTCCCGGCTCAGCAGGCGGCATTTATGCAGGAGTACTGCTTATTCGCAGCGGTGTTCTCGTTCTGGGCGCTGCAGGAGCTCGAGCGGCAGCTTGCTGCAGAGGAAGCGGCGGAGCGACGCCAGCGGCTGCTGCAGGAGCGAGGGCTGGCGGTGGCAGCGTTCCAGCGCTGTGCGGGACGGCTCTAGTGGAGCCCGCTGTGTTACATAAAAGGTAAACTAGCAGGCTATGCTAGCTTCGTACATACGGATGGCTGATCGGAAAGTAGGTTGCGATATTATGTCGATGTCAGATTGGATTGCCTATTGGACGGAACAGGATCATTTGCTGGATCTGCTGGAGCAGTACCGATCGCTCGGACCGCTGCCTGGCGTTGCGCTGACGTTTATGAAATCATTCGTGCCGCCGCTGCCGACGCTTGTCATCGTAGGGGTTAATGCAGCGGTGTACGGCTTGTGGCTTGGTTTCCTCTATTCTTGGCTGGGCCTTGTAGCTGGCTGCCTAGTTACGTTCCTGCTCGTACGGCGGATCGCGGACCATCCGTTCCTTCAGCGGTACGCGCAGCGGAGGAAAGTGCAGAAGGGACTGCGCTGGGTGCGGCGCAATGCCTTTAGTTATGTTTTTATCCTTAGTATCTTTCCCGTAGGTCCGTTTGTTGTCGTCAACGTGGCGGCAGCGCTCGCTGGAATGAGGTTTAGGTCCTTCCTGCTCGCCGTCGCGGCAGGCAAAGGCATTATGGTGTTCGCGGTGTCGCTCGTCGGGCATGATGTGGCGCGGTATTATCGGAATCCGGAGCTGCTGCTCTATATCGTGCTGCTCATTGCTTTGTCGCTTGTCATTATGAAGCGGGTAGAGGCGCGGTATATGCGGAATACGGAGGAATCGGTTGTAGAGATGACGGGCGAAGCAGAGGCGAAGTAAGAGCGTGCAGTAAGCGAGGGGGTGCGGCGATGAGCGAAGAAGAAGCTCGGTATTCGTGGGAGCAAGTCACGGAGGTCTGTCTGTTGGCCGGCAAAATTATGATGCAGAACGGCGGCGAAACATACCGGGTCGAAGATACGATGATGCGAATTGCCGCCGCCTACGGCAAGGACAACTCGCACAGCTATGTGACGCCTACCGGCATCCTGTTCGCCATTGACGGCGGAGCGCCGGGGACGCGTCTTATTCGCATTAGTGAGCGGTCGAACGATCTGCGCAAGGTGACGCTTGTCAATGACGTGTCGAGGCGAATCAGCCGTGGCGAGCTTACGCCATCGGAGGCATGCGCGCTGCTCAAGGACATCGACGGTAAGCCGCCGGTATACCGCCCGCTGCCCCAGGTGGCGGCAGCGACGCTCTCAAGCGGCTGCTTCCTGCTTATGTTTAATGGCACAGCCGCTGATATTGTGCCGTCCGCGATAGCTGGCGGCGCAGGCTTCACGGCGCTTGTGCTGTTCCACCGCTACGTGCCGGCGAAGCTGTTCGCCGAGCTGTTAGCGGCAGTTGTCGTTGGCGCGATTGCTTGTTTATCCGTCAGCATAGGGATTGGTCATGAGCTGGATCGGATTATTATCGGCGCAGTGATGCCGCTGGTACCCGGATTGCTGCTGACGAATGCGGTGCGCGACCTGATGGCGGGCCATCTCGTATCGGGTTTGTCCAAGGGAGCAGAGGCGTTCTTAACCGCGTTCACGATTGGGACGGGCATTGCATTCGTGCTGTCGATGTATTATAGCTAATCATTCGTTTGTTAACGGGATGCGGAGACGAGAAGGAGGGGTTCAGCGTGACGATGATCGCGTATGTGAATGATGCATTGCCGCTGATCGGACAAGCTGTTGCAAGCTTTATTGCGGCGGCGGCCTTCGGCGTTCTGTTTCAGGTGCCGAAGCGGACGCTGCTGCCATGCGGCTTGACGGGCATGGTCGGCTGGCTCACCTACGTGCTGCTGGACCGCCGGATGGACGCTGTTCCAGCGACGCTGGTAGCAGCGCTGCTCGTTACGGTAGCAGCGCAGCTGTTCGCCCGCACGTATCGGATACCGGTCATCGTCTTCAGCGTCGCCGGCATCATTCCGCTCGTGCCGGGCGGTGTCGCATACGACGCTATGCGGAGCGTCGTCGAGAATCGATACGATGAGTCGCTGCCGCTGGCGGCGAAGGCGTTCATGATGTCCGGGGCGATCGCCATCGGCCTCGTCCTCTCGGAGGTTGTGAATCAGCTGCTGCTGCCGAAGGTCAAGACCGCCAAGCACGAGGAGCCGCAGCCTTAATAAAAGCAAGCAGCAAGGCCAATCCAGCCGCTACTTCGTCGAGGAAGTGGCGGGACGGATTGGCTTTTTTTTGTCTAGCAGAAGTCGCATTAATAGCGTCCCTGGGATTTGTTACATCCGCCGAGTGGAGCGGGAGAGGTGATTCAGAAGGGTTCGATTGGCTAAACAAGGTCAGGCTGTGACTGACTGCAACGGTTGCTATAGTGGCTATTAAGTCAAAATGACGGTGTTTGGCGAGCTAACGGTTGCGGACGGTGCTATTGGAGTAATATCGGGGTCGCAGCGCTGAATTCAGGGGAAATAAGCACGATGATAACCTTTAGTTAGTGAAAAAGCCGATTTGACGCGCAATAAGCACGTCCACAACCGATACGTGTGTCTTTGCGTTGCGATGGACGGAGGGTTCATCTTGTGGTCCATTAACTTATGAAATTGCAAGCGTACAAATAGTGAAATTGTTCGAAAAATAAGAGAGGTTCGTCATGTTTGATTATAACTAGTTATATCTAAATATATTTAGTTTGTGCTAAAATCGGGTTGAGTACATATAGAGATACGTGCGTTTGGAGGAGAGAGGCATGTTGAAACCGAAGAAACGTTTGGTGATCGGATTTGTATGGTTACTCGCACTCGGACTTACACTTACGGGGCTAATTGCATCTCGATATGCAGCAGACGAGCAGGCAGAGGCGGCTGGCAGAAAGACCGAGCTCATCATCTCCGCTGCGGCGAGCTTGAAGGACAGTCTTGATGAGATCGAGAAGCTGTACGAACAGGAGCATACGGACATTGATCTGACATTCAACTATGGATCATCTGGTACATTGCAGAAGCAGATTGAACAAGGCGCGCCAGCGGATATGTTCTTCTCGGCGGGTGCCAAGCAGATGGATGCACTTGTGAAGCAGAAGCTGATTGGCGACCATAAGACACTGCTGAAGAATGAGCTTGTCATGGTTGTGCCGTCGGACTCCAAGCTTGCGTTTGACACCGTGAAAATGCTGACGAATAAATCGATTAAGAAAATCGCGATTGGCCAGCCAGAGTCGGTGCCAGCAGGACAGTATACGAAGGAAACGCTAGCCTCGCTGCAAGTGTGGGATATGCTCAAAGATAAATTTGTTTATGCCAAGGACGTTCGTCAGGTGCTGACGTATGTGGAGACGGGCAACGTGGATGCGGGCTTTGTTTATAAGACAGATGCGCTGGCGTCCGAGAACGTACAAATCGCGCTTCACGTCGCTTCAAGCTTACACGCTGCAATTGTATATCCGGCAGGCGTGGTGAAGGAAACGAAGCATGCCGCTGAAGCCAAGGCATTCTATTCGTACCTGCAGTCGGATAAGGCGGATGCGATCTTCGAGAAGTACGGATTCAAGCTTAACTAATCAAGTTTCGACGTCGAATAAGCTTCTTGAGGAGCTTCGTGATCAGTGGTCGATAAGAGGCCAATCAGCACCGAGAAGGTTGAATCGGACCGAAGAAGGAGCAACGGAGTGTAGGCGAAACCTACATGAGTAGCGCAGTTCGAGGGCCGGTTCAAGATTCGACGTCGAGTAAGCTTCTTGGTAAGCTTCGTGATCATTGGCCGATCTTAGATGGGGTAGGTGTGGTGGCGTGGACTGGTCAACCTTCTTCGAGCCGATCGGGCTCTCGATACAAATATCGCTGGTCGCCAGCGTGATCATTTTCGTCTGTGCACTGGCAGCGGCACGATGGATGGCAAGAGCCCGTTTCTTCGGTCGAAGTATACTAGAGACGATTCTACTGCTGCCGCTTGTGCTTCCCCCTACGGTTGTGGGGCTAGTATTGCTTGTTCTGCTCGGCCGCCGCAGCTGGATCGGCAAAGCATACGAGGCGATTGCGGGCGGGCCGATCTTGTTCACTTGGGGGGCTGCTGCCATTGCTGCAGTCGTTGTAGCATTCCCGCTCGCCTATCGTCAGATGAAGACGGGGTTCGAAGGCGTCGATCGGAATTTAGAGGACTCCGCGCGGGCGAATGGGGCGAACGAGTGGCAGGTGTTTCGCTACATCACAATGCCGCTTGCGAGCCGCTCCCTGACATCTGCCTATTTGCTCGCTTTCTGCCGCGGACTCGGCGAGTTCGGTGCGACGCTTATGGTGGCGGGCAATATTCCAGGCCGAACGCAGACGATTCCGACAGCGATCTATGTCGCTTCAGATGGAGGAAGCATGAAGATGGCATGGGCGTGGTCCGGGTCGATGATTCTGCTGTCGTTCATCATGCTGCTGCTTTCCAATCGAATTACGAAAGATACATGAACATAAAGGCCGTTCCTAATGAGCAGACGAATCTGCTTATTAGGAACGGCCTTGTTGTTTGAACCATGGTGTATAGTGGTAGACTAGTCCGCGATCCATTGTATTTCATACAATGGATTCATCTCTACCGAGTCATCGCCAAGTGTTCGTTGTAATTTGTACAATGGACCAACCCTCCTGCAGGGCAAATATGCCGGATTGACGGTGTAATGGTTATTTCTGTTGCACAAAATGCAGCAGAAGCGTTCCGAAACCCGATGTGGGGTAATTTCTGTTGTACGAAGTGCAACGGCGCCGCTGCTCGCGCGAGGGATTAGTCGGATCTGTCGAGATAAGCCTTGCCTCGCATGATCACTGAAGAGCAGGTTCAGGCAGCTACCGCTTATACCGCGCGTGCAGCGAAGCGATCATCGCCTCAAGCTCGCTCGCTGGCGGCAGCTTGAGCCGCGCCGCGGAGCTGGCGACCGCGTCCGGCTGCTGGCACGCGCGGATAACCGCCTTCACGCGCTCGGCGAAGGTCCGCGCCGCATCCGATCCGATCGTCGTCAGCTCCTCCAGACTAGCGGTGCTGTCTGGCACGACGATCGGATGCGAAGCCGCCGCCGCTGCACCAGCACTGCCGCTCGTGCCACCGCCGCCACCGCCGGCATCCGCGTCCGCCGCACGCTCGCTGCCGGCCCCCGCCGCCGCGTCATAGAACGCGCGCACAAGCGCCGCGCGTTCGCTGCCGGAGCCTTCGGCGACGACGAACGCCTGCACGATGAGCGCTTTCGCCTGGCGGCGCTGCGCAATGCCGCAGAACTTGCGCCCATCGATGCTCAGGTCGTAGTCGCCGGGGCAATACGCACCGGCAACCTCGCCCTTGTCTACGCGGCTGCCGGTGAACGACAACGCAAGCGAGATCAGCTCGTACATCCGCTCAAAATCATAGTTGAATCGCATGCCCGCCGCATGCCCGATCGGCACGATCAACGAGACGTTGACGATGCCGGGATCAAGCGGCACCGCTGCGCCGCCGGAGTTCCGGACGGCGGTATGATAATGCAGCGCCTCCAGCTGCTGCCGCGCCGTCTCCACATGCGGCAGCCGATTGTCGCGCTGCCCAAGAATAAAGGCGCCCGGATGGCGCCACAGATGGATGATCGGCGGGCCGCCTTCGCCCGCCTGCCGGCACAGCAGCTCATCGAGCGCGAACGAGTGGAGAGGATCCGTATCCGGCTCCCCCTCGTTCATGCGGTCCAAGATGAGCATGCCTCTATAATCATCGGCGAACGCCGATACCCCCGCACCGCCGGCAGCCTCCCCCGATTCCGCGGCCTCTTCCATCCAAGCGTCGCGTTCGCTCCGCGCAAGCGGCTGCTGCGCTTCCTTTTGTCCCCATACATCCATATCGTCTTCGCCGTCCCCTTCCATCGTCCGTTCCTGCATTCGCTGCTTCTATAGTAAAGCATAATGGGGCGTGAAAGAAGCACCTTCCGATCAGCCCTGCCAATGTGTGCGTTTACATCAGGAAACAGCCAGCCTTTTCACCAAAACTACATATAAAAACCACTTCGAATAACGGTGCAATCGGCTATGGGCTATGTTACGATACCGACTATGACTGAAAACCGAACTCTATTGATCACGATTTTACAGATAGGAGAATAGACATCATGAGTAGTGCGCAAACGGCAGGGAAGGTCAAGGACAGATCGCGGGACAACAATCTGTTCCTCCTGACTTGGCCGATATTTCTAGAGCTATTCCTCTTTATGCTGATGGGCATCGCCGACACGTTCATGCTGAGCGCTCTGTCGGACAATGCGGTGTCCGGCGTCGGTGCGTCCAACCAATATTTGACCATCGCGCTGCTCGTGCTGGAGGTCATCGGCAATGGGGCATCCATCGTCGTAGCACAGTATCTCGGGGCGCGCAATTATCAAGGCGCGGCGCGTATCTCAGCCGTATCCATAACGCTCAACCTAATGGTCGGCATTGTAATCAGCGGCTTCTTCCTCATCTTCAGCGGTGCGATGATGCGCGGGATGAATCTGCACGGCGAGACGCTCACGTTCGCATCGGACTATCTGGGCATCGTCGGCGGCTTTATTTTTCTACAGGCGATTGTGAACTCGATTGCTGCCATCGTGCGGGTACACGGCTTCACGAAGGAAGCGATGCTCGTATCGCTGGGTATGAACGTTGTTCACATTATCGGCAACTACATGCTTATTTTCGGCAACCTCGGCGCTCCTGAGCTCGGTGTTCAAGGTGCTGCCGTATCGTCGGTGATTAGCCGGGGATTGGCCGTTATCGTATTGTTCTGGCTGCTCTACCGCGTTATGAAGGCTCGCATTCAATTCCGTTATTACTGGAATCTCACGAAGGAATACATCAGCAAGATTCTGCAGATCGGCATTCCAGCCGCCCTTGAGCAGGTCATGTACCATGCGTGTCAGCTGGTGTTTCTGTTCTATGCCACCTACTTGGGGGATCAGGCACTAGCGGCAAGGCAGTATGCGCAAAATATTTCGATGTTCATCTTCCTGTTCGCCTTCGCCGTCGGTATCGGAACCTCGATTCTGGTTGGCCGGCTTGTCGGAGCGGGGAAGAAGGATCAGGCGTATACACGCGTCTGGCTGAGCGCCCGCTCGGCTTCGATCGTTTCGCTCTGCGTGATCGCGCTTGTTATGATTTTCCGTCATCCACTGATCAGTATGTTCACTACTGATAACGAGATTATCCGCATCGGTGCGCATATTCTGCTGTACAGCATTGTGCTGGAGACGGGAAGGACGGTAAACATTATTCTGGTCAACTCGCTCCGTGCTGCAGGCGATGCGAAGTATCCGCTCTGGATCGGCATGGTGACGATGGTCGGCATCAGCCTGCCGCTCGGCTACCTGTTCGTGTTTAAGCTCGACATGGGTCTGCCGGGCATCTGGCTTGCGATCGCTTCGGATGAGTGGCTGCGTGCGATTATTATGTCGTTCCGCTGGAAGTCACGCCGTTGGGAGAAATACGCGCTTGTAAAGCATAGCTCAGGTTCGGGTGCTGCAGGCGCATCATCGGCGGTCGAGGCTTCCGTCTAAAATGCAAAAAGACTATCCATACGCTGCCCGCTGTTGCTAGCGCAGCTTGTGTGGATAGTCTTTTTTGTGTACGGAACGGTGCAAACAGCCTGCTTACGGATTAACGGCAATGATACCGTAGCGCTGCGGTGTATCCGTAGTGGGGCCGAACCAGATCTGTCCGGCACCCGCCATAACGCCCTGCCAGTTGACGAACAGCTCCGCAATCGCCTGATCCTTCATCGCCGTGACAACCGCTGGCGAGATGATCTTGTCGTACTTGGCGATGAACTGCTCAGCGTCGGCGATTTGCTCCGATGTGCCATCCGCGTAGTTGACGCGGATGGGGTAGAGACCGTAGCTCGCGACGGCTGTCTGATCGTTAGCGGCAATAGCTTGCTGTACGCTTGTGAACATCTGCTCGAACGATTGGGGATCATTGATCCCAGCGGTCTCATAAGGGTTGCTCTTATCGACCGTTGAAGGGGTGGCGGCAGGCGAAGTCTGCGACGAGTCTGCCGTCGTATTCGAATCCGTCTGTGCGGAAGAGCTTGCGTTGTCGTTGGCACTGCCGCAGCCTGCGAGCAGGCATAGGGCGAGCACAATAGCAGCTCCTATCGAGCCATGCAAGAAACGGTGGAAAGTCTGAAGACGATGGCGGCGCATGAAGGTTCATCCTTTCTTCGATCCATTTAAGCTTTCAGACGAGCGCAGGGGGATAAAAGGTTGCATACAAGGCTCTGCTAGTTGTTGGAAAATAACAATAGTATGATCTACGGGCAATCGGCTTAATCGAAGCCGACAAGGAAAGAGACTCACCGCGCTGGCGGCGAGTCTCTGTTATAGGCAGATCTCCTGTTTCATCCCTCTCCTGAAACCGGCTTGACGATGTCATCCTTGAATTTGACCGGGATTTCCAGCTGATGAATAGGACGGCCGTCTTCAGCGCTGCTTTCATATATAATGAGGATGCCGTAGGGGCTGGTCGGATTCTTGAAGGCAACCTCGAACTCGAATTTGCCCCACGCTGGCGCGCCTTGATCAGCCATGACATATCCCTCGGCCAGCACATTGTGACCGTCCTCGAACGAATAGTTGAACGAGGCTTCGAACACACGCGCCTCACCAGACACTTTGAAGGAGGAGCCTACCACGGTATTCGGAGCAGGCGCATAGATACGGAATGCTTCATTCTCCGCAACGATCATCGGCTCTGAGGCTGCTGAATCGCCTCTATTGTCATCGGGAGCAGCTGGTGCCGGCTTGTCGGGTGTCGTCACAGGCGGGGGGCCGTTGCCGGTAGTGACTTTACCGCTTTCGAGATCGGAACAGCTGGCTGCTATTCCGATAATGAATGCTAATAGAAGCGCGAGTCCCGCGCGCAGAAGCCACCAGGATGAATGATGTTTTTTGGCCATCAACGTCCACCTCCATCTAAGGGATCTAGCTTGCTTGGAACAGCTGCAGCTATACATACAGTATGAACGATAAAAGGTTTGTCCATTGTTGCGATCGCAATTATGGCTGCTTCAACGGCTTAATCATGTGATAGAAGGGCGTGTTGTTGATCGTTATCGTTTTGTCCGATTCATAGCCGATCGAACGATACAGACGCTCGGCACCATCATTGCCGTACTCGACATTCAGTGCAATCCGGTCATAACCGAGCGCAGCGCCAGCCTTCTCTGCTGCGGCCAGCAGCGCCTTGGCAATCCCTCTTCCACGGTATTCAGGGAAAACCGCGATCGAATCGATATAGTACTCGTCCTCATCGGCTTCCTTATCAATCGGCGGATTCGGGCTGCCAGTCCGCTGGCGAAGTCGTGCCGCAATTGGCACATCAAGCTTGTCCGCCTCGCTTCCGTGGTAGCACAAAATGATACCGGCTACTTTCCCTTCCACCTCCGCTGCGAGGATCTGCTTGCTGCTGAATCGGTTCCCTTCTTGGCGGAACAGCTCCGCCAGCGCTGTCATCGCATCCTCTGCTGTTGCTTCGCCAGTCAGTTGATAGGCGATATCGTGGATGGCCTCGTAGATGAGCCGTGCAGCCGGCTCCGCATCATCAATGGCGGCAGCGCGAATGATTAACTTGTTCATGATTAGCTCCTCTGCTCGTTATTCTAGATGTTGTCCTGTTATGCTCTACAATATGTTCACGCTCGGCAGATGTGAAGACTATGATAAGAACCATTACCCGATTTGTCGGAGGGGATAAGCAGCATCTTCTTCCACTTCAATTGTGTTAGCGCTCCTCAGACTCGAGAACGATTTTTATAAAAAAAGGAAATTAAACCTCCACTATATTGCATAGATGAATACCCGTGGTATATATTGGTAACAACATCTATTATTTATTAACGAATAGTACCCCATGTTGAATAGGTGGCGAGCGGAGTGAACATTCAGTTTAAGAAAGGCGCGCTGGACTTATGCGTCCTGGCGTTGACAGCTAGGGAAGACCGCTACGGCTACGAGCTGGCTGTTAGAATCTCGGGTAAGTTCGATATTGCAGTCGGCAGCGTATATCCGATATTGAATCGGCTGACGCAGGAAGGCTATTTTACAACTTATCTGCAGGAATCACCGGGCGGACCACCTCGAAAGTATTATCGACTGTCGCCTGAGGGAAGAAGGAGACTGTTCGAAATGGCCGAGGAGTGGCGAACCTTCACAAGAGCGGTTAATGAGTGGATTGAGGAGGGGGACTTGCGTTGAATACGCGGAATGACTATTTGCAGATGCTCGAGCAGGAGCTTAGGGATGTGCCGGAGCCGCTGAGGCGGGATTGGATTGCGGATTACGCGGAGCATTTTCGCATGGCATATGAGAACGGACAGCCGGAGGCCGATACTTGCAGAGAGCTTGGCGACCCCCGCGTTATTGCAAGAGAACTGCGGATGAATTATCAGTTCGAGCAGGCGAAGCGAGACGGAAGCTTCGTGCGTCTAGTGCGGGCGATGCTGATCGGAACCAGCTTGGGCTTGTTTAATCTCATTTTTGTACTGGCGCCGTTTCTAGTTGTATCCGTGCTGCTGATTGCGATGTGGGTTGTTGACCTCGCCTTCTTCGCTGGTGCGCTGTATGCCGCTTGGCTCGGCGCTTTCGGTGATCCGAATGTCGGGGCCGGCCGTCAGTTTAATGGGATTACGGGATTCTCGGCTGCGTTCATCCTCATTGGACTCGGCATTATTATTCTAGTTGTTGGCCATAAGGCGACGAAGAGCTTCGTCCGCGGGACAGCGCGTTATTTGCAGGTGAATCGGAAGCTGCTTCGCGATGGCGTTCAATCATAATGCTAGTCTGGCATAGAGTCATTGGTTGGGAAAGCGATTAGAGAGAGGGGTAGAAGGAATATGCGCAAATGGATTGGCATTGGCGTTGTCCTGGTTGGTATAGGCATCGCGGGGTTTCTATCGCCATGGAGTAATTGGAGCCATAACTGGAATACGATCAAGGTGGATGAACAGAGCATCGTCTCAGCTGAAGGGGTCAAACGGATTGCGGTGCAAACAAATAGCGAGAATGTCCGATTGGCTCTCGGAGCAGGAGACGACGTTAAGATCCGTTTGCAGGGCCGTGTTACGGAGAAGCGCTGGAGCAATCAGAACGTGATCGCCTCGGTCGCAGACGGCACGTTAGATATTCGAATGAAGCCGACGGATTCCGTCATCGGTTATAACGTTTATCAATTAAGCTTGACCGTCGAGGTTCCTTCTAAGGTTTATGAGTCGCTGGTCTTGAAGTCAGGTAGCGGAGATATTGCGCTGGACGGTCTGACGATTGACGATATGAAGCTGAATACCGATTCCGGGGATCTCGTACTGGAGGGGATGGTTGCCAAGACGATTGCCATTGATACGGACAGCGGGGATACAGCGCTCAACAATACGGAAGGCGCGCTTGTTCTGAAGAGTGACTCAGGCGACATCGCATGGACAGGTCAACGGCTTGAATGGGCTGTCGATATTGCGACCGACAGCGGCGATGTATACTATGAGGCCGATCAGGAGCCGATCAATGCGGCAATTCGTTTTGAATCGGACAGCGGCGAAGGTTTAATCGAGCGGGGGGACAAGAATATGCAGTTCGGCAGCTTGATTACGGAGCAGTATGGCAGCGGGACTCCGCTCATTAGCGTGAAGACGGACTCGGGCGATTTTGTACTGCGCTCGAACGGATAAGCACAGAAGCGCCTGCGGATGAGACCGCGGCGCTTCTTTGTTTGCTGGCGAATGTTAGACAGCAGGCTGCTCCTCGAATTCGTACGGCGAGAGGCTGTTATTACGCTTGAGCCTTGCGCAGTGCACCTTCTGCTAGGTGATCGGCTGCCGCGGCTGTTGTCATTCCTTCGGTCTCTGCGGCAAGGTACACGTCCTCCAAGGTCTGTGCAATTCGCTTAACCCGGCTCCGAATGCGGCGCGGCCCATCGCCGTCAAGCTCTGCTGCTGTCGCAATAATGCCGCCTGCGTTCACGATATAATCAGGAGCGTACATAATCCCTCTCTGCTTCAGCGCCTCGATATGCACGGCCTGCGGTGCTGCCAGTTGATTATTAGCCGAGCCTGCAACTATGCGGCATTGAAGCCGTTCAATCGCAGACAAGTTTAGAATGCCTCCAAGCGCACACGGGGCAAAAATATGACAAGGCGCATCATAAATCCGATCCGCGGCCATAGGCAGCGCCTGAAATTCACGAACGGCTTGCTCGACCAGCCGCATGCTGAGATCGGCAACGATAAGCTGTGCGCCTTCGCGATGCAGGTAGCGGCACAGCGACCAGCCTACCTTGCCTAAGCCTTGAACTGCAATCGTCAGATTGCGCAGCCGATCAGTGCCGTATAGGCGCTTGGCGGTTGCTTTCATGCCGTGCAAGAGGCCATAGGCGGTCATATCCGCCGTCCAATCATCGGTGCCGCCCAGCGTGCCGCTCATATCGGTTACATAGCGGGTGTAGCGCGCCACGGCATCCATATGCGCGGTTGTCGTCCCGACATCGACGCCGGTCCAATAGCTGCCGTTCAGCCGTTCAATGAACCGTCCAAGCGCTTCGAACTGCTGCTCCATGCGTGGGTCGTCAGCACGACCGATAACGACGGCCTTGCCGCCGCCATAGGCCAGACCGGCAGCGGCCGCTTTATATGTCATGGACCGGGCTAGACGCATTGCGTCCGCCACGGCGTCCTCTTCACTGGCATAAGGCCACAGCCGGCACCCGCCCAGCGCGGGACCTCGCTTCGTGCTGTGTATGGCAATGAAGGCTCGTAGTCCACTTTCCTGGTCGCGGCACCAAATGAACTGCTCAAATCCGCCCTTGTCCAGCTCACCCCATACAGACATCGGCGCTCACTCCTTGTCCCAGATGGCTCCTTAATCGCACGTCAGCATTGTGATCGCCATTGGTCCAAGCTGCAGGTACAGCGGCATCCGTGCGCAGGTTGCGTTACTAGCAGCATATTCAAGCCGAAGGGCAGCTGCCACGGCATCCTTGCTCCCACGTAACGAAGTACAGCCTGCATGATTGAGTTACGCCTTCGGTCTGCTAATATTGTACGACCTGCGCCTGAAGCTGCTGTTCGGCAAACTTGCGGTAAAGCTCGTGGCTGTTCAGCAGCTCGGCATGCGTACCGCGCCCGGTAATGCGGCCGTTCTCGATAAACAGCAGCTGGTCGGCGTCAATAACGGTCGACAGCCGATGGGCAATCACGATCGTCGTTCGGCCCTTCATCAAATTGCGCAGCGCCTCCTGCACATAATGCTCCGACTCGCTGTCCAGACTCGAAGTGGCCTCGTCAAGCATTAGAATGGACGGATCGCGCAGCAGAGCGCGAGCGATGCCGATCCGCTGCCGTTGGCCGCCGGACAGCTTAATGCCGCGTTCGCCAACCTCGGTATCGTAGCCATTGGGCAGCTGGTCGATGAATCGGTCGGCATAAGCCATCGCTGCTGCTCGCTGCAGCTCCTCCTCGCTCACGTTCCTCTCGGTGCCGTAGGCGATATTCTCGCGAATGGTGCCGGACATGAGCGTACTCTCCTGCTGAACGTAGCCGATTGCGGCACGCCACGAACGAAGCGAGTACGTGTCAATGGACTCCTCGCCAAGACAGATTTCACCTTCCGTAGGGGAGTAGAATCGTTCCAGCATCGAGAACAGCGTCGTTTTGCCGCCGCCGCTCGGGCCAACGAGCGCCGTTACCTTGCCTGGCGGAATGACGAAGCTGATGCCATCCAGTACCGGTTCGCCGCCGCTCTCGTAGCTGAATCGTACATCCTTCGCCACAATCGGCTTATTGGCTTGCGTGAGCATGGCTCCCGTATCCAGCTCTTCCTCCGAATCCGTGAGCGTCTCATTGATTCGCTCCGTTGCGCCGATTGCCTTCTGCATTTGGGTGAAGAACATGGCGATCTGGCTGGCAGGCAGCATGATCTGGAACAAATACAGGATGAACGCGACCAAGTCGCCTGCCGATAGGGCGCCGGATGATACGCGGAATCCGCCATAGCCGATAATGACGACGAGCATCAGCATCATAATAAGCGAGATCAACGGTCCGATCAGTGCCTGCACTTTGCCTTCGGATAGGCCAAGCTTGAACATATTGCGGATGCCCTTCATGCCGCTCGCGAACTCCCGATCCTCCGCGTTGGAAGCCTTCACGAGCCGAATTTCGGACAACACCTGACTAAGAACGCCGGACAGCTGGGCGGTCTCGTCCTGCATGCTTTTGGATACGAGATGCATCTTCCGTCCCAGCGGCACCATGAACAGCATCAGCAGCGGCGCGGCCGTCAGCATGACGAGCGTCATCCGCCAATCGAGCGCGATTAGAATGGCCACGGAGCCAATAATGCTGATCAGGCCAGTAATGAAGCCTGTCATATGTTCGGTAATGAGCCCTTTGACGACAGCGGTGTCGTTCGTCATCCGGCTGACGGTTTCACCGGTCTGGTGATTGTCATAGTACGTCACCGGCAGCGCCAGCAGCTTGCGCCACAAGCGCTCGCGCAGTCCGGCGATGACTTGTTGGCCCACTCGGGCAAGCATATAAGTCGAGATCGCAGCCGTAACCGCTTGAACGAGGAACGCGGCGACGAGCAGGCTCACTTGCGGCATGCCGATGGAAGAGAGCGAGAAGCTGTCGACGACATTCTTGGTGAACAAAGGAACGATAAGGGCCGCTATGGTCGAAGACAAACTAAGCGTCAGCGCAATGGCGAGGGCTGTACGCGACGGCTTCGTCTCCCGAATGAGCCGCCAGAACGGTTTCCAGCCTTTGAGCGGAATGTTGGATGAGGCGGGTTTGGCTGATTTGGGCATGGGCATATACTCCTTCAAGCTTGTGATTGGAAGAGGGTTTGTGAAACGCCCTCTCTAGAGTGGCGCATTATTTACTAGTTTCTATTATGGCACGACTTCCGGCGGGGGTAATCGCACAACGGGATGATTCCTGACTCGTTCGCGGGACGGAGTTGGTATGCTGTGCAGCGTAACATTCATTAATACGTTTGCTCATCCGAACAGGCGTCCCAATCCGCTTGCGGGCGGATGATCCAGCTGATCGATTCTTCCTTAGTCTCTAGCGGAACTTCTATAGTTATCTATCACGGACATGGACTAGGCCCTTGTTGGAATCCGCACGAGGAAGCGCGTCAAATCAACGTTTCTTAGTGGGACATATGCAGAAAAGGCAATGGCTGATGGGGGTACGTCCATACGAGGATTGATTGATTGCATAGGATAGACTATATCCACAATCAAATCCAATTCAATCTAGGAGGCAGCGAGAATGTCGAATTGTCATCATAACCCTTGTAACATGAAGCTTGATCCGGTGATGCTGGATCCGGTGCAAGTCTACCAAGACTTCTATTATCCGCAAGAGTATGAGGTCGTCCACACGGTCGAAGTCATTAGACGTCATCATTGCGTTCCTTGCCCTAAACATGTCCACGTTGTGGTTGAGCGCGACGTTAACATGGGCCTGATGAGAGGCGCTACTAGAGGCAGCCGTACAAGAGGCCGCCGTTAATTATCGCATGATAAGGATACGTGCCGTCGGGTCTTCCCGACGGCAATATTTATTAGGCTATTTTCTTTAATTCATTAACTTTACGCGCGGCCACAGGCGGTAGTACCATAGAAGGATAAGCATATCGGACAAGCTGCTGCATGGGCAAGCTTACATAGAGGGGTAGCACATGATGAATCGCGGCAACAACGGACAATCGATACGCAATATAGGCATTTTCGCTCATGTCGACGCAGGCAAAACAACGACGACCGAGCAGATGCTCTATCGCAGCGGCCGCATTCGGACACTTGGCAGTGTAGATGCTGGAACGGCGCAGACGGATTCGCTTGAGGTTGAGCGCGAGCGGGGCATTAGCGTACGAGCAGCGGTAACGCGGCTGGAATGGAATGGCGTCCGCATTAATCTCGTGGATACGCCGGGGCATGTTGACTTCCTGTCGGAGGTGGAGCGCTCCCTGCGCGTCATGGACGCTGCTGTGCTCATCGTATCGGCTGCTGAGGGCGTGCAGGCGCAGACAGAGGTTATCTGGCAAGCGCTGCGCGAGCGGCACATTCCAACCCTCATCTACGTGAACAAAATGGACCGGACCGGCGCAGACGCCGCAGCGGCGCTGGCGCAGATTCGCCGGCTGCTGACGCCGAGAGCCGTGCCTGTGCAGGCGCCGATCGGCGTCGAAGAGACGTACACTGGCTCGCGCAGCCTGCTTGTGCCAGAGGAGCTGCAGCCAGATGCATCGCTATATGGGACGATGCTGGCTGAATCGATCGCGGAACGCGACGAGACGCTGCTCCTGCGCTATCTGGAGGCTGGCTCGCTCTCCGTAAGCGAGGTGGAGCAGCAGCTCGTACCCGCAGTAGGCCAGGCTGAGCTGTATCCCGTGCTGTTCGGCGCATCGGCGAGAGGAATCGGGGTCGAGCCGCTGCTTGATGCGATGGTGACGCTGCTGCCTGCGCCGCAGGGAGAAGCCAGTGGACCGCTGTCCGGTGTCGTATTCAAGCTGGAGCGGGACATGATTATGGGACGCGTAGCGTATGTCCGGCTGTACAGCGGTACGCTTCGCAATCGGGATACGGTGCTGAATGCGACGCAGCAGACGAATGACAAAGTGACACAGATTCGAACCGCGGATGGGCGGCGCTCGGAAGATATCGGCGTAGCCGAGGCCGGCGATATTGCAGCCGTATATGGCTTGGGCCGCGCTCGAATCGGCGATGTGATCGGTTCGCCTGAGTATGTGCCGGGCAGCGCGCAGCTTGCGGTACCGCTGCTGACTGTGCAGGCGCATTGGCCAAGCGATGCGGTCTATCCCGCTGTTGTTGCGGCGCTGCAGGAGCTGGCCGATGAGGACCCGCTGCTCGATTTGCAGTGGCTGCAGGATGAGAGAGAGCTGCACCTGAAGGTGATGGGACCGATTCAGATCGAGGTGCTGACGCAGCTGATCAGCACGCGGTTCGGGCTGAACGTCACGTTCGGTGCGCCATCGGTTATCTACAAGGAGACACCTGCGTCGGCTGGCGAAGGCTATGTTGCCTACCTCATGCCGAAGCCTTGCTGGGCGATTCTGCGTTTCGCTATCGAGCCTGGCGAACGGGGAAGCGGACTTGTTTACGCTTCTATTGCGCGGCGTGAGCGGCTGCTGGAAAGCTATCAGAACGAGGTCGAGCGGCGTGTGCCAGAGGCGCTTCAGCAAGGGCTGCGCGGCTGGGAGGTTACCGACCTCAAGGTGACGCTGGTTGAGGGAGAGCATCATGTGTGGCACACTCATCCGCTCGATTTCGTCGTTGCGACGCCGATGGGCATTATGGATGGTCTGAACCGGATCGGAACGAAGCTGCTGGAGCCAATCGTCAGCTTCCGGTTGTCGGTGCCGGAGGAATTCGGCGGCAAAGTGATGAACGAGCTGATGTTGATGCGAGCGGAGTTTGAACCGCCAGCTTTGCATAATGGAAGGATGGAGCTCGAGGGTCTGCTGCCGGTGGCGACCTCGCTCGATTTTCCAGCACGGCTGGGTGCAATGACGAAGGGAAGAGGAGCATTGACGACCTTTTTCCACGGCTATCAGGAGTGTCCGCCGGACGTCACGGCCGAACGACAGCGCCGCGGGGTGAATCCGCTTGATCAAGCGAAGTATATTTTGGCTGCTCGGAAAGCGTTATCCCAATAGTTTATAAGACATGGATAATAGGTTAGAGGTTGAATACTGCTTATAAATGTTATTTTTTCTCATATTCGGAGGAGAAAGCGTTTCTATCTCGAATATGTACTGCGTCAATGTTGTTGTGTGAATGACGAATGAATCATCACTCAGTCCAGGAGGATATCATGGTGGCACGATGGTTATCGAGGCTGCGACAAGTTACGTCCAGCTTGTTACTGAACGTGAGAGAATATGGTTTACGGCGTGATGCACAGCGCATGGCGAGGATAGGAAACTGGAAGTATGACGCGGGAAATGGACGATTCTATGGAACAAGAGAATTCTATGCCCTATTGGGCATAGATGAATCAGCAAATAAGCAGTTGACGCTTGATCAAGTGATTGAGCGGGTCCATCCGGATGATCTTCCATTGATCCGCAATTCTTCGGGCGTTCCGGATATTACCTGTATTCAGAATGCTGTATTTCGAATCATTCGGCCGGATGGGAAGACGCGATGGCTGCACTCGCGGTTTAAGCTGTATGGTACGAGCCGCTGTGTTGGCATTGTGCAAGATATTACGAGAACGCAAAGCCTTGAGGACGAGCTGAAGCTGATTAATTACCATATGACTGCTTTTATTGACCGGCATATTGATCCGGTTATTATTTGGAATGCGGAGTGGCAGGTCGTGCGGGTTAATCCTGCTTTTACGGCGCTGTTCGGGTTTGACCGCGGGGAGGTAGAGGGCTGTTCCATTAGGGAATGTGCGTACATTCCACAGGATCGTCAACCCGAGCTGGAGGAGATCATTCTTCTTGCTAATGAGCAAGGAAAGGCGATCGTTATCGATACGCTGAGACAGAAGAAGGATGGAACTCCGCTTCATATTCTGGCTTCGATTACGCCAATGGCCGACAGCGAAGGTCAAATCGCCACTTGGGTTGCGATCTTGCGCGACTACACAGGACAACTGGAGGCAGATCGTCAGTTAAAGGAAGTGCAGGCGGAGCTGGAGAGCTTCATTGCATGCAATCCCGATGCGATCGGCTTTTTTAATAATGACGGTACGGTTCGTCAGGTGAATGAAGCATTCGAGCGGGTGCTTGGTTGTGCGTTCGAAGAGCTGCAGGTGAAGAGGCTGACCGAGATGCCATTTCTCAGCGCAGCTGTGACATCGGATGAAGAGCTGACAGCCATCATCCAGTCTGGCGGGATACGAAGCAAGGAAGTTGATGTGCTGCGCGATGACGGTACGTTATTGACAGGACTTATGTCGATAACGCCATTTCCCGATCAGGCGGGGTTTTCCATTATTGTGAAGGACGTCAGTGAGCTGCGTGAAACAAAGGAATTGCTTGGCCGTTCGGAGATGCTGTCGATGATCGGGCAGCTTGCAGCAGGTGTCGCTCACGAGATCCGCAATCCGCTTACTTCTTTGAAGGGGTTTATTCGTCTGATTGAGCCAGCATTGCTGACGAAAGAGCTGCGTTATCTTGACATTATGAAAGGCGAGCTAGACCGTATTGAGCTTATCGTTAACGAGATGCTGGTTTTGTCCAAACCGCAAATTATGGAGCTCGCTCTGTACCCGATGGATGAGCTGCTCGATTATATTATCGAATTGCTTAGTACGCAGGCTGTTATGAAGAGCATCGAGATTGACCGGTTCTTCGAGCCTGTCCCGCCAATCGAATGTGAACAGCGAAGAATCAAGCAGGTGTTCGTGAATTTGCTTAAGAATGCAATCGAGTCGATGGAGCCTAACGGAATGATTAAGGTGAGCATCGAACGGGCAGACGAGGAACATGTTCGGGTTGTAATCAGCGACCAAGGGAAAGGGATGACGCAGGAGCAGCTCGCGCGTGTGACAGAGCCGTTCTATACGACGAAGGAGAAGGGCAACGGTCTGGGACTGATGATGACAGCAAGCATCGTGGAACGACATGGCGGCACGATTGCGTTCGATAGCACAGTAGGGGTTGGAACGACCGTTACGGTAACGCTTCCCATTAAGCAGCAGAAGCAAGAGCTGTTGTCGGGCAGGCTGTTAGCGCACTGATTCGTGCGTTAATAGTTCCGCCTTGCAATGAGTGATAATAATTATCATTATTGGAGATAATACTGTTGAGGAGAAAGGACGGCCTATCGGCAAGGCCGCCCAGGGTACTACGGCATAGGGTTCGGCTAAGGCTTTGTTCACGCACCGAACAGATGATTAGATTTTGGGTTCAAATGTTTTGCAGTCCGTCTCCTCGGACTGGCGTGGTTGATTGGAGCGGCTGACGACATAGATCGATGTCGCGCTGCATTTGTTGCCCGCTGCCCAGTATTTGCACGAGTTAACCTCGCACAGGACGTCTTTTGCCATGGATGTGTCACCTCCTGTCCTCGTTCGTAACGGGCGTCCTCCCGATATCGCTACTCCCGCTCATTATAAGGATGGGCTGTTTTGTCATGCTTTTATACTTTCGCCGGTGAGGAAAAGTGAACCGGATTCTGGGTCTCTGAATTCATCATCAGAATATGCGCGCGATGTAAAATAATAGTTGAAACCACTTACATAGGCGTCATACAATAGAACTAGTAGTCATCTTGATAGTGGTCTATTGTCACAGGATAGTGGAAAGAGGGCCTATTCCTCGCCATTATTGAAAACGGTTTCGATACATATTGTGGAAAATAAAGATTACCTCTATTAGGCACGAGAGGAGAGACGGGATGCAATCACACGGCAGGTACGGGCTGTATGTCGTTATTGTGATTGGCGTATTGGCAATTGCCTCGATGCTGCTCTTGGCAAGGGATAACAGGCAGGAGCCGACGAACGAGAATCATGTCACCCTCCAGCAGGAAGAGCATAGCGGGAAATCGATTGGCAGAGGTTTGATCGCGGCAACCGATAATACGGCTGGTGAGGAGCCGAGTGAGGAGCCGGTGCTAGACCCGTTCGAACCGATTACAGCGGTCGATGCAGCAGCTCAGATAGGCGTCGGCTGGAACTTAGGAAATCAGCTCGATGCGATGCCGAATGAAGGCGACTGGGGCAACGGCATTGTCGATACGAGTGTGTTCGATGAGGTGAAGGCGGCTGGCTTTGATCTTGTTCGAATCCCGGTTTCTTGGAATGACCATATTGGCGCGGCACCTGATTACACAATAGAGACATTGTGGATGAACCGCGTTGAAGAAGTGGTTGATTGGGCTTTGGACCGGAACATGTGGGTCATGCTCAACGTACATCATGATTCATGGAAGTATATGAACCTGGATAAACAAGCGGATCCAGAGGAGTCGCTCCGCAAATTCTTGAAGGTTTGGGAACAGATTGCACAGCGCTTTAGCGGCAAGAGCGAGAGGCTCATGCTGGAGACTCTTAACGAGCCCACCGATATTGATCCCGATCAGCTTAACGTGTTGAACGATCAGATTCTGCAGATTATCCGGAGCTCAGGCGGCAATAACAAGGAACGGCTAGTCGTTGAACCAGGTCTTCATACGAATATCGATGAGACGATCAAGACGTTCAAGAAGCCCAATGATCCTTATGTGATTCTGACGGTACATAACTATGATCCATGGGATTATGTCTCCAACTGGTGGGGGCATGTGACTTGGGGAACCGACAGTGACAAAACGTATTTCGATAATATGTTTAAGCGGCTGCACGACAAGTTCGTAGCGGATGGACTGCCGGTTATAATCGGGGAGTTCGGGACGCTTGGTACGAATGAGCGACATTCGAAGTGGATCTATCATGATCATTTCGTCCGTACGGCCAAGAAGTACGGCATGGTGTCCGTCTGGTGGGACAACGGCGAGCATCTGGACCGGCTGCGTGGGTATTGGAATGATCCGATTGTGAAGGATATTATCGTGAATGCTTCGCATGGCATTGCGAACTCGTTCGTCGAGACTGGCGATCTGTATATAAGGCAAGACGAGGCTGATGATACAGCTCTTCAATTAGAGCTGAACGGCAATACGATGACAGGAATATTTAATGGCGATGCAGTGCTAGGAGAAGACGACTACAAGTATGATGCCGACACTGCGCAAGTGACGATCAAGCGGGTTTACTTGGAGGGCATGCTGAAGGATAAGGGACTTGGCGATATCGGTCAGCTTACGTTCCGCTTCTCGCAAGGCGCTGATCAGGTCGTCCACGTGCATCAGTACAAGGACCCCGTGCTGAAGCAGAAGGAGCTTGTCATCGACCGCAGCGGCGGTGATATTGTTGGCGATACCGGAATTGAATTGGACTATAACGGTACGGAGATGGCACGGCTCAAAGCAGTAGAGGCGGACGGTCAATCCGTCCATACGGAGTGGAAGGATAAGCAATATGTGAATCTTTCCGATGATTTCACCTTTGACGCCTATCGTGTTCATTTGAAGGCCAAATTCGCGAATATGTTTGATAAGGATGCAACCATTACACTGGAGTTCTGGCCGTCAGGTGTTGAGCTCGAGGTGCCGGTGAAGGTGATCAATAAGCAATAAAATAGAGCCTCCGTTCAAGCAGTGTATGCCAGACTGTTGAGCGGGGGCTTTTAAAAGCCGTGTTCGGCCCTGAGCACGCACCAAACCGGCAGTTGTGCAGCTTCCGCCTGGGGTGTTACCTGCACATTTGCAGGTTTCCTCGAACAACCGCGCATGCAGCCCTATGCAGGTTTCCCCGATGTACCGCACTTGCGACCCATCCCGAAATGGGTCTCAGCTATACGCCAAGTCCCATGCCCATTTTTCACACATCTTTAATTCGCCCACTTGAAATCACCCACAAACCGCCCCAGGCAACGATCGCACAACACCCCAAAACCCGCGCCAATCCGCGGTTTTCACCATCTTTATCCTCCCCAACATGACCGAATCGCACCAGCCCCTGCTGAAATACCTACCTTAAAAATACAAACCTATATCCTTAAGTTCGCACATTGTTCACAGTAAGCTTCAGGAGCATAATAAGGTCACAACAAACAAGGGGGAATCAATCAATGCGCACGAGCACTAGCTTTAAATGGATGAGCCTCGCAGCTGCAGCAGCACTTATGGTCTCGCTTACTGCCTGCGGCAATAACAGCAAAGAAGATTCGACTTCGACAGACAACGGTTCGACTTCCAAAGGCAAGGCAGAGAATGTGACGATTACCTTCCAGAACATTTATCCTGACCCGAATACGCCATCTTATAAAATCGCTCACCAAATCGGCGATCAATACACGAAGGATCACCCGAACGTGAAGATTGAGTGGGATTCGCTCAATACGGACCAACAGAAGCTGAAGCTTAAGACGCAAGCCGCTTCCAAAGAAGTTCCGGACATCACGATCGTTAACCCAGCAGCTCAAATGAAGGACTTCGTAGACGCTGGCCTGTTTGCTCCACTGAACGACATGCTCGATCAGAACGGACTGAAGGACACGTTCCAAGAAGGCATCCTTGATTTCTACAGCTTCGACAACAACGTGTACGCACTGCCAGATGGCAACAACGTAGGCGTTATGTTCTACAACAAGAAGCTGTTCGAGCAAGCGGGCATCTCGGCTCCGCCAACAACGTTCGAAGAGCTGATAGAAGACGTGAAAACGCTGAAATCCAAAGGCATCACGCCAATGGTTACAGGCGAGAAGGATACGTGGACGGGCTCCTTCCTGTTCATGAACGTGCTTCTCCGCACGAACAACGGCCCAGGCTTCCTGTCCGATGTTGCTGCAGGCACGAAGACGTTCAACGATCCAGCATTCGTAGAAGCTGTAGACAGCTTCGAGAAGCTCGTTCAAGCAGGTGCGTTCCAAGAAGGCGCTACATCGATGGACTACAATGCTGGCGAATCCCTCTTCAAAACAGGTAAAGCGGCTATGTACTACATGGGTACGTGGGCAACTGGCGCAATCGACCAATCCGAAGTTGGCGCAGACGTAGGCGTATTCAAATTCCCTACAGTTAACGGTAAAGGCAACGCAGATGAGTACATGCTGGCGCCAGGCAGCGCGTTCGCAATCTCGGCTAACAGCAAGCACCTGCAAGAAACGAAGGACTTCCTGAACTACTTCATGCTGCAGTATCCGAAAGTATCCTTCGAGATGAAGAACGCAGTTTCCATTGCGCAAAAGATTGACGGCGACTTCGCTGCAGCAGGCTACTCCGCTCTGCAAATGGAAGTAGCAGGTCTGAAAGGCGCTGTTAAAGGCGGCGACCTGTCGTTCGATAACACGATGAACCCAGCAACGTCCCAAGCACACTTGACGAGCATCCAGAACCTGTTCGTACAGCAAGTGGATCCTGCTTCCGTTGCGAAAGAGCACCAAACAGCATTCGAATCCAACAAGTAAGACATTGATTAAACGGAAATAGATGATCCATTCGCTAAGACCGGCGAAAGGGAGCGCTCCGTCGCTCCCTTTCTTCTGTGTTAGTCCTGGAATGGTCATCCCTAATGATTGAAGGAGGCGAGCCCAATGAATGCGCTCAAAGTGCCTGCACGTACGATCGCCTTGTTCGTGCTGCCATGTCTACTACTGTATGTCTGCCTCGTGTTTGTTCCGATTTTCTTCAGTATGTACAACAGTACGTTCGACTGGAACGGCATTGGCGTTAAAAAGTTCGTCGGTCTAGACAACTACACAAGACTGTTTACCGAAGACAATGTATTCTGGCCTGCAGTTCGTCACACCTTAATGTTTGCTGTATTCTCCATGCTTGAGATTCCATTCGCACTGTACCTTGCTACATTGATCAATCGTTTCGTTAAGAAACCGAATTTCTTCGTTACGAGCTATTTCGTACCTGTTATTCTCTCGGTCGTTATTATCGGCCAGCTATGGAAAACGATTTACAACCCAGCTTCGCTAGGCGGTATGCTTAACCAGGTGCTTGATGCCCTTGGGCTTCACAGCTGGACGCACGCATGGCTCTCTGAACCAGACGTTGCGATGTACGCACTGTACTTCGTTGCGCTGTGGCAGTATCTCGGATACCACTTGCTTATTCAGTTCACAGGTATCTCGAACATCCCTACGGAAATTTACGAGGCAGCTAAGATCGATGGAGCGGATGGTTTCAAGGCAGACTGGTACATTACGTTCCCGCTGGTTGTCCCGATTTTCAAAATATCGATTATTCTCGCTTTCATCGGTTCCTTGCAATCGTTCGATATGATTATGGTCATGACCGGCGGTGGTCCTGCCCATTCAACAGATGTTATCGCAACCCATATGTACAACATGTCCTTCATGTCTTCGAAATTCGGCTACGGCAGCTCGATTGCCATGGTACTGGTCGCTGTCTGTCTGATTGCAACTGTTATTATTAATGCGCTGTTCAATCGAGTTGAGAAGAAGATCGGCTAGAACTGATTGTACACGCGAAAGGAGCTTATGATCCATGAGTCAGACATTCTTAACAGCGGCTTCTCGTATGGATGAGCCTGGGCGCAAACGATTCTCGTTCGCCAAGCCATTCGTATTCATCCTGCTTGGCGTCCTGCTGGTCACACAGCTGTATCCGCTGCTATGGCTTTTCACATACTCATTGAAAACAAACGATGAAATATTGTCGGGTCAATTCTTCGCATTACCGAAGAGCATGCAGTGGGATAACTATAAGCAAGCCATTGATGCGAACTACTGGCAATATTTGTTTAACAGTATCTATGTAACACTTATTACGCTCGTTTGTGTTATTGTATTAGCAAGCATGGCTGCTTACGCGATCACCCGGTTCAAATGGAAGCTCGGCCCGGTCGTCATGCTCATCTTCTTGATCGGTATGATGATCCCTGTACAAGCAACCCTGCTGCCGCTTATGCTGATCTTCAAGAACATTCACATCGGCGATCACGGTCTAATGGGTACGCGCTGGTCGATTATTCTTCCTTACATTGCATATCAGACACCTATTGCCGTCTTCATTCTGAGCGGCTTCATGCGTACGATTCCTCACGAAATCGAAGAATCCGCGCACATGGACGGTGCAGGTGTATTCCGTACATTCCGCAGCATCATCCTGCCAATCTCGATTCCGCCAATTATGACCGTCTGCATTCTGACGTTCATCAATATCTGGAACGAGTACATCCTGGCTGCTACGTTCATCTCTTCCGAGAAGATTAAGACGCTTCCGTTCGGCGTGAACAGCTTCGTCAGCCAATACTCGTCCAACTATGGCGCGATTGGCGCATATTTAGTACTAGGTGCTCTGCCTGTTATTGTGCTGTACTTCCTGCTCTCGGAGAAAATTACGAAGGGTATGGTTGCCGGTGCAGTCAAAGGCTAAGCATACGTATACAGATCCCCAATAGCATGAGTAACCTCCGAGCAGCCAATGCGGCGCGCTCGGAGGTTTTAGTGCTATTGTGGGGTATTTTATTGGGGAGGCGTCACTGGCCATGATTCGCGGTTTTCGAGGCTTTCGCATATTCCGCACGTTCCGTGCCAGGTTGTTTATTCTGCTCATTATCAGTATGATCAGCCTATTATCGATCGTCAGTTACTTGTATTACAGGCAGGCATCGGCTCAATATCACAATAAGGTGACTGAAATTGCGGAGAAGAACGTCAAACAGACGATGCAGGTGTATGACCTGCTGCTTGACAACTACAACAGCTTATCCAAGTCACTGGTCGGCAACGCGGATATGCTCCGCATCCTGCCTCAGACGCATACCGATAATCCAGCGCTGAACATTATTAACGAGCGTGCTGTTTCGAACATTATTGGCACCGTATTCTATTCGCGGGAGGATATCGTGTCCATTCATGTATTCACACAGACCGGCGCTGTATTCGGCTTCGCCAACTTCTTGAACATCGTCGATCCGGATTATGCACAGCGCGATTGGTACAATCGGATTAAACAATCTGACGGCAGTATGGTGTGGCTCGGTGCTTTCAAGCATTCATTGACGGATCAGACGGTGGCTCAGCCTGTTTTTGCCTTCGGCCGATTGCTATTCGACCTGACGGCGCATAAGCCGCTTGGTGTTCTGCTCTTCCAGATGGACGCATCCGCTGCAATGTCCGCGCTCGGCAATATGCGGCTTGGGCCCGAGAGCGATGTGTTCATGATGTCAGAGGATGGAAGGCTGCTGGCGTCGGATGATCCGGAGGAAATATCACCTGTCCCTTGGAATCAGCATGCTCAAGACAATTTCAGTACCGACACGCTCCGTACGTCGAATGCTATCGAGAATGCCAAGAATATAGAGCGGATGACATCCAATACATTGGACGTCAACGGAACGAAGCCCGCTCATCTTCAAGCGTTGGAGCTGCTGCTCTCGCTGCATGAGAATGTGACGCCAAGCGAGGTTGTCTTCGACCAGCGTGCGAATGAGCTTATTGTCGCTTCCAAAGCCAATGAGGTCGACTGGACATTCATCAGCCGAACGCCGAACAGCAACATGAACGTTGAATTCAATCAGACGAGGCAATTTTTCTTGATGGTCATCTCGATTCTTGTCCTTGTATCGATTGCGATTGCGAGCTTTATCGCCCGAACGATCACGATGCCGATCAAGCGGCTCGTACATGAAATGCGACAGGTAGAGATCGGCAACTTCCGCGGCGTCGCTCATCGGAAATCAACCTACGAAGAGATCGATATTCTAGTATCCTCCTTCAACCAGATGGTGCGTCGGATGGACGATCTCATTCAGCGGGAGAAGGAATCATCCGGCCGGGAGAAGCAGGCTCAGCTGCAGGCGCTCCAATCGCAGGTTAATCCTCATTTTTTATATAACACGCTTAACATGATCTATTGGCTGCTCGATGAGCAGGAGAATGATAAACTCGCGCGTATCGTACTTTCATTGTCCCATATGTTCCAGTACAGCAGTGAGTGGGAGGAGAACTCCCTCTCAACACTGGGCGAGGAGCTTGAACAAATCCGGCATTACTTGACCATAATCGAAGCGAGGCTGGAGGATCGTTTAACGGCAGATATCGTAGTAGCGCCAGAATGGCTGGATGTTCAATTGCCGAAGATGACCCTGCAGCCGATTATCGAGAATGCCGTCAAGCATGGCCTCGAGCCCTCCTATAAACCGGGTATCCTGACGGTTCGAGCTGAAGCAGAAGGTCAGCGCCTTCACATTACGATTGCAGACAATGGCGTCGGCATGGATTCGGAAGCGCTTAGTCAACTGCGGCAAGCATTAGGCCAGCCAGCAGTTGAAGAGCCGTCGATTGAATCCGCACAGCAGGGCATCACAGGACGCAAAGGCATCGGTATTGCTAACGTTCATCATCGTCTCGTGTTAATGCATGGCGAATCCTATGGCTTGTCAGCCGACAGCAAGGAAGGCGTTGGAACGACCATTATCGTTACCCTGCCGCTTCCTCCTCGTGTTGTCTACGATCGGTCACCCGAATACAGCGATCAACAATCTGTACGAAAGGAGAATGAAGCGACATGAATATTCTGGTCGTTGATGACGAGAATGTTATCCGCAGCGGGATCAAACGAACGATTCAGAATCATTATCCGGATTGCCGCATCTATCTCGCCTCATCCGCCGATGAGGCAGTTGTCCAGCTGCGCAATGAACCGATCGATCTCGTGTTAAGTGATATTATGATGCCAGGCATGTCAGGGCTTGAGCTAATGAAGCTCGCTAAGCCGCAGCATCCAGATGTACGGTGGATATTCATCTCTGCAAAGTCCGAATTCGCCTACGCGCAGGAAGCGCTTCGCCTCGGGGCGCGCGACTACCTGCTCAAGCCAATCGGCAAAGAGCGCATCATCGAGCTGATTGATAAGTTTCAGGAGGATGTTCGGCGCGAATCGGAGCAAACACGGGAAGCGCGCGGCTTTGCGATGAATTTGAAATATCTCCGAGAGGCTGTCATTCAACGATGGGCAGCTGGGCTGGATATCGGCAACTTCGATATGACTTCGCTTGCTGATACTTATTCTTCTTTCTATCTCGTTATGGTGAAGATGGATGCGGATCGGCCTGTCCATCTGGAGCATTTCATTATCGACAATGTGCTTGCCGAGCTTATCGAACGTTACGGCCGCGGCTTCGTCATCAGCTATGACGCGAAGAGCCTGCTGGGGCTGATCTCCTTGCCAGCTGAATCGCTCACACTGCTCGTAAACGAGCTTCGCACGCATCTTCGGCAGTATTTGCGCGTTCCGTTCCAAGCGATTGCCTCCGAGCTGATTGAGCATTTTCACCTTGTGCCTGACGAGATTCGCCGCCTCCGGCAGGCGTCGCATTCGCAGATGTATGAGCAGGATGAACGCGGCGGCGACCGTGCTATCGAGACGGCGATACAATATATTAAATCGCATTTCAACGAGGATCTGTCGCTGGAGAAGGTCGCCTCCGTTGTCTACTTGAACCCGGTCTATTTCAGCCAGCTGTTTAAACAGAAGACCGGACAGGGGTACAAGGAGTTCGTCATTCAGCTGCGGCTCGAGCAGGCGAAGCGGCTGCTTCATAATCCGAGCCTTAAGCTTGCTGACGTTGCCGAGCGGATCGGTTATCAGGACTTGCGTCACTTCTCTCAGCAGTTCCGCAAGCGGTTCGACGTTACACCATCCGAGTACCGCCAGCAGCTGCTGGCGAACAGCACGCAGCTGAATGGATGAGAAAGCCTTGCTTGATCGATAATATTCCGAAGATGCGCAGCCTGAAGCTCTGTTCTGCGCACAAAACAGAAGCCTGAACACCGCTGCATGAAGATGCGCATCGATGTTCAGGCTTCTGTTTATTGATTAGACTCGCTTCGTGCGCTGTTCAGCGCGTTCGGGCTCAACGCCTGCTCCTGCTCGGCGAGGCGCGCCTCGTAGGTTTTGCCCCATTCCCATACTTGGAGGATGATCGGCTTCAGCGTCAGCCCAAATGGGGTAAGCGAGTATTCCACGCGCGGCGGCACTTCCCGATATACTTCTCGGTGTACGATGCCGTCCTGCTCCAGCTCCCGCAGCTGCAGCGTCAGCATGCGCTGCGTGATCATCGGCATTAGGCGGCGAAACTCATTGAACCGACGAGGGGAACCCGTCAACAGATGGAAGACGATGATGCCCTTCCATTTGCCCCCAATCACATCCAGTGCAGCCTCAACCGAGCAGGTGTAGCGCCTTCCTGCCTTAGGCGGTTCGCACTGAACGGGCACAGCAGCGCTTAACTGCTCCTTCTTCATGCTCAATGGACTTCCCTCCGCTTCCATTAGTACCACTTTTAATACTATATCACAAAAATGTGCGTACTTTCGGAATTGGACCCCTCCTTCTATAATGGAGTCATTCCCAGTTATTGGGGAGGAGAGGATGATGATCTATGGAAACAACTCGACTGACGAAAGCCGATATTATGGCTGCTTATCAATTCCGGCATGCAACCAAAGTATTCGACCCCGCACGTAAAATTACAGACGAGGACTTCGACTTCATTCTAGAGACTGGCCGTTTATCGCCCAGCTCCTTCGGCTTCGAGCCTTGGCAGTTCGTCGTTGTTCAGAACGAGGCGATTCGCGAGCGAATACGCGGCTCAGCATGGGGCGCACAGCGGTCGCTGCCTACAGCAAGCCACTTCATCGTATTCTTAACCCGGACTGCACAATCTCTTTTACCTGACTCGCCTTATATTAAGCATATGATCGAGCAGATCCAGCAGCTCCCGCCGGAAGCCGCAGCGGGCAAACGCCAAGCCTATCAGAACTTCTTAGCATCGGACTTCCAGCTGCTAAACGATGACCGTTACGTATTCGAATGGGCCAGCAGACAGACGTATATCGCCCTTGGCAACATGCTGACCGCCGCCTCGCTCATCGGCATCGATTCCTGCCCAATAGAGGGCTTCGTGCTGGACGATCTGAATCGCATTCTTGAGGAAGAAGGCATTCTCGATCCTGAACAATTCAGCGTATCCGCGATGGCCGCTTTCGGTTACCGCGTGCAAGAGCCCCGCGTGAAGACGCGCCGTTCCATCGACAACGTCGTACAGTGGGTTCGCTAATTGAAGTGTTAATCTAACTGCGGTCCATCGCGCTAACTGCATGGTCAATCGGGAAACCTGCAAATGTGCAGGAAATTCCACACTCCGTCCGATCCCGCTGGCGATACCTGCAACAGTGCAGAAAAAGCGCCGCCGTATGCGACAAACAAGACTAATTCGTCTCAAAAACTGTACATTCGAAGGTATACGGTCATTCGGCGCGTTAGACGGGGTGGAAAGCTGCACAATTGCAGGTTTGAAACGAGTTCAACCCATCTTCATTCATCGCACTCAATCCATCTCATAAATCGAGCCTGTCTTGCTTGCGTACAGCTCGTTGTACACTTTGGACGCGTAGGCGTCGGTCATGCCGGAGATGTAATCCGCGATGAAACGCGGCCATGACCAGTGCGACTTGTGGCGCTCGAAGCTCTCGATCCAGTCGGGCGGCAGAATGAGCCGGCCACGAGCAGGGTCAATGAAGCTGTCCCACAAGCGGCGGATCATAATCTCGCTGCGCATCTGGAGCCGCTGTACGCGGAAGTCCTTAATGAGCGTCACCCAAGCCAGCTTCTTGAGAATCTCCATCGTCCGCAGCAGGTCGAGATCTTCCGCACCTTCCCGGACGAAGGTGACGCGCTTCCAGCCCTTGTCCGGATCGTCGATAATGCCGACGCGGCCGGCGAACGTGCTCACCCAGCGGGCTTTCATCTCACGGCGCGTGCGCGACGACTCTCGCTCGCATTGAATGTACAGCTCTTCCCATTGCTCTAGATATTCGTCCATCGCCTGGCGGCACATGGCCCGCATGTCGACCTCGTCCCAGCGCAGCCTGCCGTTGCCTTGATCGACCTCGATCTCATGCATCAGGTTGTCGATCAGCCGGTCATCCTCGAAGAAGGTGCGGTTCATTTGGATTTTGCCGGCACGGATACCGTCCTCAATATCATGCGTTGAATAAGCGATGTCATCGCACAAGTCCATCAGCTGCGCTTCGAGCGTCGAACACTCCGCAGGCATGCCCCATAGATCGCGGAGGTAGCTTATACGCTCCCACTCCTCGCTGTACAAGCCCTTCAATCGGCCGGCATCGTCGAGGCAAAACGGATATTTATTCACGCCCAGCAGCACTGACGCAGTCAGATCCAGCCCGCTGCCGCTGCCAGCACGTTTCTCAAGGAACATGAGAATGCGGTAGTTCTGCGCGTTGCCCTCGTACTTCATGCCGTAGGATTCCAGCAGCAGCTCATTGAGCACTTCTTCCCCTTTATGACCGAACGGCGGATGGCCAAAATCATGCGCAAGCGCAGCACACTCCACAACGGTCGGATCAAGCAGCAGCCCCGGATGCTCGCGGCGGCCAAGAAACGGGTATTGCTTGCCCAGCCTGCGGGATACCTCCCGCGCAATTTGGGATACTTCAAGCGAATGCGTCAGACGCGTTCGATAGTAGTCGCCGGAACCAGCGCCGAACACCTGCGATTTGCCCTGCAGCCTGCGAAAGGCGGGGGATTGGATCAGGCGGGCATAGTCTCGTTCATATTCTTCTCGTTCCTCGCTGAACGTACCGATTGCGGGTTCGTCCAGTCTCATTTTGCGCAAATCCATGTGCATCGCCTCCTGTCTCATCGCACGGCGCTAATTGTATTGTTCTTCTTAATCTATGTTAGTAATGCTGACAATGTCAAAGGAAAAAAGTCTGAATTCCCGAACGTTCGTATCAAATCTGGCTCGTCCGCTTCAATCGGTCAAGTTTCTCACTATATGCAGGCAGCCATCGGGTTATGTTATGAACGTCTTCAGGACTAGTATTGGCCAAAATAAAGCCAGGCCCGTAGGCCTGGCAGCCTGTTCTCACAAATATTTCGTTACAGGTTAAGATGCGCCGACGCCGCTCGAAGAACGGCGCACGAATGAGCAAACCGCGCTTGCTCCTGCGGCGTCAGATTCAGCTCGACCAGCTCGGCTATTCCTCGCCTTGTCAATACCGACGGGACGCCCGTACATACTCCGCGCTCCCCATATTCGCCGTCCAGAATAGCGGAGACGGCTGTTATATTGTGATCATCGCTTAGGATCGATTGCACAATATGTGCAATCGCATTCGCGATGCCGTAGTGGGTAGAGCCTTTGTGCTGGTAAAATTTCCCAGCCGGCATTGCGTGTTCTCGCCTCGATCTCATCCAGCTTCAGCAGGCTGAAGCGCTGCGGATGCTGAGCGAGAATGTCGAGAATCGGCTTTCCGCCTATTGCGACATGCGACCACGCCGGGAACTGAGACTCCCCATGCTCGCCAAGCACATAGCCGCATACGCTGCGCGGATCGACTGGCAAATGCTCGGCGATCAGCGTCTTCAATCGAGAGGTGTCAATCGAAGTGCCCGTTCCGATGACTCGTTCACGCGGCAGTCCGGAGCGCTTCCAGACGATATGGGTGACGATATCGACCGGATTCGCCGCTGCAAGAAACACCCCGTCGAAGCCGCTGGCCATAATGCGAGGGATGAGCTCACTGTACAGCTCAAAGGCGCTGTCGAGCAGAGCCAGTCGATCATTGCCGTTCTTCGGATAGCCGCCCGCACACAGCACAACAATGTCGACATCACCGCAGTCGGCGCAGGTGCCGGTGTATATTTTGGTCCGCGTATAGGTGAAGTCCATGCAGTGTGAAAGATCGAGCGCCTGTGCATATGCACGCTCTGGTGTTCTGCCGACAAGCATAATCTCATCGCAGATCGACTGATTAATGAGCGCATAAGCGCAGCTAGCTCCGACATGTCCGACGCCTATTATTGCTACCTTCCGTGGCTTGCTTCGCATTCCTCATCGCCCCGCTCTCCATGCTGCTATAGAACAGTATATGAAGGAGAGGCACGTTGTTGTTAGTCCAGTGTTATAAAAGATAACATATCACTTACGGCGGAGAAGTCTCGATCGGGCGAAACGCTTCGGTCTCACAAATGTAGTAAAATGGATAAGGTCTATATCCTATTGTTTAAATGGATGTTTAAATTCGATTTACATTGGCTCGATATAATCAGACGACTAACAGGAAGAGCTGAAGGGCTACATGGACAGAAGCCCACGAAAGAAAGGATGTGTCTCGGCAATCTATGGTAAACCTATTAGTAGTCGATGACGATGCGTCGATTCGGAAGCTCGTCGGGCATTTTATGAGCGAAGCAGGCTATACGGTGGAAGAGGCAGAGAATGGCATAGACGCACTGCGTAAGCTGGAGTCGTTCAAGGCGGACCTCGTTATTCTAGATTTGATGATGCCCGAGATGGACGGGTGGAAGCTGTGCAAGGAGCTGCGTGAATTTTATCCCGATATGCCGCTGCTAATGCTGACTGCAATGGGGGAGACAACCCAGAAGATCAAAGGGTTTGATCTTGGCACGGACGATTACGTAGTGAAGCCGTTCATACCGGAGGAACTCGTTGCACGGGTAAAGGCGCTGCTGAAGCGGTATCGGATTGCGGCCTCCTCAACGGTGCAGATCGGTCATGTGACGTTGAACCGAAGGACGTTCGAGACGACGATGAAGGATAAAACGTTGGCGCTGCCATTGAAAGAATTCGAGCTGCTGTTCAAGCTGGCGAGCTATCCAGGCCAGACGCTGCTGCGCGAGCAGCTGATCGAAGCGATCTGGGGCATTGACTTCGACGGGAACGAGCGGACGCTCGATGTTCATGTGAATCGACTGCGCGAGCGGTTCCCGGAAGGAGAGGCGGGCTTCCGCATCGCAACCGTTCGCGGGCTTGGTTATCGGATGGAGGCAGGGGCGGAAGCATGAAGCTCATGAAGCCGAGGAGAAAGCCGAATGCAAGTGCGTACGATCGATTTCATAGCAATTTGCGCATGAAGATTGTCGGGGGGTTCATCTGGCTGACGTTCGTGGTCGTCATCATGTGGACCATTATGTACTCGATCGTGTCCTATGTTGGTGATGGACTGAAACATGATGATATGCGTGAGGAGCTGCATGAAGATTTGCAGCATACCATCCTGATGCTGGAGACCGCGAATGCAGAGCGAACATCGGCCTCACAGGCGCAGTTGATCGAATTGAATGCTCACCAATTGAATGCCGCGATTGCGCTTCAAGTGAATGATGAACAGTGGCGTATATATGGAGATGGCGGGGACCGTCTTCTGGAGCAATTATCCGAATCGAAGCTCTCAATGGAGTGGTACCGCTACCGTTGGAATAATCCGTTCACAACACGCGACGCCGCACTAATGACGACTATTCAGGGCAGTGATGGAACCCGCTATCGGATAGCGATCAATAAGCCTTTGGCTGCTTGGTATGATCATTTCTATTATGCCGTTGCCCCGCAGCTGCTGTTTGTCCTAACCATTGTGTTAGTGGCCATATTCGCATCCCCTTGGCGGAGTCAATTGAAGTTAATCAAGACGGTGCTCGATGCTATGCGGCGGATGGCTACGGGGGACTTCTCGGTTGAACTGCCGAAGGTAAAGCGGATGGGCGATATGGAGGTCATTGTCGAAGGGCTTAGCGACATGGCCACTGAGCTGCAGCAATTGGAGCAGACGCGCCAGCGGTTTATATCGGATGTGTCACATGAGCTGCAATCGCCTCTAACTTCGATAATAGGCTTCGCGCAGGCGCTTCATAAAGAATCGTTGTCGAGAGAGACGCGGCTCGATTATTTGGAGCGGATTGAGGCGGAGAGCATGCGTTTATCGAAGCTGAGCGACAGCCTCCTTAAGCTGACGATGCTGGAAGCACAGCGAGAGCTGGTTGAACCACGTGCTTTTGCGCTTGATATGCAGCTGAAGCGGACAGCGCTGGCGCTCGAGCCGCAATGGCTCGGCAAGCGAATTGAGCTTGAGATCGAGCTTGAACAAGTTACTTTGACCGGCGATGAGGACGCGCTGCGACAGGTTTGGACGAATTTGCTGCATAACGCGATCAAGTTTACGCCTGAGAAGGGCACGATTCGTATCCAATTGAAGAAGGAACAGCAGCAAGCGCGGGTAGTCATAACGGATACGGGGATCGGCATCTCGGAAGAGGACCTGCCGCATGTGTTTGAGCGATTCTACAAGGCAGACAAAGCCCGCACCAGCTCCAAAGGGGGAAGCGGCCTTGGATTGTCTATCGCGGCTGCGATTATTCGTCAGCATGGCGGCACCATAACGGCGAATAGCGTGCAAGGACAAGGTACAACGTTCGAGGTTCTCATCCCGCTGCAGCTTGCAGAGAAGCCTGCTGCCTTACCGGGTGGTACAACAGAAACAGCCGACTCTCGCTAGAGAATCGGCTGTTTCTATATTCAGCTCTAATGCCGAGCTGTTCACAAGCAGCTCTTACAAGGTCTCCAAGAACGGGGCAATTCGCTGCGCCATCAACTGATGACCGGCATCATTCGGATGGAGGCCGTCGGGCATGTAGCGGTCTTTAATAATTTGCAGCTTCGGCTGCATTCCACTTATCGCATAGAGGTCAAGTATTGGCAGCGCGTAATAACGCGCCCGTTCCTTCAGATGCTCCACGAACAGCTCGAGCCTCAGGCCGGTTGCGGGGTTCAACTCAGCATAACCATCATAGAAGTCACGGTGTAGCGGCGTCAGGAAGCAAATAGAGGCATTGGCATATTTGTCAATCAAACCCGTCATGAGGACATTCAGCGCACCAAGAAAGGTGTCAGTGGTGAAATCCTCTCTCGTGCCGATCGGCGCTGAACCGTGACCGAAATCATTCGTCCCGCCGAACACAACGACGAGGTCCGCATCATCATCCATCCCTGCATAACGGACGGACATCGCGCTTCCGCCATCATCGGGCTGGCTTGCGATACGTGTGGCGCTAATGCCGTAGTGCTTCACCTCGCCGAAGCCGATCATCTCGTTCAGCACAGCATGATAAGTCTTCGTTGTTCCAACGCCTTCTGTAATGCTGTCGCCAAGGAATAGCGCCTTCTTGCCTGTCCATTTGCTCGTGCTCATTTCGTGTGTTACCTCCTCATTCATTGCCTGTACAAGGTATTTCCTAGTGTATCCGATTGCGTTCCGATGCGGCTAGAAGGGATTTCTATAAAAAATAATGACAACGTTGTTAAAAATCGATTGAATGTCCGAAACAGTTAGAGTAGGATAGGGATGAGCAGCAATCATTCCAATACTGAATGCGCATACATGGGGTTGGAATTAAACATTAGCAAGTAGTCATTCTTACTATAATTCCGAATGAAAGAAGGGTGTTTCCACGAATGAAGCCTTTCATGAATGAACAGTTTTTGCTTCGCACGGATACGGCCGTCAAGCTGTATGAACAGTACGCGAAGGATATGCCGATTATCGACTACCACTGCCATCTAAGTCCGCAAGAAATTTATGAGAACAAAAGATTCCGCAATCTCACAGAAGCTTGGCTGTACGGCGATCATTACAAATGGCGCGCCATGCGCGCGAATGGCGAGCCCGAGCATCTGGTTACGGGTCCTGCGGAAGATTATGACCGTTTCCTCGCATACGCGCGGACGGTACCGATGACAATCGGCAATCCGCTCTACCATTGGTCGCATCTCGAATTGCAGCGCTTCTTCGGCATCTACGATCTGATCAACGAGCGCAACGCGCGTTCGATCTGGGATCGGGTGCAAGCGCAGCTTGACGGCGAGGGCTTCAGCGCTCGCGATCTCATTCGCAAGTCGAACGTTCGCGTTATCTGCACGACGGATGATCCGACGGATTCGCTTGAATACCATGTGAAGCTGAAGCAGGATGCGGACTTCCAAGATGTGAAGGTGCTCCCGTCGTTCCGCCCTGATAAGGCGCTTGAGCTCAATCGTGAAGGCTTCACCGCTTGGATCGATAGGCTGGCAGCTGTGAACGGGAAGCCTATTGCATCGTATGACGAGCTTCTTGGCGCACTTGACGATCGCATCGCATTCTTCGATGAAACGGGCTGCCGCGTAGCGGACCTGGCAATCGACGTTATGATGTATGAAGACGGGACGCATGAAGAGGCAGCGGCAGCGTTCGCAGCCGCGCTTCGCGGAGAGAAAGCAGATGCTGTGACCGAAGCGAAGTACAAAACGTTTACGCTTCTCCATATCTGCCGCCGCTACGCCGAATATGGCTGGGCAATGCAGTTCCATATCAATGCAGCCCGCAATAACAACAGCCGTATGTTTGCGAAGCTTGGCCCTGACACCGGCTATGATTCCATTAATGACAGCCCGGTTGCCTATCCGCTGGCGCGCATTCTCGGAGCGCTTGACGCTGACGACAAGCTGCCGAAGACGATTCTGTACTCGCTTAACCCGAACGACTATCATGCGATCGGCACGATTATGGGGAGCTTCCAAGGCGGCGGTACGCCTGGCAAAATCCAATTCGGCGCTGCATGGTGGTTCAATGACACCAAGGACGGCATGATCGAGCAGATGAAGGCGCTCGCGAACTTCGGCCTGCTCAGCCGCTTCATTGGCATGCTGACCGACTCGCGCAGCTTCTTGTCGTATACGCGGCATGAATATTTCCGCCGTATTCTGTGCGATCTGATTGGCGAATGGGTCGAGAATGGCGAAGTGCCAGATGATGACGAGCTGCTCAGCACGATCGTACGCGGCATTTGCTACGATAACGCTCAAGCATATTTTGAATTCTAAAAGCTATACTATAGAGGGTTATGACAGCGCAATGCGCAAATGTGTCTGGTGATTGAGCATTGTTTGAACAAAAGTTGATCGTTTTTTGAACAAAATATGAACATTCTTCGATCGTTTGTGATATACTATGGACATGGAAACACTTACAACGATATGAGGGAGCGTTTTGACCATGACGACAAAGACATCATCGACAAGCGTAATATCGACGGAGCGCGGCTTTAGACCGCTTGTATGGCTAATGACGGTTGCGGCATGGGCAGCGCTGACGATTGGTGTTGTAATGTGCCTTATGTATCTTCGTCCATTCAACGATCGCAACTGGCAGCTAATGATCGGTATCGGTTTCTTAGTTGGCAGCGTTCATATTTATGTCATTAAGACTGCGATCCACCTCGTCAACGAACGTCGGGCCCAGCAGCAATCGAATGACGATCAATCTTAAACCTTCTATATAAGAGGATGCTCCTCTCGGCTGAGCCGGGAGGGGCTTTTTTGTGTCCGCCAGGCAAGCAATTGTGACAAGCATACTTCATTCATCCGACACATTTTCCATGGTTGAGTTCCCGTTTTTAAGTGCAAATTAACAGGTACATTGGTGCAAAAATGCGTAAAATACGCGGTAAATGGCAGGATCGCCCTATCTCGTGTCAAAGTCGTGAAAATTGTTTTACAGAAAAGAGAATAAAGATTGACGTATTTGCAAACTAGGGTTTAAAACGGATGGCGTTCTGTTATGTTGGATTTACGGAAAAGAACAACTCGGATAAGGCCTCTCGAACGGAGGCGTTCGGGCGGATGAGGGAGATGAAAACAACCATGCGGAGAAAACTAACCAAGTACGCAGCTCCGCTGCTAATCATGTTGATGATGGTCATGCTGTCTGGCTGCAGCACAAACATGATGGTCCTCGATCCTAAAGGGCCGGTCGGCGCAGATCAACGCGACTTGATCTACATCACAACTATTCTATGTGCCATCGTCATGGTGCCGGTTATCCTGCTGACGGCTTGGATCGTATGGCGCTACCGTGACACGAAGGGCAACAAGGCGAAGTACATGCCGACTTGGTCGCACAACACAACAGCCGAAGTGATCTGGTGGGGGATTCCGATCGTCATTATCGGCATTATTGCTGTGTTTACGGTCAAATACACGTATGCACTAGAGCCGTCTAAGCCACTTGAATCGGACAAAGAGCCGCTCGTTATTGAAGCGACATCGCTGGACTGGAAATGGCTGTTCACTTACCCTGAGCAAAATATTGCGACGGTTAACTACATCCATATTCCTGAGGATCGTCCAATTGAATTCCATCTGACAAGCGACGCACCGATGAACTCGTTCTGGGTTCCGCAGCTTGGCGGTCAGATCTACACGATGTCGGGCATGAGCATGAAGCTGAACTTACAGGCCGATGAGCCGGGCGTATATTACGGATCGGGCGCTAACTTCAGCGGCGAGCATTTTGCAGATATGCGCTTTGAAGTAACGGCAACAAGTGATGCTGAGTTTGACAAATGGGTTGAATCCATTAAGGCGGTGCCTGACGCACTGACACTTGAGGGTTATGAGAAGCTGGCTGAACCGGCATCCTCGCCAGTCCTGTCGTTCAACTCGTTCCCTGAGGGCTTGTACGATAAAATCGTGAACAAATATGTCGTAGATAAACCAGCTCATCAACACGGTGAGTAGAACTAAATTAAACGAAACTAATAATTAGACAAATTGAGAGGAGGCAGCAGCTATGTGGGGGAACTTAGAGAGCTTCTCAGATTTCTTCGTAACTGGCGACCCGATGATCTTGGGCGCACAGGTAAGCATAGCGCTGGCCATTATTGCAATAGTATTCGTCCTCACGGTGTTCAAAAAGTGGGGATGGCTGTGGCGCGAATGGCTGACGACAGTCGATCATAAGAGGGTCGGCATCATGTACATTATCGCATCGATTCTGATGCTGTTCCGGGGTGGCGTTGACGCATTGCTGATGCGTTTGCAGCTCGCAATGCCGGATTCAGAATTCTTGCATGCAGAGCACTATAATCAGATATTCACAACACACGGCGTTATCATGATTCTGTTCATGGCGATGCCGCTTATGTTCGGTTTGTTCAATATTGCCGTGCCGCTGCAGATCGGTGCGCGCGACGTTGCGTATCCGTTCCTGAACGCCCTGAGCTTCTGGCTGTTCTTCTTCGGTGCGATGCTGTTCAACGTTTCCTTCATCATCGGCGGTTCGCCGGATGCAGGCTGGCTTGCTTATCCGCCGCTGTCGGAGTTGGCACACAACCCGGGTGTCGGTCAGAACTTCTATATTTGGGGCATTCAGATTTCCGGTATCGGCTCGCTGGCGACAGGTGTCAACTTCGTCGTAACGATTCTGAAGATGCGTGCTCCTGGCATGACGCTGATGAAGATGCCGATGTTCACTTGGTCGGTATTGTCCAGCTGCTTAACGATTCTGTTCGCTTTCCCAATTCTGACGGTGACGATGGCGCTGCTGTTCTTGGACCGTTTCCTTGGCGCACACTTCTTCACACTCGATGCGGGCGGCAATCCGATGATGTATATCAACCTGATCTGGATGTGGGGCCACCCCGAGGTTTATATCGTCGTTCTACCGGCCTTCGGTATATTCTCCGAGGTCGTGGCAACCTTCTCGCGTAAGAAATTGTTTGGTTACAACTCGATGGTGTTCGCGATGATCAGCATCGCGGTTATGTCGTTCTTCACATGGGCTCACCACTTCTTCACGATGGGCTCGGGCGCAGACGTCAATGCGTTCTTCGCCGTTACAACGATGGTTATTGCAATACCAACAGGTGTCAAAATATTCAACTGGCTCTTCACAATGTTCCGCGGCCGCATTCGGTTCACAACACCGATGCTGTGGACGATTGCGTTTATTCCGTGCTTCGTTGTCGGCGGTATGACGGGCGTTATGCTCTCCGTTGCGCCAGCTGACTTCCAGTTCCATAACAGCTACTTCCTGATTGCGCACTTCCACCAAGTGCTCATCGGCGGCGTAGCGTTCGGTTACTTCGCAGGCCTGTACTACTGGTGGCCTAAGATGTTTGGCTTTGCGCTTAACGAGCACCTTGGCAAATGGGCATTCTGGCTCTGGAACATTGGCTTCTATGTCTGCTTCATGCCGCAATACGTCTTGGGTCTGGACGGCATGACACGCCGCTTGTACACGTACGACTTTGATATGGGCTGGGGCCCGCTGAACCTGGTATCGACGATCGGCGGCTTCTTGATGGGTATCGGCTTCCTGTTCCAAGTATGGCAAATCGCATACAGCATCAAAGTTCACAAACGCGATACGACAGGCGACTTCTGGGATGGCCGTACGCTGGAATGGTCGATTCCATCGCCAGCACCGCTGTATAACTTTGCAACAGATCCGCAGGTTAAAGATGTAGACGATTGGTGGGAGACGAAGCAGAAGCTCGCTAGAGGCGAGAAGCTGCCGCCGAAGCCGGCGCTTGCACCGATTCATATGCCGAAAAACTCCGCCATTCCGTTCATTATGTCGGTCTTCTGGTTCGGAGCAGGCTTCGGTCTCGTATGGGATTGGCTCTGGATGGCGATTCCGTCGCTTATCGGCGTAGCTGTCTGCATGCTGGCGCGCTCGTTCACGTACGATGATGACTACTACATCCCTGTAGATGAAATTAAACGTACGGAAGAGGCTGCTGCTGCATTGAAAGGAGCGACGACCTAATGGCAAAATCTGTGGCGCATCATCAAGCGGACCAACACGGCCACGATCATGGCCACCATGATCTAGAGTCGCTTAAAACGCTTGGTTTCTGGATATTCCTGATGACGGACGTCATCATCTTCGGCTGCTTGTTCGCGGTATATGTCGTACTGCGTGAGAATACGGCGGGTGGACCTACGGCAGAAGAGCTGTTTAAAATGCCAGGGGTTATCGCCGAGACATTCATTCTGCTGACGAGCTCGTTCACGAGCGGGCTCGCAGTGCTCGCTATGCATAAGGGCAAGCTGAACCAGCTGATTGGCTGGCTCGCGGTTACATTCGTGCTTGGCGCAGCGTTTATTTACCTTGAGGTAGCGGAGTTCATCGAAATGGTGAATGAGGGCGCTACAATCGCAACGAGCGGCTTCCTGTCCGGCTTCTTCACGCTGGTGGGAACACACGGATTGCACGTATCGATCGGTCTGGTCTGGATGATTGGTCTCATCCTGCAGCTTCGCAAACGCGGCATTACGAACGTAACGAAGCGCAAAGTCGAAGTACTCAGCCTGTACTGGCACTTCCTCGACGTCGTGTGGATCTTCGTATTGACGGTCGTTTACTTGATGGGGGTGATGTAAGATGGGTCAACCTACACATGGTCACGGTGGACATGAAGGCGGTCACGGCTCGCTGAAGTCTTATGTCATCGGCTTCATCCTGTCGATCGTCCTGACGATCATTCCGCTCGTCGTCGTCATGAATGATATGATGAGCAAGACTGGTACGATCACACTGATTCTGATTATGGCTGTCTTGCAATTCGTTGTTCAGCTCTGGTTCTTCATGCATCTGAAGGAAGGCGAGAACGCGAAGTGGAATATCTCGGCCCTGCTGTTTGCAGCGCTGATCTTGATCCTTGTCGTTGCAGGATCAATCTGGATTATGGAATACAACATGGTTGCTCATTAATTCATATCATGGGCACAACTTAAAGAAGCCGTTCGAATGCGCCTAAGCAGGCTTGTTCGGACGGCTTCTTGCTTGTTCTCTTGTATTGGGTTGATAGATGGGGCGATGCTGCTTACTGCTGTGCAGCAGGAGCGAGCCGATCGCGGTCATCGGGAAGTGAAGGATTGAAGAACAGATCGCCGATTGGAAGCTGGAAGAAGTCAGACAGCTTGCGGATCGTCTCCGCACGCGGCGAATATCGTCCTGTCTCAATCTGTGACAGTGAAGCGCGGTCAATACCGAGTGCATCGGCCAGCTGCTTCTGTGTAATGCCTCGATTCTTGCGAATGTAAGAAATACGATTACCGATTACAAGTTCCCGAACTGTCAAATTAATCACCGCCAAAAAAGGATTATGTAATAATAATATCAACTTCCCAATTTTGCCATAATAATAATATACAGTAAATTGTGTTGAATGACAACACAAAGTTTCGGGGTGGTACACATGTTTTGTGCGACGGATTGTGTTTAGAAATACAAAACAAGTAAGATAATGTTGGGTGATCGAGAAGATGGAGAACCAACAAAGCGAGTTTATGGACAAGGAGAAGCTTGGCCATACGATTCGCCTGCTTCGATTAACGAATAATTTGTCGCTGCGCGATCTGGCGGAGAAGTCAGGCATCAGCTATTCGTTCATCAGCTCGATTGAGAAGGGACGTTTCTCTCCCTCCCGCGATACGATCATTGCGCTTGGTCAGGCGCTGGAAGGCGCTGACTCCAATGAGTTGCTTATGCTGGCAGGCTTCGCGCCGCACGCGGGACTGGTGAAGGAAGAAAGCGCGTTGTATGAACCTGAGGTGCAGTTTATTCTGAGAGCTAAGCGAGATCTGTCGCCGAAGGCGTTCAAGACGTTCATGCGGATTGCTGAGCAGACGAAGAAAGCATTAGAAGATCAATAAGACCGTTCCTCCTGCAAATCAGAAGTATAGGGAGAACGGTCTTATTTGGCATGAGGAAGGATTGGATGATCTGGATGATTAGCCCGTAATGTAGATGGTATCCTTCACGGCTGACACGTTGAGCTTCAGCACCTGATCGAAGAACGCAAGCGGTACATAGACCGAACCATTGATCAGACTTGGTGCAGCGTCAAGCTCGAATGGTGCCACGCGGTTGAATGAGTAGCTGTTCTTGCCGACCGTAATCTGCGTCCATTGTGCGCCTCGAACGACCTCTGCGCTATGTGTCTTGCTGCTCCAAGTCACTTGGAAGCCCAGCGCTTCAGCTGTTTGGCGCAGCGGAACGAGCTTCGTGCCATTTGGTGCTGCTGCCAATCGGCCGGCCTCGATCGCGATTGTTGGAGCCGCTGCCGCTTCTTCTGTGACAGGGATGATCACAATGCCGCCGGCATAAGGCGCCAGATCATATTGCTGGAATACGAGCTGAACGATGCCGTCCTCGATATAAAATTGCTGCTCCTCTGTCACGCCAGTGAACGTGTCAAGCACGTCTGTGTAGAAACGGTCTGGATCCTGCTGGATCGCATACCGAACCGCGCGGTCCGCTGTACCAAGCCCGCCTGTACCGAGCGCCTGCTCGAGCGTCATGACGACCGCTTCAGTCCCATTCCATACGTTGTAGCCTGCCTCGAATGTTCCGCCATGCGCGCCGCCCGTGTACGTGTACGTCGACGTCGTCATGGAGAATACGCCGCCTGCCTCCTGTCCACCGTTCGCTTTCACTTCGTATTCAACAATCATTTCATAAGGGTGAAACACATAGTCGTTCTCGGCAGCGAACTTCTTATCCTCCTCCGCCAGCTTCTTCAGTTCATCGAGCGTGTCCACCGCCTTTCTCTCGAGCTCACGATTCAGCTTCGCTTCGTATGCAGTGTCCTGCAGACCGCTAATAACTGGGATAGACAGCTTCGCGTTGATCGATTCCGTCTTCTCCTCGATCAGCTTCGTCGTGACCGTAACCGGCTGCGCATGCTCGATCGAGATCGGCGTAGAGATTGGAGCTGGTTCCGCTGGAGCAGGTTCTGGAATAGTTGTGTCATAGATAGGTGCGGAGATTGGAACGGCCGTTACCGTCTCGGCGGAAGCGAGAGGTGCGGAAGCTGCGATCAGGCAGGAGCCGACGGCTGCGAGTGTAATCATGCGGAATGGCGTTTTCATCATCAGGTACCTCCTAGAATGTTGCGTTCATTGGAATGGAACACGGTGCACTGCCATTAATGGTGTTAGCCGGTTCACCTTGCGTCCGATAATTTTGACGTTTCATATGAGAGATTTGTTGCGTGCGGCCTTCTCCGGAATGACCGTTTTATTTTGTTGTCACGGTATGTTCAAGATCGATGTGATTGCAGTCACAACTGAAGTTCGGGCCGGAGGGGTATACTTCGTATAGGTTATGAGAAAAGTCACTTTCGAAGGAGAGATTCGAAATGCTAAATGCACAAACCGTATCCATTATTAAATCGACAGTACCGGTGCTCGCTGAGCATGGCCTTGAAATAACGAAGCACTTCTACACTAGAATGTTCGCGCGTAACCCTGAGCTTCTCAACATCTTCAACCATGCGAATCAGAAGCAGGGACGGCAGCAGCAAGCATTGGCGAATGCCGTTTATGCAGCAGCAGCGCATATTGATAATTTGGGAGCGATTATCCCGGCCGTTCGCCTTATTGCACAGAAGCATAGAAGCTTGGGCATTAAGCCAGAGCATTACCCGATTGTTGGCGAGAATCTGCTGGCGGCTATTAAGGAAGTGCTTGGCGATGCAGCAACCCCTGAGATCATTGCAGCATGGGGAGAGGCCTATGGCGTTATCGCCGATGCATTCATCAGCATCGAGGCAGAGATGTATGCGGAAGCAGAAGGTGCAGTAGGCGGCTGGAAGGACTTCAGGCGGTTCGTCGTTGATCGCAAACAGCCGGAATCGGATGTCATCACTTCGTTCTATCTGGTGCCAGAGGATGGCGGGGCGATCTCTTCTTTCAAGCCTGGTCAGTATGTATCGGTGAAGGTCAATATCCCAGGAGCGAAGAATACGATGCTTCGCCAATACAGCCTGTCCTGTGAACCAGGCAAGCCGTACTACCGAATTTCGGTCAAACGCGAGGATGGTTCGTCTGATCGTCCGGACGGCGCGGTATCCAATTACCTTCATGAAACGATCAAGGTCGGCGATGTGCTGGAGCTGTCTGCGCCAGCAGGCGAGTTCGTGCTTGATCTACAAGATACGCGCCCTGTCGTTCTGTTAAGCGGCGGTGTCGGCCTTACGCCGATGGTCAGCATGCTGAATACGCTGGCGGCGGAAGCGGACAAAGGGCAAACCGGCCGGTCAGTGACGTTCCTTCATGCTGCAGTGAATGGCAATGTCCATGCACTGCGCGAGGAAGTGCTCGCTGCGGCTGGCCGGATTGGCGCTAATGCGAAGGTGCGCTTCGTCTATCAGAGCCCAACCGACGCTGATCGTGCAGCGGGTGCATTCGATCGCGAAGGCCAAATCGATGCAGCTTATTTGGCGGAACAGACGCCTAAGGATGCTGTCTATTATATTTGCGGTCCTGTACCGTTCATGAAGGCCATGGTGCAGGCGCTGAAAGCGAATGGCGTTGAAGATGATAGCATTCGCTACGAGTTCTTTGGTCCTGCCGGAACGCTGGAATCGTAAGCTTTATAGATGAATAATGACAAGGGTGCCTTGCGGTGAACAACCGCAAGGCACCCTTGTTTGTTGTTGGGCATATTCGGACAGCCTAAAGAGCGTAAATGTCGGTAATTTCTGTGTTAGGCCTACGCGTTAATGCGACTCGCGCAGCAGACGATTGATCGTCTCGCGGCGCAGCGCGATGAATTGGCCGATCTCCTCCTGTGTAAGCAGGTCGGTCAGCTTCGTATTGGGCGGCAAGTAACGGGCAATCCAGCTGCGGAACGCTTCGAGCTTCTCGGCTGGACTCTGCAGCGCGAGCTGGTCAATCCGCTCCTGCATCATGCGGAGCCGGCTTTGCAGCAGGCGTGCGGTTTCAAGTGCGGCTTCTGTATCCGTTGTAACCTTTGCATACCATTCTGATGCTGGAATCAGCTCGATCTCGCTTGTCATGAGTGCAATCGCCGTCCCGTGGTAGGCCTTTGGTGAAATGAGCGAATGATGAGGAATCACCTCGCCTGGCACAATGAAATTTAAGACGAGCTGGCGCCCATCCTCTTGAACACGGACGATCTTCAACAGTCCGCTGTGCAGCCGATATAGCGGTCCGGTATCCCCCTGACGGAACAAAATCTCGTTACGATGCAGCAGCATGGCAAATGCTCCTCGCTCTCTAAAATAGATTGACTTGAACTAATTCTAAATTTATAATAATTCTAAATAAGATACATCAAAGCAAGACTACAAAGGATGATTTACGATGAAATTGAATATGACGATGCAGCGTAAAGCGGTGCTGGAAGTTCTCCAGCAGGCGCATGACCACCCGACAGCAGCTGATGTCATGGATCGGCTTCGCGCACAAGGCAACGTATTTGCATATGGCACGGTATATAACTCGCTTCGTTATTTGACGGAGGTTGGACTGGTCAAGGAATTGAAGCTTGGCGAAGCTGCATCACGCTACGACGCAAGAATGGAGGATCATCACCATGTCGTCTGCACCCGCTGCGGACGTGTGGACGAGGTTACGATCGAACTGCCTGCCGAGTGGATCGGCAAAGCCGCGCAAGAAACAAACTATGAGCTGCATCACGCATCTGTGGTGCTGGAAGGAGTGTGTTCAAGTTGTTCCGTACAGAACAGTCCGTCGAAGTAGGTGTTTCCGCAAAGCCACGCCGTATTATGATTGTAAGCCGCTATGCACATAGTGTACAAGAAACAGCAGCACTGCTCATGGGGGATGGATTCGACGTGTTCATGACGCACCAATGTCCGGAGCGTACATTGATCGAGAAGCTTGCCCCGGATATGATGATATACGATATGTCCGCTGAGGACAAAGCAACGGCATCGGCAGTTGCTTCTGTTGAACGGTTCGCAGCAAGTGAAGGGGTAGCGCGCACGCTGTTTCTCGTATCCGAAGCGACGCTTGCGAGCTGCGTATCGGCTGGCTCGTCGGAGGAGCTGCTCGTATGGCCGGGGAGCCCAAGCGAAGCGTTGCTGCATGCGCGCCGCATTGTGCGAAGCGCGGAGAGTACGGCGATTGCGACGCTCCGCACGTTTAAGGACCTGATGATCGACACGGGACGTATGGCGGTTTACCGGGATGGCCGCGAGCTGCGGCTGACGCGTACGGAATACGACTTGCTGCTTGTGCTCATCCAAGCAGGCGGAAGCGTGTTGTCCCGCGAGGCTATTACGGAGAGAATTTGGGGCTGCGGCCTATTCGGCAGCAGCAACACGGTTGATGTGCATGTGAAGACACTTCGCAAGAAGCTAGGCGATAATGCACTGTTTCCGAAGTATGTGGCGACCGTTCGCGGTGTTGGATACCGTCTGGCAGATGAGCGTCCAGCCGCTTCGTTCTCGGTTGCGCAGAGCGCAACGTACGTATAGTTGATGCCCATTGTCACCGCCGCTCATCCTACAATTAACGAGGCACCATGATCGGATCGCATGAAGGTGCGCCCTATCCTCATATATATCATCTAAGAGAGGGAGAGGGGTTATATCGGGATGAGTGAGCGATTGATAACCAATTATATGCCGCCCAGTGGCAGTCAGCGCGTTCAACGCGTCATGCATGCGCGAGGGGCGGGTGCACGAGGCATATTCATAACGGAGCGGCCGATGGCCGCTTATACGAAGGCTCATTTTCTGCAAACGGCAGGGCAGGAAACACCTGTCCTTGTCCGGTTCTCAACCGTCTTTCACGGCAAGGGCTCGCCTGAGGCCGTCCGTGATCCGAGATGCTTCGCAGTGAAGCTGTTAACGCAAGAGGGGCGTTATGACATGATCGGCCATCATATCCCGGTCTCATTCGCCCGTGAAGCGGAGAAATTCAAGGAGCTGGAACAAGCGATGCGGCCATCGCCGGACACGAATGAGCAGAGCCCGGCCCAGTATTGGGAGCTGCTGTCGCGTATCCCGGAGGCCGCGCATATGCTGACCTGGCTGTTCGCCAATGACGGCACGCCAGCTAACTATCGGCAGATGAACGGGTACAATACGGCGCCTCTCAAATGGATCAACGCGGAAGGCGCCGAGGTCTATGTTCGATATACGTGGAGATCGAAGCAGGGCGTCGTCTGTTTCACCCCCGATGAAATGGCAGCTGTGCAAGCGTCCGATTACAGCCACGCGACGCGTGACCTATACGCTGCGATCGAGAATGGGGAGCATCCGCAGTGGAAGCTGCAGGTGCAGCTTATGACGCCTGAGTCAGCCGCTTCGCTGCTATTCGATCCGCTGGACCCGACGAAGATATGGCCGGAGAAGCAGTTCCCGTTCATTCCTGTCGGCACAATGACGCTTAATCAGAATCCGATCAACTACTTCGGCGAGGTGGAGGCAGCTGTTTTCTCGAATGACGCACTTGTTCCAGGTATTGAGGCTGCAGAGCAGACGCTGCTTCAAGAACGATGCTTAGACGACTTCACGCAGGCGGGTGAACGTATTCGTGCGCTGTCGGATTGCGATCGCGATTGGCTCGTACGCAATCTGATCAACGACCTGCAGCAGACGCCGCAAGAGACGAGGCAGCGCGCGGCAGGAAGCTTCTACCGAGCTGACCCGCAGCTTGGCAGGCAGCTTGCTGCTGGACTTGGAGTAGAGCTTGCGAAGCTTCCGCCAGAAAGCTGATCGGTTCGTTTATATAGGGGAAGTCGCATATATAGAAGGAAGCATGGCTCAGGCCCTTGTTTAACGCGGATACGCGATAGACGAGGGTCTTTTTGCATATGGTCTATACAGATTCGTGGATGAAAATGGCAGAAGACTTGATATAATTAGAGATTGTGTGGTCGTAATGGTCGATTCGATCACTACAAGATAGGGTAATTGACGACGGAAGGTTCGAGGTTACACTGCAATTCGCAATCTGCGCCAATGGAATGAAAGGATGTTCTCTGATTATGAAAGCTAGTCGTACTAAGCCTTGGAGGCTGTCGCTTGCAATCGTCCTGTTATGGTTTACATGGACCGCGGCCGTTCCAGAGGTACACGCTGCACAGGTTAATGTTCAGAAGGTTGTTGCAGATCGAACGAAGGAAGCCATTGTGGAGCAGTGGCTCTATTATCGTCCGCTTGGGACCGACGGAAACTACATGAACGAGGGCAATATTTATGAGACAGTCCCTCAGCTAACCGTCCCATATGCAATCGGCTCCGTTAAACGCCAATTTATCGAGGATGGCCTTAATGCCGCCAATTTCGTTCGGTATCTGGCAGGGCTGCCGGATGATCTGGAGGCGGATTGGCAGCTCGAACAGCAGGAGCAGACAGCGGCGCTGCTCAGTGCAGTGAACCGCGTCCTGTCCCATACGCAGAAGAAGCCAGCGGGAATGGACCAATCAATGTTCGACCTGGGTTATGCGGGAGCATGGGGCAGTAATTTGATCAAAGGAAGTCTCACCTTCTACAATCATGTGCTTGGTTATATGTCCGATAGTGACGAGTCCAACATGGATAGGGTCGGCCATCGGAGGTGGATTCTTAACCCGCTTATGAGGAAGACGATGTTCGGCATGGTCTATTCTGCGCCGGACGCCAAAGGGAAGACGTATCCATACGGTACGATGTATGCGCTCAATTCAGATCGGGACCCGTCGGAGGTGAGCTATGACTACGTGTCTTGGCCATCGGCAGGTTGGTTCCCGCAGGAGCTGTTCGCCGTGCGCGATGCCTGGTCGGTCTCGCTCAACGCTGACAAATATGACAATACGCGGACCAGCGATATTCAAGTGACGCTCACTCGCGAGCGCGACGGGCGTTCCTGGCAATTCGACTCGAATGATAAGGACGTCTCGGGTCATTATTTCAACGTCGAGACGAGCGAGTATGGTATTCCGTTCGCTGTCCTTTTCCGTCCTGAGGGGATTGGGGCATTCCGTGATAATGATACGTTCAAAGTCGCTATCAGCGGTTTATACACTGCAAGTGGGCAAGCCGCTGAGCTGCAGTTTCAGACGAAGTTCTTCGATCTGCTGTCATCGCCGATCGCTCGTTATACGATTCAGCTGCGCAAAGGCGAGAAGCTTCAGCTTGGTGTTCGGGCGGGAGCGCGGACCGATGGCACAACGTATGTAAGCGGCAATCCGAAGATTGCGGCGATTAATAGTGCAGGAGAAATCAGGGGCATAGCTGCTGGAACGACGTGGGTGTCGGTCGACAGCTACACCGGCAGGCAGAATCGGGTCAACATTGTTGTGACCGATAAGGCAGCTGGCGGGCAGGTGAGCAAATGGGCGCTGAACGACTATGCGAGAGCCAAAGGCAACGGGCTGATCGACAAGCTGCATGACCATTCGTATCAGCAGCCGATCTCGCGTTACGATTTCACGGTTCTTGCGATTCAGATGCTGGAGACGGCTGCAAGCCAATATTTGTACACCGCGGACGTAGGCTTCGGCAACTCGCCTTTCAAAGATACGGACGATTGGCGCATTACATGGGCGAATCGCAACGGCATTATTCAAGGCATGGGAGCGCGTACCTTCTCGCCGAAGACGACGATTACTCGCGAGCAAGCAGCCTCGTTGATGCTGAATCTATATAAGCAAGCTAAGCAAATTATCGGAATCAACAAGGACGAGCCGGCCGATGCGGGGCCTCGCTACTCCGACGACAGACGGATTGCGGCATGGGCACGCGCCAGCGTATATCGTGCGACGGCGCTGTCCATCATGAAAGGCACCGGCGGCAACCAGTTCACGCCCAAAGGCATTCTGACTTATGAGCAGACGTTCGTGCTGCTGGAGAATTTGTTCGAGCTGATTGAAGAACAGAAGAACAATTGAACGATTTATGCTGATGTACAAAAGGCGATTGCTATCCGTCTCCTGCCGATAAGCGATCGCCTTTTGTATAACCTTGCGATAGGCGAGCTTTTCAAGTACGATGAGAGTATTCTTGTTCAATCGTGCATCAGCTTGCAGGCACTAGGAGGAAAGGCAATGCTCTTATCAGCACATTGGCTTCAATACGGGTCGCTGGCCGTATCGATCGTTGCAGGGGCCGCGATCATTACACTTCGAATGAAGGCGTCGAACAAACCGACCAATCTGCGCAAAATCATCATTCCGCCGCTCGGCATGTCGACCGGCTTCCTTATGTTTGTCGTACCTCAAACGCATGTGTCGCTGCTATGGGCGCTGTGCGCGCTGGCAGCAGGCATGCTGTTGTTCGCTCCGCCGCTTATCGCGACTTCGCACTTCGAGCGTATCGGGGATCAGATCTATATGCGGCGGTCCCGCATGTTTATCTATATCATTATCGGACTGTTCATCGTCCGCATTGCGCTTCATGATGTCGTAGAGCGGCATGTGAGCGTCATGCAGACGGGGGCGCTGTTCTTCCTGCTGGCCTTCGGCATGCTCGTCCCATGGCGGCTTGCGATGATGCTGCGTTACCGGCAGCTCATGAAGAGTGAGACACCATCGGCATCTGCATCGACTTAAGTAGACAACAAAGGCATGCTGTCCTCGCTTCACGCGAGAGCAGCATGCCTTTGTTGTTATATAGAGAAATGATTAGACCGTCACGCCGCCTCGTGCTGCAGCTCGGGCGTAGGCGAGCGCCTCGGCTACCGTCTCCGGCTTCAGTGCCTCGATCGACATATCGATGAACGGCTTGCGTGCGTGCATCCGTTGGATAAAGCCGGCGATATCGTAGGCGCCCTGCCCGATGATCGTCTCAGAGATCGAACCGTCTGGCTTCACATCCAGATCCTTCACATGCGCAAGTACGATGCGGTCGCCGAGCAGCTCGAAGGCGGAATCGACGATGGATGCGCATTGCTCGAACAGCTCCATGGAAGCCGAGAACAGATTACATGGGTCTAGCACGACGCCAAGTGTCGAGGATGGTACTTCCTCCAGCAGGCGAAGCGTCAGCTCAGGCGAGGCAAGTGTATGAACAGCAACCGGCTCGAGTCCGATCGTAACCCCCCATCGTTCTGCTTCTTCCGCCAGCTCGGATACAGTATCGCGAAGCACAGACCAAGCCACTTCTGGATAGCGGTCACCCGCCTGCTGCTGCCAAATGTTTGGCCGGCCGGTTTCCGTCGCCACGATGGATGTGCCGAAATCGCGCGCGAAACGAATATGCTCCTTGAAGCGGGCAATATCGGCGCGGCGAAGCGCTGTGTCTGGCTCTATTGGATTGATATAACAGCCGAGTACGCCAATGCGTACGCCATTACGGTCGAACTGCTCGCCAATATGATTGGCAAGTCCAGGGCTTAAGTTACCCGTTGCCGTATCGATATCTGCAATGGCTTTGGCTAGTGCAAGCTGAACGAAGTCGATGCCCGACCGTCCCGCTTCCTCCGCCAGCTCAGCGAGCGGCTTGCAGCCGAATGTATGTGCTAAAGTTCCGAATCCCATCGATCACGCTTCCCCCTGTTCATGACAATATAATGCCAGTCTCGAAAATCACGTGCTTTTGTTCCATCGGTCATTCGCATGCTCCAAAGTGACATGCTGTCTGCATTGTATCATAGTTGAGACGGGCTGGAATCATACTTTTGACGCTTGTGCTTAATGGGAACGAATCACATTTGACTTCATGCTGGCATAGTGGTATCTTAGCTCATATAGATTGTATGCAATTTAATTGCGAGACATATAGTTTACGATCAGCAGGAAGGAGAGCATGACCGTGGCAGAAGATTACCCGGTGCAGCTTAAGCTGGAGCATCAGCTGTGCTTCGCGCTGTATGCCTGCTCGCGTGAGATGACGAAGCTGTATCGGCCGTTTCTCGATGAGCTCGGTTTGACTTATACGCAGTACGTTACGCTGCTCGTTCTATGGGAGCAGGACAACGTCAGCGTGAAGCAGCTCGGCGAGCATCTGCTGCTCGATTCGGGCACGCTGACGCCGCTTCTCAAGAAGCTGGAGGCGATGCGGCTTGTTGCGCGCGTGCGTGATCCGAAGGATGAACGAAGCGTGCTCGTTCAGCTGACCGAGGAGGGCAGAGCGCTTCGAAGCCGTGCAGAGCATATTCCGGAGAGCGTATTTTGCCAAGTGGGGCTTACGCTGGAAGAGGGCGGCAAGCTTCGGGAACGGCTGCAGCAGCTCGTTGAAGAGATGCAGAAGCGATAACATCGATAGGGATGTAGGGATCGCGGGCAAGATGGAGAAGTAGTATATTATCAATAATTCCGATAGGTTGAGGAGGAAATGAAGATGAGCGTATATGAATACACGATGGATAATGTGAAGGGCGAACCGGTAAGCTTGGCGGATTTCAAAGGCAAGGTGCTCGTTATCGTCAATACGGCGAGCAAATGCGGCCTGACGCCACAATACGAAGGACTGCAGGCGCTGTATGACCAGTATCAGTCGCAAGGACTCGAAATTCTCGGCTTCCCATGCAATCAGTTTGCAGGTCAAGAGCCGGGTACGAACGATGAGGTGGAGTCGTTCTGCAAGCTTAATTACGGCGTAACGTTCCCGCTGTTTGCGAAGGTCGACGTGCGCGGGGAGACGGCGGTTCCGCTGTTCCGGTACCTGTCGAATGCGGCGCCGTTCGAGGGCTTCCCTGAAGGCGGAGAGCGTCTGAAGGCGAATCTGGAAGCGCGTCAGCCGCAGCTTCTAGAAGGCAACGATCCGAAATGGAACTTCACGAAGTTCGTCGTTGACCGTGAGGGTAACGTCGTGGCACGCTTCGAGCCAAGCGCAGCGCCGGCGGAGCTGGAAGAGACAATCAAGCAATTGCTCAAGTAGAAGACTAATAGACAAGCCGCAGGCAGCCGCCTGCGGCTTGTTTGTATTTTGGAGACAATGATTAACTTGGTGATTCTAATAGACGACTTTCGAAACAGCCGCTTAAACCTCCCACCACGATACGGCAGCCGTATTGGCCATAACCCCTGCAACCGACAGCGAAGCGCTGACATTCATCGTGATTGTCTGGTTCGGCGGGAGGATCAGACTGCCGGCGAACGGAAGCGTGAACATGCCGGGAGACAAGAAGTAGGACATGAAGGCGGTCGCTCCGCTTGGCGCAGATGTCGAGGATCGAGCTGTCATGCCGCTTGTCGCGCCGCTGCCGAACTTGGTGCTGAACGGTGTAAGCGTTGTTGGAGATGTCAGCGTGCCGCCGCTGTACAAGGTGAAGCTGCCGCTGAAGCTCGACAGCAGGCTGAGCGATACGTTGATG
>Ga0182738_1000438_pt1 | contig 60060 bp, 58 predicted proteins | sample eDN5th30CBELigMG_FD_128876 | JGI IMG/M metagenome (GOLD analysis project Ga0182738, IMG submission 128876) | Enriched Miracle-Growth compost microbial communities from Emeryville, California, USA - eDNA 5th pass 30_C BE-Lig MG (version 2)... ... | reverse complement strand
CCCGCCATCTGGGCACCGAAGTCCATCACCCGCTCCGCCCGCATCCGCCGGTGCAGAGCCTCGATCAGCGGCACCAGTTCGGCGCGCTGGGTCTGGGTGTCCAGCATCTTGAGCAGCGCTTGGTTGGGTTCGGCGCGTTGGCGCGGTCCGGGCGGCAGCGTGTGCACCAGCCGCTCCAACTCCACGTGGGTGTGGCGCAGTGCGCCGGTGTCCACCAGGTGCTCGGCCAGTTGCGCCGCCAAGCCCAACACCATCTTGGTGACCGCCGCCGGATCCCGGTCGGTGCGCAACCGTCCCGGATAGCTGTTGACGACGTCGAACGCCAACTGCCACAGCCCGGTCTCGGTGAGCAGACGGGTGTCGGGCTCGATGCCGAGCAGCAGCCCGTGCTCGCGCAGCAGCGCGCCGGCGAAGGCATGGTAAGTGCTCACCACCGGTGTTGCCGGCGGGGCGCCGTCGATGCCTTTCACGCCGGGTTTATTCGGTTCGGCCGCCATCAATCCGGCGCCGGCCAACCGCGCCAGCCGGGATCGAACCCGGCGCAGCAGTTGGCCGGCCGCCTTGCGGGTAAAGGTCAGGCCCAGGACCTGGCCGGGGTCGGCATAGCCGTTGGCAACCAACCACACCACCCGGGCGGCCATCGTCTCGGTTTTGCCAGCGCCCGCGCCAGCAATCACCACCAGGGGCCCCGGCGCGGCGGCGATGACCGCGGCCTGCTCCTCGGTGGGCTGGTGCAACCCGAGCGCGGCTGCCAGTTCGGCGGGGTCGTAATGGTTTCTCATGCGCCGCACCCACCATTGTGGGCCGGGCAGACCGGCCGGACCGGGCAGTGCCGGCACCCGTCGTTGACACGGGCGGTGAACTGCGGCCCGGCGGTGGCCGCGGCCGCCTGCGCGATCCGCTCCCGCCATTGCTCACCGGTGTCGGGCGTGAGGGGGTCTTGTTCGCGCTCGGTGGCGCCGACCGTTCCGGGTTTGGCGGGATAGACCAGCCGGCCCCCGCCGGGCTGCTCGTCGGGCCCGATGAGCCCGGCTTCCACCGCCAGCTGGTAGACGGCCAACTGGGCGTGCTGTTGTGCGTCGTCCTTGCTCACCGGGGTCTTCGCGGTCTTGACGTCGACGACCACCAGCCGGCCGGCGGCGTCGCGTTCGACCCGGTCGATCCGGCCGCGCAGCCGAACCCCGTCGTCACCGGCGTCGATCACTCCGTCGAAGCCGACCTCAATGCCGACTTCGGTGAGTTCGCCACGGGTTTGGGCCCGCCATGCCAGAAACGTTTCGATGATGGCGCGATGCCGGTCGAGTTCGTTGGCCGAGTACCACTGCGACGCAAAAGGCAGCCGCTGCCATGCCCGGTCCAGCTCGGCCTGCAGTTCCTGGGGGCTGCCCGCCGATTCGGCGACCAGCGCGTGTATCACCGATCCGATCGTCGAGCGCAGGTCTCGGCCGTCGGTCCCGCCGTGGCGTTCGGCCAGCCAGCGCAGCGGACAGTCCAGCAGGCTCTGCAGCGCCGACGGCGACAGGGTGACCGGCCCGCTGCCGGGTCGCCGAAGCGGCTCCTCGGTGCTCAACGGCGCCGCACCATGCCAGCTCTGCGGATCGGCACCGGGCACCCCGGCCCGGGCAAGCCGCGCCAATTGTGTTGCTGCGTCAGCGCGTTCAGAATCGCTTACCTCGGTCTCCGGTGCGCAGACCACGGCACGCAGTCGGCCCACCAGCCCGGCCGCGGACAGCACCGGCGGAGCCACCACCGGTGTTGCCGGCGCTCGGTGGCCTTCATCGGTGGCGCAGGCCGCGAGTTCGGCGAAGAACTCCGACGGGAGCTGTTCCTCGGTGCCGCCGTCCCCGTCGCCGTCGACGGCGGTGATCACCAGCCGGCGCCGTGCCCGGCCCAGCCCCGCCACCAGCAGCCGGCGCTCCTCGGCAAGTAGCGGGGCCCGCGCCGAGACCTCTTCCCCGAAGCCGTGCAGGGTGTCCAGGAGCCGCTGGGTTCCCAGCACGCCACCGCGGGGAACGGTGTTGGGCCACAGTCCTTCCTGGACTCCGGCAATGACCACCAGATCCCATTCGCGCCCGAGTGCGGCGTGCGCGCTGAGCACACCCACCGCCTCGGTGGCCGTCGCGGATTCGAGCCGTGGCGCCGCCAGTTGCATGGCGGTGACGTATTCGACCAGTCCGGTCAGAGTGGCTCCGGCGGTGCGCGCCACGTACTGCTCGGCGAGGTCGAACAGTGCGGTCACCGCGTCCAGGTCCCGACCGGCCTGAGCGCCGGCGGTACCGCCGCGCTCGGCGGCCGACAGCCAGCGTTGTTGTAGCCCTGAGCGATTCCAGGCCTGCCACAGCGTGTGGTGCGGATCGCGGCCGTCGGCGTGGCTGCGGGCCGCGGCCTGCAGCACCCCGCGAACCCGGCGCAGCGCGCGGGTGTGCGCGGACGGCAGCCCGCCGGGCGTACCGGTGAGCACCGCCGCGATACGGTCATGCGGCTCGGGCGGGCTTGCCGGGCGGGCCGTGCCACGGCGCAGCGTGCGCTGCAGTTGCCGCAGGGAGATCGGGTCCACGCGCCCGATCGGCCCACTGAGCAACGTCAACGCCCGAGGTCCGTCCACAACGTCAGCGGTGCACTCCAGCACCGTGAGCAGGGCAGCCACCGCAGGTTGTTCGGCCAGCAACCCACCGCTGGCCGGCAGCATGACCGGAATCCCGGCGGCGGCCAGAGTGCGGGGCAGTCGCGCGGCCGCCCGCGGCACCGACCGGACGATCACCGCCATCTGCGACCACGGCACCCCGTCGATCAGGTGGGCGCGTCGCAGGGTGTCGGCGATCAGGGCGGCCTCGGCATGACTGTTGGCCGCGCTCCGCACGGTCACCGCCCCGGCGTCGGATCCGGTTCCCTCAAGCCGGCGAGTGGCACTGGTGCCCGGCAGGCGTCCGGCGACGGTGCTGATGGCCCGGGCCACCGCAGGGGCGCACCGGTGCGACGTCGTCAGCGTCACCACCGGCACCGCGGCCCCGTCGCGCTGCTCGTCGTCGGCCAGCAGGACGGTGGGTTCGGCGCCGCGGAAGCCGAACACCGCCTGGTCGGGGTCGCCCGCGATCACCGTCCGGTGCACGCCGGCGGCGAGCACCCGCACCAACCGGGCCGCCTGCGGGTCGAGTTGCTGGGCGTCGTCAACCAGCAGCAGCCGGATCCGGCTGCGTTCGTCGACGAGCAGATCCGGATCGGTCGCGAACGCCTCCAGCGCCGCCCCGACCAATTCCGCCGCGCCCAGCGCCGGCGTGGTGGCCTGGGGCGCCGCCGTACCGACCGCGGCACGCAGCAGCATCACCTGCTCATATTGCTGGGCGAACCGGCCCGCGGCCGTCCACTCCGGGCGGCGGCAGCGCTTGCCCAACCTAGTCAGCTCGGCCGGGTCCACGCCCCGTTCGGCGCAGCGCGCCATCAAGTCCCGCAGTTCGGTGGCGAAGCCGTCGGTGGCCAGGGCCGCGTGCAGTGACGGCGGCCAGGCCCCGGCTCCGTCCCCGGCGAGCAGTTCACGGATCACGCTGTCCTGTTCGGCGCCGGTGACCAGCCGTGGTGGGGTGGCCTCGGCCCGCCGGGCGGCGCGCTGCAGCACCGCGAAGGCGTAGCCGTGCACGGTGCGCACCAGCGGTTCCCGGATCGCCTGGCCGGTGTCGGGTGCGCCGGCGGCCAGCAATGTCACGGTCAGCGCTCCGCGGTCCGCCGCGGGAAGCCGGCCCGAGCCCGTGAGCAGCAGCACCGAATTCGCGTCCACACCGGCGGCGACGTGGGCGGTGGCCACCTCCAGCAGCAAGCGGGTCTTGCCGGTGCCGGGTCCTCCGCGCACCTGCACGACGCCACGCGCGCTCGGATCGAGCGCCGCGGCAACCTGCGCGGCGGGCGATCCCCAATCGTGTGGCATGCCGCCTATGAGAGCACTGCCCTCCGACAAGTGTGGGCGCGGCTGGCACCATCGACGGGTGAATCCCGATCATCGACTGCATGTGCACCGCTACGGCCCGGACGGACCGGTGGGGCTCCTGGCGGTCCACGGGCTGACCGGTCATGGGGCCCGCTGGCGCTACGTGGCCGAGCAGCTGTCCGACATTGCCGTCGCCGCGCCGGACCTGATCGGCCACGGGCACTCGTCGTGGGCGGCCCCGTGGAGCATCGACGCCAACGTCGCGGCGCTGGTGACGCTGCTGGAGGACGCCGCTGATGGCCCGGTTCCGGTGGTCGCGCATTCCTTCGGCGGTGCGATAGCGCTGCATCTGGCCGCGGCACGGCCCGATCTCGTCGACGCGCTGATCCTGCTCGACCCGGCGATCGGCCTGGACGGCGAGTGGATGGCCACGATCGCCGCCGCGATGTTGGCCTCCCCCGACTACCCCGACCCTGCTGAGGCGCGGGCCGAGAAGGAGAACGGTGCCTGGTCCGATGTGGATCCCGGCCTGCTCGACGTCGAGCTCGATGAGCATCTGGTCGCGCTGCCCTCGGGCCGCTTCGGTTGGCGTATCAGCGTTCCCGCGGTGATGTCGTATTGGAGCGAGTTGGCCCGCGCCGTGGTGCTGCCGAAATCCACGCCGACCACCGTGGTGCGGGCCACCCGCACCTCGCCGCCGTATGTGGAAGCGGCGCTCCTCGATGGTTTGCACGATCGGCTGGGCGCGAACTTCCAGCTGGTCGACTTCGACTGCAATCACATGGTCGACCAGGCCCGTCCCGCCGAGGCTGCCGCTGTGATCCGCGCGCAGCTGGCCCGGCGCTAGGAGCGCAGTCCGTGGCGGCCGTCACCGACGAACAGGTCGAGCTGGTGCGCGCACTGATCATCAGCGTGCCCGCCGGCCGAGTCACCACCTATGGTGACGTCGCTTCCGCGGCAGGGCTTTCCAGTCCCCGCATAGTGGGCTGGATTCTGCGGATCGACGGCACCGACCTGCCCTGGCACCGGGTGCTCCCGGCGTCGGGACGGCCGGCGGACCACTTGCGCACCGAGCAGCTGGAACGCCTTCGCGCCGAAGGAGTCCTGGCCGTCGACGGGAAAGTGGATCTGCGCACGCTGCGACACCGGTTCTGACGGCGGCACATTCGGCGAACGGGTATTCAGCGCGAAAGAATGACGGAGATTCCGCCCTGAGTACACGTTCGGCGTGACAGGCGAGAAAGCTAAAGCGCCAGGCGGACCAACGCGGCCGTGCGGGCCAGCCCGGGGAACGCCTCCTCGGTCGATCGCGGATGCAGCGCATGTACGGCAAGACGGAACATCAACGCGCGCAGCAACATCTGTGGCCACTCGGGCAGTGTCTCCCACCGTTCGATCAGCCCGTCGTCGGCGTCACCCCACGACAGAGCATCTACCACCACTACCCCGGCAGCCCACGAGGCGGGCCGCCAGTAGGGCGTGATGTCGGTGATGCCGGGCGCCGCGGCACCGGAGAACAGCACCGTGCCGTACAGGTCGCCGTGCACCAGCTGGCTGGGGCTCTTGGTGGGCTTGCGCAAGGTGGCCAGCTGGTTGATCAGGTCGACCGACCGCTGACCGTCCACCGAGCCCGGTGCCAGCCGTGCACCGGCCTGCAGCGAGGCGAACGGCCGTTCCTCCCAGGCCGCCCGGTCCGCGGCGATGAACACGTCGACGTCGGCCCACGGCGCCACCGGTGCCTGCGTCAAGAATCGGGGCCGCTCCAATTTGGCGGTGGCTTCGTGTAGCCGAACCGCCGCCGACACCACCTCGTCATGGCGCGGCTCGGGACTGCCGCCGACGAAGGTGTCCGCGCGCCAACCCGACACCACATAGCGTCCGTCGGTGGAGCGCACTGGGCGGGCCAGACGGATGCCGTCAGCGAACAGGGTCTCGCGTACTTTCGCCGACCATGCGGCCCTGGCATGGTCGGCGACCATCGACAGGACCACTTCCCCGCACTTCCAGCCGTCTTCCCAGCCGGCGCCAAGCGGTGTGGGCGAAACGTTGCGAATACCGAACGTCGCCAGCACATGTTCGGGCGGCGGCTCGATGGTCACGCGATAAGACTAACCGCGGTGATCGCAAGCACGGCGGAGCCGGGCACGGCGGGTCACCGCCCTATGCACGATTCAATCGCTCTGCAGCGCTAATACATGACCATGTCGGGCTGCATCTGCTTGGCCCACGCCACAATTCCCCCCTGCAGATGGACCGCGTTGGCAAAGCCGGCCTTCTTCAGGGTGGCTAGGGCCTGGGCCGAACGGACCCCGGTCTTGCAGTACAGCACCGACATTCGGTCCTGCGGGAGCTTCGCCAGACCCTCACCGGTGTTGATCATCGACTGCGGGACCAACTGGGCACCCTCGATGCGGTTGATCGCCCACTCTCCCGGCTCGCGCACGTCGATCAGTGCCAGCTGTTGCCCGGAGTCCAACAGCTCCCGCAGCTCGGCGGGAGTGATCGTGGATCCGGCGGCCGCGGCGGCGTCCTCCTCGGGAACCACACCGCAGAACGCGTCGTAGTCGACCAACTCGGTGATCGCCGGTGTTGCGGGGTCCTTGCGGATCGCGATGGTGCGATAGCTCATCTCCAAGGCGTCGTAGATCATCAGCCGACCCAGCAGCGGTTCTCCGATGCCGGTGATCAGCTTGATCGCCTCGGTGCCCATCACCGACCCGATCGAGGCGCACAACACCCCGAGTACTCCGCCCTCGGCGCACGAGGGCACCATGCCCGGCGGCGGGGGCTCGGGATACAGATCGCGGTAGTTGAGGCCGCGCCCGGCTGGCGCGTCCTCCCAGAACACCGACACCTGGCCCTCGAATCGGTAGATCGAGCCCCAGACGTAGGGCTTGTGCGCCAACACCGCCGCGTCGTTGACCAGGTAGCGGGTGGCGAAGTTGTCGGTACCGTCCAGAATCAGGTCGTACTGCGCGAACAGTTCGACGGCGTTCGACCGGTCCAGCCGCACCTGGTGCAGCTGCACCTGAACGAGCGGATTGACCTCGGCAATCGAATCCCGGGCGCTTTCGGCTTTGGTGCGGCCGATGTCGGAGACCCCATGGATGACCTGGCGCTGCAGGTTCGACTCTTCGACGACGTCGAAGTCGACGATCCCGAGGGTGCCGACGCCGGCGGCGGCCAGATACAGCAGAGTCGGCGCGCCCAACCCGCCGGCGCCGATCACCAACACGCGGGCGTTCTTGAGTCGCTTCTGCCCCTGCACGCCGACATCGGGAATGATCAAGTGGCGGCTGTAACGCGCTACTTCATCCCTGGTCAGCTCGCCGGCCGGCTCCACCAGCGGCGGCAGTGATATCGGCACCGGGCAATCTCCTCAACGTCGCGTCCGCCAACCCATCACAGCAGCTGGTGGGGGCAACGACAAACCGCGGGTGAAGCTTCCCGAAGGGCAGCTGACCGGCTCAGGCAATCGGAGACGGCCAGGGGTTGAAACGGCAGGTCTTCCCGTCGGGCTTGACCCAGTCCGGGTCGAACTTCGCCGCGTCGTCGTTGGAGGTGCCGAATGTCTGCTGCATCATCACCGGCGCCAGCCCATCCTGCTTATCGCACGGTTCATGGTGCTGGTAGCCGATTGCGTGGCCCACCTCGTGGTTGATCAGGTACTGCCGGTAGGAACCGATGTCGCCCTGGAAGGGCACGGCACCGCGAACCCAGCGGGCTTCGTTGATGAACACCCGCGGCTCCGACTTGGCCCCGTAGGACGGGTTGTAGCAGGACGCCTCCAGCGGAATCTCGTAGCCGCAGCCCTCCCGGACCGTGATCGGCGACGTCAGCGAGATCCGGAAATCAGGAGCAATCGGACTACTGGCGTCGACCCGTACAAACCCGATCTGCGGGGTGTGCGTCCATCCCTTGGGGTTACGCAGGGTCTGGTCGACCATCCGGGCGAATGCCTCGTCGCCACCGAAAGCGGTGGTGTCGATGCCGTTCTCCACCTCGATGGTGTAGGCGAAAACCTTCTCGGTGCCCTGACCGAATTCCGGCTCCGTGCCCGGTATGACGCGCCAGGACATGTCGCCGGCTTCGGTGAACGGGCCGCCGTTGGGCAACACCCCGGTCGGCAGGTTGACGTCGAACTCGGTGAGGCCACGCGGTGGTGCGCCGATGATCGAGGTGCCCGCCGATCCGATCGTCGGCGGCCCCTGGACCGTGTCGTCGGCGGCCTGGGTGCGCACTCCGGTGCCGGTGACGGTCTGATACACCACCACGACGGTCAGCGCCATGAGCACCGGCAGCGCATAGGCACGCCAACCGTAGGTGGACACGAACCTGCCCAGCCAGGTCTGCTTGCGCCACTGGCGGTGCACATCACGGTCAGACCGCAGCCGGCCAGTTCCGGCCGCGAGCGGGTCACGCTGGGCGCGCAATGGCTCGCGGAAGCGATCCCGCAGCACCGGGGCTCGACCGCCGCCGCTCCGCCCCGGGTCGTAGGTCACGGTCCCAGAATGGCACAAGGTCTGCGAGCTGGGACTCTGCGGCACGCCAGGAGGTGTGCTGCGAGGAGTTCGAAATGGCGATCGACAGTCGATTGTCGGATGTCGCTGGTGGAAGTGACGGGTGCAGCGCGTAGTCTCGCTCTCACGCACTGGCCGTCGCGGACGCAGGTCCTAGACGCCGGCCGAACCAGATTGAGGAGTCGATGAGCAAACCGATCGACACGGCAGAGCGGGACGGCGCTCAGCCGACCGGCCGGCGCTCGAGCGGCGCAAAGGCGGCGACCACCGGCGGCCGTCGAGGCAGCCGGCTCCCCCGCGACGAGCGTCGGGGTCAGCTGCTGATCGCCGCCAGTGATGTATTCGTCGACCGTGGTTACCACGCGGCCGGCATGGATGAGATCGCCGAGCGGGCCGGTGTCAGCAAACCGATCCTCTACCAGCACTTCGCGTCGAAACTGGAGCTGTACCTGGCGGTGCTGGCTCGGCACGTGGAGAACCTGGTCTCCGGCGTCCGTCAGGCATTGCGGACCACCACCGACAACCGGCAGCGGCTGCGGTCGGCGGTGCAGGCGTTCTTCGACTTCATCGAGCACGACAGCCAGGGCTATCGGCTGATCTTCGAGAACGACAACGTTGCCGAGCCGCAGGTCGCGGTTCAGGTGCGGGTGGCCACCGAGTCGTGCATCGACGCGATTTTCGACCTGGTCAGCCACGACTCCGGCCTGGACCCGCACCGCGCCCGGATGGTCGCGGTCGGGTTGGTCGCGATCAGCGTCGACTGCGCCCGGTACTGGCTGGACAGTGACCGCCCGATCTCCAAGGACGACGCCGTCGACGGGACGGTGGCGTTCGCCTGGGGCGGGCTGTCACACGTGCCCCTTACCCGGTAGCGGCGTCAGCACCGATCCCGAAACCGACCCGCCGGCTGTCGGCGACACCGATCTCCACGTAGGCGATCTTGGCGGCCTGCACCAGGAAGCGACGGCCCTTCTCGTCGGTGAGGGCGAGCAGTCCAGCTCCGTCTGCGCCCTTGCCCAACGCGGCGCCGACCAGCTTTTCGACCTCATCGGGCGTCTGCGCACTGTTGATGACCAGTTCGCGCGCGCTATCGGTGACCCCGATCTTGACCTCCACGCCTGCCCCTTTCGTTTGCGTTGGGCGTTGCTAAGCAGGCTAATGGACGCAGGCCCGGTTGGTGCGCACCGGCCGTTCGCCCTCGGCGATAACGGACTTCTCAGCGCTGTTGAATACGGACCATATTGCCGGCGGGATCACGGAACGCGCAGTCGCGCGCGCCATATGGCTGTTGCGTGGGCTCTTGGACCACTTCAACGTCCGTCGCCTGCAGCCGATCAAAGGTGCTGTCAAGATCGTCGGAGGCCAGCAGCAGCGTGCCGTAGGGCGCCGGTCACGGGTTAAGCCAGGCCCAGCTCGCGCATGCGTTCGTCGTGGGTGTGTTGGAGGCGATCGAAGAACCCGGCCAGCTGGGCCAGCCCGGCCGCCCCCGACACCACCAGATCGACCAGTTCGTCGCGGTCGGCCAACACATACTGGGCCTGGGTGATCGCCTCACCGAGCAGGCGACGCGACCACAACGCCAGCCGGCTGCGTTGTTTGGCGCTGGCGGTGACCGCGCCGCGCACCTCGTCGACGACGAACTGCGAATGCTTGGTCTCGGCGAGCACCGCGCGCACCACGTCGCCCACCTCGTCGGGCAGCCCGTCGGCGATCTGCAGATAGAAGTCGGCGGCCATAGCGTCGCCGATGTAGGTCTTGACCAATGCCTCCAGCCACGTGCTGGGCATCGTCAGCCGATGGTAATTGTCAAGGGCGGTAGCGTATTTCGACATCGCCGCGACCACATCGACACCGCGGCACTCAAGCGCTTCGCGGAGCAGTTCGAAGTGGCCCATCTCCGCGGCGGCCATCGCCGCCATCGAGATCCGGCCGCGCAGATCGGGCGCCATCCGGGCTTCGTCGGTGAGCCGGTAGAACGCGGCCACCTCGCCATAGGCCAGTACCGCGAACAGCTCGTTGACACCGGGATGATCGGCGGACAGCCGCGGCGGGGAAGGCTGCGCTTCCGCGTCGGCGGAGGGAACCGAATTCATCACCACACTGTATGCGTTCCGCGGCGATGGACCGATGCCCGGCCCGACCAGGTAGTATGAGCCGCAGGCAGTGCCTATTCGGCGCTGCCGCGCAATGTGCGTACACGTGGTTGGCCCGCCTCCTCGGCGAGTGCAGGGCCCCCGGCGGTGCCTTCGAAAATGGGCAAAGTATCGACCGTCTCCAGTGTGTGCGCCCCGACCCGCACCGCGATCGACTGACATACCGCGCCGACTTCGAAAGGCATCTGCCCGCGCATGACCCCACTGATTTCTACCACCGTTCCCACTACCCCTCCGAGCTTCGCCGAACTGGGCGTTCGCGACGAGATCGTCCGCGCACTGGCCGAGGACGGTATCGAGCACGCCTTCGCGATCCAGGAGCTGACGTTGCCGCTGGCCCTGGCCGGCGACGACCTGATCGGCCAGGCCCGCACTGGCATGGGCAAGACCTACGGCTTCGGAATCCCGCTGCTGCAGCGGGTCACCACCAGCCCAGACCGGCCGCTGACCGGCGCACCCCGAGCGTTGGTCGTGGTGCCCACCCGTGAGCTGTGCATCCAGGTCTCCGGCGACCTGGCCGACGCGGCCAAATACCTGACCGCCGGGGACCGTCCCCTCTCGGTGCAGGCCATCTACGGCGGGCGGCCCTACGAACCGCAGATCGAGGCGCTGAAGGCAGGCGCCGACGTGGTGGTGGGCACCCCGGGCCGCCTACTCGACCTGGCCCAGCAGGGACACCTGCAACTGGGCGGCCTGTCGGTGCTGGTGCTCGACGAGGCCGACGAGATGCTGGACCTGGGCTTCTTGCCCGACATCGAGCGCATCCTGTCCCGCATCCCCGACGACCGGCAGTCCATGCTGTTCTCCGCGACCATGCCCGGCCCGATCATCACGCTGGCCCGCAGCTTCATGAACCAGCCGACCCACATCCGCGCCGAAGCGCCGCACTCCTCGGCCGTGCACGACGCCACCGAGCAGTTCGTCTACCGGGCGCACGCGCTGGACAAGGCCGAACTGGTGGCGCGGGTGCTGCAGGCCCGCGGCCGCGGCGCCACGATGATCTTCACCCGCACCAAGCGGACCGCCCAGAAGGTCGCCGACGACCTGGGCGAGCGCGGCTTCAAGGTGGGCGCGGTGCACGGCGACCTGAATCAGGTCGCCCGTGAGAAGGCACTCAAGGCGTTCCGCACCGGCGACATCGATGTGCTGGTGGCCACCGATGTGGCCGCCCGAGGCATCGACATCGACGACGTCACGCACGTCATCAACTACCAGTGCCCCGACGACGAGAAGACCTACGTGCACCGCATCGGCCGCACCGGCCGCGCCGGCAAGACCGGCGTCGCGGTCACGCTGGTCGACTGGGACGAGCTGGCCCGCTGGACGCTGATCGACAAGGCCCTCAACTTGTGCTGCCCGGACCCGTCGGAGACCTATTCCAGCTCGCCGCACCTGTTCACCGAGCTGAACATTCCCACCGACGCCACCGGCTCCCTGGGCCAGGCGCGCCGGTCACCGGCGAAGCGATCCGAGGACGAAACCCGCGAGACCGCAGCGGACCGCCAGCGTGCGCCCCGCAACCCGAACCGGTCTCGCCGGCGCACCCGGGGTGGCGGTCAGGCGAACGCCACCGACAGCGCCCCGCAGAGCGTCGAAGCGGGTGAGACCCGCACCGCTACGACCTCCAAGACCTCCGACGCCACCGGGCCCAGTGCCCCGCGTCGTCGCCGCCGTCGGCGTCCGAACAAGGCCGCGGCCGCTGCCGCGAACGGCAGCTGAGCTAGGCCGCCCAGATGGTGCGACCCGAGCGGCGCACCTCCGGCGATCTGGTGGCGGCGGCGCTGATCGCAGTCGTAGTCGTCGTCGTCGGGGTGGTCATCTGGTGGACCAGCGATGCCCGCGCCACGATCAGCCGGCCGGCAGCGGACTCGTCGTCCAATCCCCCGTCGGCGGCGATGGTGCCCGTGGCGCTGTCGCAGCTGTGGACAGCGGCAAGCCCGGCCACGTGGGCGCCGGTCCTGGTCTCCGGCACGGTGATCACCGGCGACGGCCCGCGGATGAGCGGGCGCGACCCGGCCACCGGGGAAGAGCGCTGGAGCTATTCCCGCGACGTCGACCTGTGCGGAGTGTCCTGGATCTACCGCTACGCCGTCGCGGTCTATCCCGATTCCCGTGGGTGCGGCCAGGTCAGCGCGGTCGTCGCCGCCGACGGCCGGCGCGGACCGGCCCGAACCAGCTATGCCGACCGAACCGTGCGGGTCACCTCCGAAGGCAGCGCGGTGCTCTCCGCCGGCTCCACCCGCCTGGAACTATGGCGTTCGGACCTGGTCCGAGTGATGTCCTACGGGGAAATCGACGCTCGGGTGAAACCGTCGGCGCGCGGCCGCGGACAGGGCTGCACGCTGGTGTCGGCAGCGGCAGCCTCCTCGGCGGTCTCGGTGCTGGAGTCCTGCGCGGGCCAGTCCGATCTGCAACTGACCCTGCTGCGCGCGGGCAAGGAAGAAGACGAGCCGGAGACCCAGCACATCGCCGAACGCGGAGTGACCGCGGACTCCGGCGCCCGGGTGCTTGCGGTGACCGACTCCGACGCCGGCGCCAACACCGCAGTCTATCTGCCCACCCCGCAGCCCCGGATCGAGGTCGTCGACCAGACCGGCACCACGATCGCCAAGACCATGCTGCCGGCCAAACCCACCCCCGCCAGCGCCACACTGCCGGTATCGCGGCCCACCGGGTTGATCTGCTGGTGGACCGGCGATGCCGTGATGGTGTTCGACTCCGGAACGCTGACCTATCGCTACACCATTCCGGCAGCGGGCGCCGCGGTTCCGTTGGGACCGGCGGCGCGGATGGCCGATCGCCTATTGATCCCGGTGACCGACGGGGTCGGCGTCTTCGACCAGGACACCGGCGCGCCTGAACGCATCATCCCGGTCAGTCGCCCGCCCGGGGTCTCGACGGTGTTTCCGGCGGTGTCGGGTCCGACGGTGCTGGAGCAGCGCGGCGACACCGTCGTCGCGCTGGGTTGATAGCGGTGACCCGCTGGGTTAGACCTCGGGGGTGAACGTGGGCAGCGTCTTGCCGTTCTTCCAGTACTTAAGCAACGCCTCGGCCAGCTGCCGATAAGCCTGCGCGCCCTTGTTCTTGCGCCCCGCGATCACCGAGGCCCCCGATGCGCTGGCTTCGGCGAAACGCACTGTCCGCGGGATCGGCGGGGCCAGCACCGGCAGCTCGTAGCGGTCGGCGATGTCGAGCAACACGTCGCGGCTGTGGGTGGTGCGTGAGTCGTAGAGCGTCGGCAGGGCCCCCAGCAGACGCAGCTTGGGGTTGGTGATCTGCTGGACGTCGGAGACGGTGCGCAGGAATTGGCCGACGCCGCGATGCGCGAGGGTCTCGCATTGCAGGGGCACGATCACCTCGCCGGCCGCGGTGAGACCGTTGAGGGTCAGCACGCCCAGGGAAGGCGGGCAGTCGATGACCGCCACATCGAACTCGTCTTCCAGCTTGGCCAACGCCCGCGCCAGGACATACTCGCGGCCGGCCCGCATCAGCAGCATGGCCTCGGCGCCAGCCAGGTCGATGTTGGCCGGCAGCAGCGTCATCCCCTCCTCGGTCGGCACCAATGCGGTGTTGGGCTCCACCTCGCCCAGCAGCACTTCGTGCACCGACACCGGTAGCTTGTCGGGGTCGTGACCCAGGGAGAAAGTCAGGCAGCCCTGTGGGTCGAGGTCGACCAGCAACACCCGCCGACCCAGCTCGGCCATCGCCGCACCCAGCGAAGCCACCGTCGTGGTCTTGGCCACGCCGCCTTTCTGGTTGGCAACCGCCAAGATCCGCATCCCCGTCACACCGACATACTGGCACGGCTTGGCTCCGCGGAGCACCAAACGCCGCTCGGTGTCCGCCGTCGGGCAGAATCGACGGGCGTGGGGATCGAGGAGCACCGACTTCTGCTGCTGCGCCACGGGGAAACCGAGTGGTCCCAAAGTGGTCGGCATACGGGGCGCACCGACCTGGAGTTGACCGAGATGGGCCGGCGCCAAGCCGTCGCCGCCCGAGCAACACTGACAAAACTTGCGCTGGACAACCCGCTGGTGATCTGCAGCCCGCGTCGCCGCGCCCAGATGACCGCCGAGCTGGCCGGACTGCACGTCGATGAGCTCTCCGACGACCTCGCCGAGTGGGACTACGGCCGCTACGAAGGGCTGACCACCGCGCAGATCCGCGGATCCGAACCCGACTGGCTGATCTGGACACACGGCAGTGCCGGCGGCGAGACGGTGGCGCAGGTCAGCGACCGCGCCGACCGCATGGTTGCCTGGGCGCTGCGACAGCTCCCCTCGCGTGATGTGGTCTTCGTCGGACACGGCCACTTCTCCCGGGCGGTGATCACGCGGTGGTTGGAGCTGCCGTTGGCCGATGGCGCGCGATTCGCGATGGCCGCGGCCTCGATGGCCGTGTGCGGGTTCGAGCACGGAGTGCGCCAACTCATCGCGCTCGGCCTGACCGGACCTCAGGCCGCAGGGCTGTGACAACACTGCCACCGACGTTCGTCCTGTCCGGACCCTCCGGGACGCTGTCGGCCGATGCGATGACAACCGGGTTCGCCGATGTCACCGCCGCCCAGGCCGCATTGTCCTGTGGGCAAGTCCCAATAGTGGTGGGGGCGTTGCCTTTCCGCCCCGATGCTGCCGCGGCCCTGTTCGTCCCGCACGAGGTGCGGCGCGACGAGGCGCTGCCGCCCGCACACGGCGCGGTGCTGCCGGTGGTCCGCGTCGTCGCGCAGATTCCGCAGCCCGAGCAGCATCGAGCCCGGATCCGCCGGGCCCTGGACGAACTGACCGCACCACGCAGCGCCCTGCACAAGGTGGTGTTGGCCCGTGGGCTGCTCCTGGCCGCCGATGCCCCACTGGATGCCGGCACCCTCCTGCGCCGGTTGGTCGCCGCCGATCCAAGCGGCTACGGCTATCTGGTCGACCTGAGTGCAGCCGGACAGGCCTACGCCGGCACGGTCCTAGTCGGCGCCAGTCCTGAACTGTTGGTCGCCCGCGAAGGCGACCGGGTCACCTGCCGGCCCTTCGCCGGTTCGGCGCCGCGCTCCCCCGACCCGCAAGTCGACGCCGACAACGGAGCCGCGCTGGCCGAGTCTGGCAAGAACCGCCACGAGCATCAGTTGGTCGTCGATCAGCTGCGTGCGGCCCTCGGGCCACTGTGCACCGAACTCGACGTCGCGCCGGAGCCACAGCTCAGCAGTACCTCCGCCGTGTGGCACCTGAACACCCCGATCACCGGCCGGCTGCGCGACTCCTCCACCACTGCACTGGATTTGGCGCTGGCACTGCACCCGACCGCCGCCGTCGGCGGAGTTCCTACCGCCGCTGCGGTCGACCTCATCAGCGAGCTGGAGGGCGACCGCGGTTTTTACGCCGGCGCGGTCGGCTGGTGCGACGCCGACGGCGACGGCCGCTGGGTGGTGTCGATCCGCTGTGCGCAGCTGTCCGCCGACCGTCGATCCGCGCTGGCCCATGCCGGCGGCGAAATCGTCGCCGAATCCGACCCGGACGAAGAACTGGCCGAAACCGTGACCAAGTTCGGCACGATCCTGTCGGCTATGGGCGTCGTTCCGCCCAGCGCAGCGCCGCCGGACTGAATAGCGCCGCCAGCACCGCCACCGCCGCCACGCCCACCGCCACGCCGTAGCCCCAGCGGTGTGAGCCCACCCCCAGATACCAGGCGACCGGCAACAGGAGCAGATTGGCGAACACCGCTATGCCGCGCCCGACCCGCCGGCCCCGCAGCAGTGCCCACCCCGCCGTCGTCACCGCAACACCGACGAAAGCGAACCATGCTGCAGTGCCGTAGCCATTGGCGTCATGCTGATCCGCTCCGGACAATGCCCGCAGCACCAGCACCACCGCGACAACCAGCGCGGCCGCGCCTTGCACCGCGACAATCAGGCCCGCGCCGAGTACAGCGCGCGGTGAGTCAGCGACGGCTTTCACGCCGCCAGCGTAACCACCCGGTCCCAGCTCCTCCGATGCCCATAGACTCGTATCCCGTGCGTGCCGTGCTGATCGTGAACCCCAATGCCACATCCACCACGCCGGCGGGGCGCGACCTGCTCGCCCACGCGCTCAAGAGCCGCCTCGACCTGACGGTGGTGCACACCGACTATCGCGGCCATGCCATCGAGATCAGCCAGGCCGCGTCCCGGGACGGCATCGACCTGGTCATCGCGCACGGCGGCGACGGGACCGTGCACGGCGTAGTCAACGGTCTGCTGGGGGCACCTGGTTCACCTCGACCGGCGCACCTGCCCGCGGTGGCGGTGGTGCCCGGCGGATCGGCGAACGTGTTCGCGCGTTCGTTGGGCATTGCGACCGACCCGATCGCCGCCACCAACCAGCTCATCGAGTTGATCAACCACCCAGGGGGCCGTACCGCGTGGCGCCGGATCGGTCTCATCGACTGCGGCGAGCGGTGGTCGGTCCTCAACGCCGGCATGGGAGTCGACGGCGAGGTGGTGGCCGCGGTGGAAGCCGAACGCGAGAAAGGTCACGCCGTCACCCCGCTGCGCTATATCCGCGCGGCGGTCCCCGCGGTACTGGCCACCACCCGCCGTGCGCCGACGTTGACACTGCGACTGGGCGATGACCAGCCGGTCGAAGGAGTGCACTTCGTGTTCGTCTCGAATTGCGCGCCATGGACCTATGCCGACGAGCGATGCGTGTGGACCAACCCCGACACCACCTTCGAGTCGGGAATGGGCGTGTTCGCGACCACCAGCATGAAAGTTCTGCCCACGCTGAGGCTAGTTCGGCAGATGCTGTCGAAACGGCCCAAGTTGCACGCCAAACAGCTCATCCGCGACGACGACGTGGTCGCGCTGCGGGTGGATGCCGGCGACACACCGATAGCGACTCAGATCGATGGCGAATATCTCGGGCTGCGTAGCACAATGACGTTCCGGGCGGTTCCCGACGCGCTGGACGTCGTCGCCCCTCCCGCAGAGAAAGCCCGTTGACCTGCGGAGATGGCGCTCAAATCGCTCGATGAGCGCACAGTTAAGCCCACTGTAGTACACCTGCGCGGGCGCGCTGGCAGCGGCCCCGCGCCAACGTGACCTTGGCCACGTGATAAAGCGCACCCTTGACATCTGTCCAGGCTGTGAAACGATCGAGCGATCGGATGCAAGCCGTAATCATTTCTTGCGCCGCTTATACACAGTCGAAAAGCAATAGCGCACGCCGCTGCGCCCAAAGTGAGGAGTTGGAGACCTATGGATTGGCGCCACAAAGCGGTCTGTCGCGACGAGGACCCGGAGCTGTTCTTCCCGGTGGGAAACAGCGGACCGGCTCTCGCCCAGATTGCTTCCGCTAAGCAGGTCTGCACCCGTTGCTCGGTGGTCACCGAATGCTTGACCTGGGCGCTGGAGACCGGCCAGGACGCCGGCGTGTGGGGCGGCATGAGCGAGGACGAGCGACGTGCGCTCAAGCGCCGCAACGCTCGGACCCGGGCGCGCAGCGGGGTCTGACCTCAGACGACAACGACGCGGCCCCGACCTGGTCGGGGCCGCGTCGTTTTTGTGTCGGGGTCAAGCCGGTTCCACACCGGGCCGTGAGTTGGAATTTCACGACGCGACACGCACACGTCACGTCGCCAGATTCCATCTGGACACCAAAAGCCCCCGGGCGAAGCCCAGGAAGCTCACAACGCCTGACGGAGCCGGCGACCGCCGACCGGAATGCGCAGCACCATCTCGGTCCCGCCGCCTGGCGCGTCTTGCGCGGCCAGCGAGCCGTTGAGCTCCGCTGAGACCAGCGTGTTGACGATCTGCAGGCCGAGGCGGTCGGAAGTTTCCAGCCGGAACCCGTCGGGTAGCCCGTGGCCGTCGTCGTGGACCACGACGTCGAGCCAACGCGCCGAACGTTCGGCCCGGATTGTCACCGCCCGCCGGTCCGCCTCTGCCTCGAAGGCGTGCTCGATCGCGTTCTGCACCAGTTCGGTGATCACCATGATCAACGCGGTGGCCCGATCTGCGTCCAGCGACCCGATCGACCCGATCCGGGCGACATGAATCGGGATATCAACACTGGCAACGTCATTCATCATCGGCAGGATGCGGTCGATCACCTTGTCGAGGTTCACCACCTCGTCGACCGACATCGACAGCGCCTCGTGGACCAGTGCGATCGACGACACCCGCCGCACCGACTCCAGCAGCGCCTCGCGGCCTTCAGTACTGGCCGTGCGGCGGGCCTGCAGACGCAGCAGCGCCGCCACGGTCTGCAGGTTGTTCTTCACGCGATGATGGATCTCTCGAATGGTCGCGTCCTTGGAGAGCAGCGCGCGGTCGCGGCGCTTCACCTCGGTGACGTCACGAACCAGGACCGCCGCCCCCGCCGGCTGGCCGTGCACGATCAGGGGCAGGGTACGCAAGAGCACCACCGCTCCGGCCGCGTCGACCTCGAAGCGCATGCTCGATCCACCGGACAGTGACTCACGCACATGTTCGGCCAGCTCGTGCGCCTCGAACGGGTCGGAGATCAGCGGCCGGGTGATGGCGACCAGGTCGTGACCGGCCAGCTCGGCGGCCAGTCCCATGCGGTGGTAGGCCGATACCGCGTTCGGGCTGGCGTAACGGACCGTGCCGTCGACGGCCAGCCGGATGAAACCGTCACCCACCCGCGGACTCGAGCGCGACACCGCGATGTCGCCGACGTCGGGGAAGGTGCCCTCGGAGAGCATGTGCACCAGATCTGCCGCGCAGTCCAAGTAGGCCGCCTCCAACCGACTGGACTCGCGGCCGCCCGTCAACGCGGTCTGGTGGGTCAGCACCGCCACAATCCGGTCACCGTGGCGCACCGGTACCGCTTCCATATTGCGTTGTCCGGCAATACCTTCGCGCCCGATGACGCCCGATTCGAATGCTGCCACCGCCAGCGGCATCCACTCCGGCACAACGATGGTGCCGACGGCGTCGCTCAGCAGCACTGTGGGCGCGGTATTGGGACGGCATTGCGCCACGCACACCAGCGCACCGTTGGCGTCGGGGTCGCGGCGCACCCACATCAGGTAGTCGGCGAACGACAGGTCCGCCAGCAGTTGCCACTCCCCGACCACCGCATGCAGGTGATCCACCGCACTGCCGGGCAGAACGGTGTGTTCGGCGAGCAGGTCACCGAGGGTGGACATCGGCTAGATTGCGCCGGTCACAGCGGCAGCTATCAGCTGATCACGGCGATCAGGTCGCCAGCCTGAATCACGTCACCGACCTGCACGGCCACCTTGCTGATGGTGCCCGCGATCTCGGCCAGCACCGGGATCTCCATCTTCATCGACTCCAGCAGCACCACGGTGTCGCCCTCGTTGATCTGGTCGCCCTCGTGGACCACGACCTCGAGCACGCTGGCCACGATCTCCGCGCGAACGTCCTCGGCCATCTTCACCTCGTTCATCACCCAGTCAACGATTGCATACATCAAAAAAGCTAGGCCCTATCGAACCACAACCCCCTCAGGCCGTCGGGCAGGGCGCTCGGGTAAGCGAACTCGAAGATAAATAAGAGGACTTAGAGAGTTCGATCCGTGATCGTGTCGTGTTTCTCCTGTGACAATTGCATAGCACCGTTACTCGAGTGTTTTGAACGCGTGACGAAATCGCCGTGACGCGGCACGAGTCGCCATCGAACTTGAGGAGTAGCGCGTTGTCTGTAAACCGTCTTACCCAGCCGCGGGTGCGGCTGACACTGATCTGCGCCGGCGCCATGACGCTGGCCACGCTGGGATTCGGCGTCGCGTCCGCCAAAGCGGCCCCGACGCTGGTCGATGACCCCATGCCGATTCCGGCGCCCCTCGGCACCCCGGCTCCCCTCGGCGTGCCCAACGCGCTGGGCACCCCCAGCCCGCTCGGGATGCCCGGACCGGCTGCAGGAAGCTCAGCGGCCGGCGTGAACGCCGCGAACTCCTTCCTGCAGGTCCTCAACGGCATGCTCAACAAGGTGGTGCCAGGGGTGGGCTCGATCATGCCGACCGATGTCAGTTCGCTGACGCCGCCCGGTGCACCCATGTCCGCGGTGCCCGCGCTCGAAACCCCGCCGGCCCCGCCGACGCCACCCGCGCTCGTGCCACAGACGCTGGCGGGCGCGCGGACCTTTCACTGAGACTGACGGGGACGCGGTGGCCGGGCCGATACCAGGCCCCGCCACCGCGTCACACCCGGCGGTATGAGAGACTGGCCAGCCGGAATACCTGCTAGGAGGGCCAATCATGGCAAAACGTGGCCGCAAGAAGCGCGATCGCAAGCACAGCAAAGCCAACCACGGCAAGCGACCCAACGCCTAGAGCGTTAGCTCAGCGACGCCAGCACAGCTGGTCGCAAGCCCGGCCTTAGGCCGGGCTTGCTGCGGTTATCGGCTCTGTCTGGGCCATAACGGCGACCCGCTACGCCCGGCTCCGCCGCGCTTGCGATCGCCTCTCCGCCATAACGGCGACCCGCTTTAGCCCTCGCGGTGGATGATGGTGGTCCGGCTGATCTCCAGCCGCACCCGTTCGTAGAGACGCCGCGGAGCCTTGTCACCACTGCACTTGCGGGCGATCAGCGTCTTGATCCGTTCCTCGACCCCGTAGTGCCGCAGGCACCCCGGGCATTCCTCAAGGTGCTGACGCAGCTTGGCCTTGGTCTCGGCCGTGCATTCGCCGTCGAGCAGCGTCCATACTTCGGCGATCACCTCAGAACAGTTGGCGTCGGATCCGTCGGCGTCCGGCGGCGTGTTGCAGTCCCGCGAGTGTTCGGTCACGACGACACCTCCTCGGAAGCCTGGCCGCCGCGAATGAATCCACGGTCGCGAGCTACATCGGCCAGCAGACTGCGCAACTGTCGCCTACCGCGGTGCAAACGCGACATCACCGTACCGATCGGTGTATCCATGATCTCGGCGATCTCCTTGTACGGGAATCCTTCGACGTCGGCGTAGTACACCGCCATCCGGAACTCTTCGGGAAGCTGCTGCAGCGCCTCTTTGATCTCAGTGTCAGGCAACGACTCCAGCGCTTCCACCTCCGCCGAGCGCAGTCCGGTCGAAGAGTGTTCGGCGGTGGCTGCCAGCTGCCAGTCGGTGATCTCGTCGGTCGGATACTCGGCAGGGGTGCGTTGCTTCTTGCGGTAGCTGTTGATGTAGGTGTTGGTCAGAATGCGGTACAGCCACGCCTTGAGGTTGGTGCCCTCCCGAAACGAGCGGAACCCGGCATAGGCCTTGACCATGGTCTCCTGCAGCAGGTCCTCGGCATCGGCAGGATTGCGCGTCATGCGCAGCGCACCGCCGTAGAGCTGATCGAGCATGGGAATCGCGTCGCGTTCGAACCGAGCGGTCAGCTGCTCGTCGGTCTCATCGGAACGCACCGGCGCCTTGGCTTCGGTCGAAGCTTCGGTTCCGGTACTGGGCGCACTCTCGCCGTCAGCCATCTCGATCGCTGCTGTCCCTTCTGTCGCGGTGCCCACAACCAGCCCAGCCGATAGCTCGCGTTCCAGCAGACCGATCGCCGTTGACATCGGCGACTCCTTTCCGATCCTAGGGCCGTGATCGACGGCTTGACGCAGCGACCACACGAACTGCCTTACTCAACAGCGTCGGCCATGGCACTATTTCCCGCCCGTATCCTGGCGCGGTGAGTCGCGCCGCAACCCGAGCTATCGCGGCCCTGATCGCCGCACAGGTGCCCCATGAGGTGCTGCGTTACCACCATGCGCCGGAACAGCGCGCTTTCGGAGCCGAAGCCGTCGAGCGGCTCGCTGGAGAGGGGCCCGACGGTGTGCGGCCCGAGCAGATCTTCAAAACGCTGGTAGTCGCGATCCCGCACGGCCTGGCGGTCGCCGTGCTGCCGGTGCCGGCGAAGCTGTCACTGAAGGCGATCGCCGCTGCCCTGGGGGTGCCCAAGGCCACCATGGCCGACCCGGCGGCGGCGCAACGGGCCACCGGTTACGTGCTGGGCGGGATCTCGCCGCTCGGACAGCGCAAAGCGTTGCCGACGGTGGTGGACGCCTCGGCGCTGGGCTTTGACCGGCTGCTGTGCAGCGCGGGCCAACGCGGCTGGGACGTGGCGGTGGCACCCGCGGATCTGATCCGGTTGACCGGCGCGATCACCGCAGACATTCAAGCGCTGTGACCGCGGTGGTCACCATTCAGCCGTCCAGGACCGGACCGGGATCGTCGCTCGGTGCATCACCGAGCACATCGTCGACGGTCGCGGCGAACGAAAGTTCGGCATCGATACCTGCGGCGTCCACCACCCGGGCGGTGAGTTGTTGGTCGCTGACCAGGCAGAGCCGGATGCCACGCCGGCGGCATCTGGCCGATTCGTCGATCAGCGCCGCGAATGCGCAGATTCCCATGAATTCGAGCCCGCTGGTATCGATGATCAGCGGTCCGGGAGCTATGGCCACGTCCGCGGCTTCGGCGACCAGGCGCCGCCAGACGGCGATGTTGGACGCGTCGACGCTGCCACCCGCGCGAACCAGCAGCGCTGAGCCGCGGCGCTCAACCAGGACGTGCAGCTCTTCCTCCACAGGACCCGCGGGGACGACGAACGCCTCGTCCGCGTAGGCATCGGCAATGACGGCACCAGCCGTCATCACGGCGATCGGCGCCGCTTCCGCGCGCTCCGATCCGGTCCCGTTGCGGCGCCACCCGGCGCAGCGGCTGAGTTTACGCCGTAAACCGAACAGCATGCGGTTGAAGCTACGCCGGTTTGTTTACGTTGTAAACCTGCCCGCGGGGGCTTTCTTGGATCGTCTTTCGTCCCGACACAACCCGCGCCGCCTCCCGGACGCGCCACCGCCCCGCGCGCCGCAATCGGCGCACGGGGCGGTGTTCTCGCTTGCTAGTCCCGGAAGGCGTCCTTGACGTTCTCGCCGGCCTTCTTCAGGCTCGACTTCCCCTGGTCGGCCTTACCCTCGTTCCTGAGCTCGTCATCACCGGTGACCTTGCCGGCGACTTCTTTGGCCTTGCCCGCGACATCCTGTGCGGCGTTTTTGGCTTTGTCTGCCAATCCCATCGTGAGCCCCTCCCTCATGTGGCGTTGCAACACGAGCGATACCCACGATGTTTACAGCGTAAACCTCCCGGTTGGCTGATGAGTTCAGCGCCGGGCGAGCAGCAGTTCGAGCCGGTCCAGCATGGCCTCCAGCGCCTCCTCGAACTCCGCGGCGCTGCGGTCCTGCGACAACATCGGCTGCAGACGCAGCAGGTGCGGGTAGTCGGTCAGGTCGCGTGCGGACCGCTCGCCCCCGTCATCGAGGAGGGCCTCATCGGGGTGCAGTTCAGCGCCGCGTGCCGACACCTCCAACAGCAGGTGACCGATCAGAAACGTGGTGTAGGAGCGGTAGGCCGCCACCGCGGCCGTATCGGCGAATCCATAGGAGATCAGCGTGTCGAGGAAGCTTTCCATCCAGCGCAGGCTGCGCAGCGGCGGCCGAACCCATGGCGCCTCCGGCGCCTGAGTGGCCACCAGCGGAAAAACCTCCGGATGGTCGAGTGCGATCTGGCGTACACCGTGCGCCAGCCGCATGAGGTAGTCCTGCCAGCCGTCTTCCTGGCGCCGCGCCACGAGTTGATCGGCGTAGAGCCGGTCGATGATGTGGTCGACGACGCCGCTGAGCAGGTCACCACGGCCGTGCACGTAGCGGTAGAGCGCCATCGCCTCGACGCCGCAGGCGGTTCCCAGCCCGCGCATGGTCAGCTTGGACAGGCCGTGACGATCGATGAAGTCGATGGCCATTTCCAGAATGCCGGCGCGGCTCAACGGCGGCAACGCGCGTGGGCCGTCGCCCGTGTCCGCAGCGTCCACCCCGGCATCCACCAGACCACCCCATCTCAGTGCACCGACAAGAAGGTCAGCCGGCCTTCATCTCCGCGGCGATTGGTGCCTCAGTTTACGTCGTAAGCCCGTCCCAGCCGCCGGAAATGCCGCCCTCCCCGATCGAACCGATGACAAACCGCACTCCACCTCCGCCCAATAGCCAACCGATCAGCCCTTGACGCCTCGACCGATCGAAACCTACATTCACCTACATTGAACTGTTGTTCATTCTCTCTGAATGCATGCTCACCATGGTTTCGCCAAACTTCGATCGCCGACTCAGGAGACCGCATGCCCGACTACGAAGACATCACCTATGAGGTCGACGGCCCCGCGGCCGTCATCACGATCAACCGCCCGCACCGCTACAACGCCTTCCGCGGCCAAACGGTCGAGGAAATGGTCAAGGCGTTCCGGGCGGCGTGGGCCGACACCCGGGTCGCAGCCATCGTCCTCACCGGGGCCGGCGAGAAGGCCTTCTGCACCGGCGGCGACGTCAAGCAGCGCGCCGAGACCGGAGACTACGGACCCACCGAGAGCGGCATGTTCGAGATCGGGTACCTGCACAAGCTGATTCGCGATGTGCCCAAGCCGGTGATCGCCGCGGTCAACGGCGTCGCCATCGGCGGCGGTCACGTGTTGCACGTGCTGTGCGACCTCTCAATAGCTTCCGAGACCGCCAGGTTCGGTCAGGCCGGCCCCCGGGTCGGATCCTTCGACGCCGGATTCGGCTCGGCGTACCTAGCCCGCGTCGTCGGCGAGAAGCGCGCCCGAGAACTCTGGTACCTGTGCCGGCAGTACGACGCCGCCACCGCCGAACGCTGGGGGCTGGTGAACTGGGTCGTCCCGGCCGAGCGACTCCTCGACGAAGCCAAGGCGGTCGCCGCCGAGATCGCCGAAAAGAGCCCAACCGCACTGCGCTTCCTCAAACAGTCCTTCAATGCCGACACCGACCACCAAGCCGGTCTGAGCAACCTGGCGATGTCGGCGCTGGAGATCTTCGTGCACACCGACGAAGGCAGAGAGGGCGCCGCAGCGTTCGCCGAGAAGCGTCCCGCCGACTTCGGTCAGTTCATCACGGCCTAGCACCGACCAGGACAGGACCACCTCATGAGCAATACTCTCGCGCTGGTCACCGGAGCCGGATCAGGTATCGGCAAGGCGATCACCCTGGCATTCGCCGCACAGGGCGACCGAGTGATCGCCGCCGATCTCGACCTCGCCGCGGCCGAGGCCACCGCCGCGCAACAACCACAGCTCATCACGGCATTGCCGGTCGACGTCGCCGACCGCGCGCAGGTCGACACGTTACGTGACCGGACACACGCCGAGATCGGCGTGCCGACCGTGGTGGTCAACGCGGCCGGGTGGGACCGTACCGACCAATTTCTCAACGCCACAACGGAGTTCGCCGAGAAGGTGGTGGCTATCAACTACCTCGGGCCAGTCCACGTCTGCAGCGCGTTCTTGCCGGGGATGATCGAGGCCGGCGGGGGTGGACGCATCGTCAATCTGGCCAGCGACGCAGGGCGGGTCGGCAGTGCGGGCGAAAGCATCTACGCCGGCGCCAAGGGTGGGGTGATCGCACTGACCAAGTCACTGGCCCGGGAGATGGCCCGCCACTCGATAACCGTCAACTGCGTGTGTCCGGGGCCGACCGATACCCCGCTGTTCGCGGCTCAGCCCGAAAAGCTGAAAGAGGCTCTGGTCAAGGCGATCCCGTTCCGTCGGTTGGCCCGTCCCGAAGAGGTCGCCGCGCCAGTGCTGTTCTTCGCCTCCGATACCGCGTTATTCATCACCGGTCAGGTGATCAGCGTCAGCGGTGGTCTGACGATGGCGGGCTGAGCGATGGCCGCCAAGCTGGAGTACGGCCCCGAGCACCGGCAATTCCGGGAGATGGTCGCTGAATTCGTGCAGCGCAGCGTCGTCGGAGCCCACGAAAGCCGGGAGCGATCCGGCTGTTGGGAACGGGCCCTGTTCACTGAGGCTGGCGGCCTGGGCCTACTGGGCTTCCCGGTGGCCGAGGAACTCGGCGGTCCGGGCGTACATGACTTCCGCTATCACGCCATCGTGATCGAAGAACTCCAACGAGCCGGGGCGGCTGCCGAAGCGATCGCGTTCTCGCTGCAGAACGACGTGGTGCTGCCCTACCTGACCGACCTCACCACCCCCGAACAGCAAAAGCGCTGGCTACCAGCGGTGGTCACCGGCGACACAGTGCTCGGTATCGCGATGACCGAGCCCGGCACCGGCAGCGATCTCGCAGGCATTCGCACCACGGCCCGTCGTGACGGCGAGGACTACGTCGTCAACGGCGCGAAGACGTTCATCTCCAACGGCCAGACCGGTGATCTGTTCGTCATCGCGGTGCGCACCGGCGAAGACCGGCACCGGGGACTGTCGCTGCTGGTGGTCGAGGCCGACACACCGGGTTTTGACCGCGGGCGCAATCTGGAGAAGATCGGCCTACACGCCCAGGACACCAGCGAACTGGCCTTCACCGATATGCGGGTGCCCGCGGCAAACCTGCTCGGAGAGGAGGGACAGGGGTTCTTTCAGCTAGTCCGCAACCTGCCGCAGGAGCGGCTGTCGTTGGGGGTCGGTGCGGTCGCAGCCGCCGAAGGCGTACTGCGCGAGACGCTCGACTATGTAAAGCAGCGCCAGGCGTTCGGTTCGCCGATCGCGGGATTCCAGAATACCCAGTTCGTGCTCGCTGAGGTCGCCACCGAACTCGACATCGCGCGAACCTTCCTCGATGACTGCATTGCCGAGCACCTGGTAGGCGACCTGACCGCGGCCCGTGCCGCCAAGCTGAAGTGGTGGACCACCGACCTGCAGGTGCGCACCGCGGATCGTTGCCTGCAACTGTTCGGCGGTTACGGTTACATGCGCGAATACCCGGTCTCACGGGCCTTCGTCGACGCCCGCATCCAGACCATCTATGGCGGCACCAACGAGATCATGAAGACGATCATCGCCAAGGACCTGGGGATCTGATTTCGCCGATAGGAGCACGCCTTGACCACTGACTACGGTCAACTGCCCGTCGAGGAAGCAGTACGCGCGGCCCGGACCGATTCGCGGCGTCGTCAGATCCTTGATGCGGCAGTCAAAGTCATGCAGAAGACCGGGTTCCACCAGATGTCGATGCAGGACCTAGCCACCGAGGCCGACGTGAGCGTCGGGCTGATCTACAAGTACTTCTCCGGCAAGGAAGATCTGCTGCTGGCGACCATCGTGCGGATCCAGGACGCGTTCCGCAATCAACTCTCCCCCGTCATCGCCGACGCGGGCGACGACCCTGTCCAGCAGTTGACGGCTGGCATCCGGCGCTACATCGAGATCGTCGATGAAAACCTAGACGCGGTGGTGCTGACCTATCGGGAAAGCCGCACCCTGGACTCGGCGGGGCGGACCAAGATCAAGGAACTCGAGATCGCGAGCGCCGCGCCGCTGCGCGCCATCATCGAGGCGGGGATCGCCACCGGCACATTCCACGACGTCGACGTCGACCTCGTAGTTTTCGACATCATGCTCCTCGCACACGGTTGGGCGCTCAAGCGCTGGCACTTCGGCGAGCTATACACCCTCGATGAATACATCGGGCTACAGACCCGTTTCACGCTCAACTCGCTGGTACGCGACCGCGGCACCGAAAGCTAGCCACGGTCCCGCGTCGACGACCAAAACATCCCCCGGACCACCACCGCCGCGTCCCCCGCGGCATAGGCTGACAGCCATGCCCAACTCAGGCCCTCTCTCCGGCAAGACCATGTTCATTTCCGGTGCCAGCCGCGGCATCGGCCTGGCGATCGCCAAGCGCGCTGCCCGCGACGGCGCCAACGTCGCGCTGATCGCTAAGACCGCAGAACCGCATCCCAAGCTCGATGGCACGATCTACACGGCAGCCGCCGAGATCGAAGAGGCCGGCGGACAGGCGCTGCCGATCGTCGGCGACATCCGTGACGGGGACTCCGTGGCGGGTGCGGTAGCCGCCGCCGTCGAGCGGTTCGGCGGCATCGACATCTGCGTGAACAACGCCTCGGCGATCAATCTCGGTTCGATCCTCGAGGTGCCGCTGAAGCGCTTCGACCTGATGAACGGCATCGAGGTACGCGGTACCTACGCGGTGTCGCAGGCCTGTATCCCGCACATGATCGGCCGCGAGAATCCGCATATCCTGACCCTGTCCCCGCCGATCCGGCTGGAACCGCAATGGCTCAAGCCCACCGCGTACATGATGGCCAAGTTCGGGATGACGCTGTGCGGACTGGGCATGGCCGAAGAGCTGCGCGGGCACGGGATCGCCTCCAACACGCTGTGGCCACGCACCATGATCGCGACCGCCGCGGTGCAGAACCTGCTCGGCGGCGACGAGGCGATGGCCCGTTCTCGCAGGCCGGAGGTCTACGCCGACGCCGCGTACGCCATCGTGACCAAACCGGCCACCGAGTACACCGGTAAATCGCTGCTGTGTGAGGACGTGCTGGTGGAGTCCGGTGTCACCGATCTGTCGGTCTATGACTGCGTGCCCGGCAGCGACCTGGGCGTCGACCTGTGGGTCGACACCGTCAATCCGCCGGGCTACGTCCAGAGCTGACCCCGGCCCCGCCGGCCCCGGTCGGGATGACCAGCCGGAACGCGGCGCCCTCGTCGCGGGATAGGCAGGTCAGCGTCCCACCGTGCGCGACAGCCAGCGCCCGGGCGATCGGCAGGCCCAGCCCAGCGCCGCCGTGGTCACGACCGCGGGCACTGTCCAAGCGCACCAGCCGATCGAAGATCCGCTCGGCGTCCTCGGCATGCACACCGATGCCGGTGTCGGTGACGACCACCGCGACACCACCGCTGTCGTTGCCGACGTCGACGCTGATCTGCCCACCGGGCGGGGTGTAGCGGCGCGCGTTGTCGAGCAGGTTGGACAGAATCTGCGCGACTCGGGTGGGGTCGACCCGGGCGGTCACCGAGTCCAGGCCGGTACGCGCGACTCGCAGTTGCGGCGCAAGCAGCGCGGCCCGATCCAGTTGGGTGTCGACGATGCCGACAAGATCGATGTTTTTGAGTTCCAGCGGCAATCCTGCGTCGATATAGCTCAGGTCCAGCATGTCGGTGACCAAGCGGGTGGCCCGCCGCGCTTCGGCCAACAGCAGGCTGGCGCGACGATGCTGACGAAGTACTTCGGGCTCGATGGCGTCCTCGCTGACGGACTGACCGACATGCGCGCTGACGTTTCCGGCGATCTGCTCCGCGGCGGCCTGCATTCCCGCTATCGGGGTGCGCAGCTCATGGGCAGCGTCGGCGAGAAAACGCCGCACCGCCGCTTCGGCTCGCTGCGCCCCCTGCGCGGCGCGCTGCGCCCGCTTCTCGGAGTCCTCCAACTCGTCGAGCATGTTGTCGAAAGCTTCTGCCGCCCGGCCCAGTTCGGTCCTGGGACGGTCGGGACGCAGTCGCCGGCCCCGGTCTCCGGTGGTGATGTCGCGGGCGAGATCGGTGAGACGATCCAGCGGCGCAAGCAGCGCACGGCTCGCACCGGCCAGCAGGGTCGATGCGAGCAGCAATGTCCCCAGGCCGGCCTCAATCATCAAGCGCCGCAGTCTGCGCAGCGTCTCGTCGGACTCCGTGGTGTCGGCGACCAGGATCACCCGGTCGCCGTTGGCCAAAGGATGCACCAGGACCGTTGCGACGTCGTCGGGCTCCAGCGGCGGGGTCGCGATCTTCGACCCGGTGGTTGCATCGGGCTCGATCGCCGGGTCGCCGTAGCTGGCGCCGTCGGCGGTGACGACCAGCGCGGCGATAATGCCCCCGTTGAGTTGTTCCGACATCTGCTCAGCCGAGATCCCCAGCGCCACCAAGGAATCCGCCCGCGCGGTAGCCGCCGCGAGTCGCTCCTGCACACTGCGCGTTGCCAAGGCGGTCAAGGTGGCATTGATCACCAACCCCATGGCCAGCATCAGCATGACCAGCAGCGCCAGCACCATCACCGTCAGCCGGCGCCGCAGCGAGGGGGTGGCGGTCATGAACCCGAAAGTTCCAGCCGGTAACCGATCCCGCGCACCGTATGCAGGATCCGCGGTCCGTACGCCTCGAGCTTCTGCCTCAACCCGCTGATGTGGACCTGCACCAGGTTGGGGTCGTAGGCCTCATAGCCCCACACCGCGTTGAGGATCTGCGCGCTGCTCACGATGCGGCCGCGTTGTTCGACAAGGTAGACCAGCACGCGCAGCTCGGTAGCGGTCAAACCCAGCGAGATGCCCGAGCGGGAGGCCACTCCGGCGTCGACATCGACCATCAGATCGCCGAACTGCACGGCAGCCGGTAACCGGCCGCGTCGGCGGAGCACCGCACCGACCCGCGACACCAGTTCGGCCAGCTCGAACGGCTTGACCACGTAGTCGTCGGCGCCGCCGTCCAGACCGCGCAGCCGGTCGGGTAAGCCGTCGCGCGCGGTGAGCAGCACCACCCCCACCTCGCCCCAGCGCAGGATCACGTCCATCAGCGCGAAGCCGTCGCGTCCCGGCAACATGACATCGAGGACCACCAGATCCGGCCGGAATCCATCCAGCACCTCCTCCAGGCCGTGGCCATCGGACTGGGTGTCGGTGAGGTAGCCGGCGTCGACCAGCGCCTCACTGACCATCTCGCGGATGGTCTCGGAGTCCTCCACAACCAGAACCCGCGGCGTTCCCACGCTGAAGGGAGTACCGCCGCGACGGTCGGCGGACCGGGAATCGGCCATGGTCCATTGATAACACCGTCTCGCCGCGATGGGGAGAGTCGACCGGCGCGGCTTTCGCTCACCGCCGCATTCTTCAGGTTCACTTCAAGTTGACCGTTTACGGTCTCGGGGACCGAGTGCGCCCGGTTGTCCCGTCGCACCGGCGCGAACCGGGGAATTCAGGAGGCATCATGACGCCTACTACCAACAGGACTGTCTGACAATGGATTTCGCGACCCTTCCGCCAGAGGTCAACTCAAGCCGGATGTATTCGGGGGCAGGCGCACAGCCCTTGCTGGCCGCTGCTGCCGCCTGGGGCTCTCTGGCCGCCGAACTGAACAGCGTGGGTGTGGTCTACGACTCGGTGATCGACGAGCTGTCCGCCGGCTGGGCCGGGCCCAGCGCCGCAGCGATGGCCGCCGCCGCGGCACCGTACGCCCAGTGGATGCACGCCACCGCCGCCCAGGCCGAACACACCGCTTCGTCGGCCCGGACGGCAGCCGCGGCCTACGACGCGGCGTTCGCCATGACCGTGCCTCCCCCGGCGGTCACCGCCAACCGCACTCAGATGATGTCGCTGCTTGCCACCAACTATTTGGGTCAGAACACCGCCGCCATCGCGGCCGCCGACGCCCAGTACTACGAGATGTGGGCCCAGGACGCCGCCGCCATGTACGGCTACGCCACCAGCTCCGCCACCGCCACCAGGCTGGTCCCATTCACCCAGCCCCCGCCCACCACCAATCCCACCGGGACGGCGAATCAGGCCGGTGCGGTCGGACAGGCCACCGCCACCGCGGCGGGCAGCCACGCCGATACCGCGGCTTCCGCGATCACCCAGGCCCTGCAGGGCCTCAGCGCGCCGGGCTCGGCGGCAGCGGGATCGAATGCGACGCTGACCGGTTCGATCGGGTCGGCGGCGGCAATGGAGCCTGGGCTGGCGGCCTCCTACTTGGCGTTGGCCTCCAGCCTCTTCGGCACCTTCGTCATCGACTCGGCCGGTACCTTCGGCGTGGACGCGGCCGGCACCTTCGGGATCGACCTGATCGGCGTCGGCGAGATCGAGAGCGAACTGCTGCCGGAGATGGCCCTGGCCAGCGCGATCACTCCGGTGAGCGCCGAACTGGGTGAAGCGGCCACGCTCAGCGGGCTGTCGGTGCCACAGGCCTGGGCCACCGCGGCGCCGACGACCACCGTGATCCAGCAGATCGGCGGCGCCTTGCCGACTGCCGCGCAAGCTGCACTCCCTTCCGCGGCGGGGGCCTCCGCATTGCCGCTGGCCGCCATCGGCGCCGCCGGGCTGGCCGGCCGGGCCACCGCGGGCATAGGGCGGGGCCGCGCGGCGGCCACCGCGAACCCGAAAACCGCCCCCAAACAGGCGCCGCGCGCCCTGGTCAAACGGCGCGATCAAGCCGAGAAGCCGGAGAAGCCACCGGTACGGCCGTTGAACGGGCCGATCACCCGGATCTCCGGTGAGCTGCGGGAACTGGCCGATCTGCGCGATGCCGGGATCCTCACCGAAGAAGAGTTCACCCAAGAAAAGCAGCGCCTCCTCGGCCGGTAGCACCCATGGATTTCGCACTGTTACCACCGGAGGTGAACTCCGGCCGGATGTATTCCGGCGCGGGCGCCGGCCCCTTGCTGGCCGCGGCGTCGTCCTGGGATGCGCTGGGCGCCGAGCTACACAGCGCGGGCCTGGCCTACAGCTCAGTGCTCACCGAACTAAGCGCCGGTTGGGCAGGTCCCAGCGCGCGAGCCATGGCCGCCGCCGCAGCACCGTACGCCCAGTGGCTGCACACCGCCGCGATCCAGGCCGAGGAGACTGCCATCGCGGCCCGTGCCGCCACCGCCGCCTATGAGTCCGCTTTCGCCATGACCGTGCCGCCGCCGGTCATCGCCGCCAATCGCAGCCTGCTGATGAGCCTGGTGGCGACCAACTTCCTGGGCCAAAACACACCTGCGATCGCGGCCACCGAGGCCCACTACTACGAGATGTGGGCCCAAGACGCCACCGCCATGTACGGCTACGCCGCCGGCGCCGCCACCGCCGGCAGGCTGACCCCCTTCCGGTCACCGCCGCGCACCACCAACTCCGCCGCTGCGTCGGCGCAGTCAGCGGCCGTCATGCACGCGGCCGCCACCACCTCGGAGGGCCACGGTGAGGGCGCTATCACCACGCTTACCCATGCTCTGGAGTCCTCGTCGGCCATGGCCGAGGCCATCGGCGCGGACGCGCTCTTGATCAGCGAGCCCGCGATGGAGGTCGCCATCGCCGGCACCGAGCTGATCGTCGACTCGATGGGCACATTCGGCATCGACGTGCTCGGAACGTTCCTGATCGATGCTATGGGCGCCGCCGAGGTGGGCCAGGAATTGCTGCGGGCTGCGATGGCCAGCGCGCTGCCGGTCTCGGCCAACTTCGCCTCGGCAACCTCGATCAGCGGGCTGTCGGTGCCGTTGGCCTGGGCGTCGGCCGCGCCGGCGGCGGTGACTCCGCAGATCGGCATGTCGCTGGTGTCGGTCGGTGCTGCCGCCACCACATCGGCTGTTCCGGCTGTGGCCGCCGGTGAGATGGTGATCCCCGCGGCGGGGATGGCCGCAGCCGGCGTGGCCGGACGGGCCGGGGCCGGCGCCACTCGGGGGCACCGTATCCCGACTGCCGGTACCGTCGCCCCGCCGCCGGTACCACGGCCCAACGAGCTGCCGGAGGTGCCCGCGTCCTCAGCGTTCGGCCTGCTGATGGGCGCCGACATCGAGCTGCGTGAGCTGGCCGAACTGCGCAACGCCGGGATTCTCACCGACGAGGAGTACGCGTTGGAGAAGCGCAGCCTGGTCGGACGTTAGAGCAGGTAGCCCTGCTCGGGTTGCGGTTTGGCCGGTGCGATCAGCTCGGGTGAATTGTTACGTACGCTGTTGACCAGCGTCGAGACCTCACGCACCGCGATCCCGGCCACGTCCGGCGGCCGGGCCAGCAGTGTGGTGTCGACCCCAGCGTCCGGGTCCAGCCAAGTGTCCCAATGATCTTCCGACAGCAGCAACGGCATCCGATCGTGAATCCCGGCCAGTTCCCCGACGGCCGCGGTGGTGATGATCGCGACGCTGAGCACCGTGCCAGATAGGTCAGATGGCCGGTGCGGACGCCAGACCGACCACAGGCCGGCCGCATACAGCATCGCGCCGTCACCGTGGATGTAGAACGGCGTCTTGCGGGTGCTCTGAGCCCCCGCCGGGCGCCATTCGTAGTAGCCGTCCATCGGTACCAGGCAGCGTCGCCGCTCCGCTGACGCGGAGTACACCGGTGAGGTGGTGACCTTGTCGGCACGGGCGTTGATCAGCAACGGACCGCCCGACGCCGGGGCCCCGCCGGCACCGGCTTTAGCCCATGACGGCACCAGCCCCCAGCGCATCAGCCGGAGCCGCCGCGTCGGCTGGTCGCCGGGTTTATGCGGCGGTCCCAGCTTCGCCTCTCCTTCGTCGAGCCTCGCTGAACCGCCCGGTCTATGCGGCTCGGCGTGCCGGCTGACCACGGTCGCGACGCCGTCGGTGGGTGCCACGTTGTAATTCGGGCCGGTGTCGGCGTCGGCCGGTATCTCGTTGATCGCATCGATACGCGTGGCCAACAACGCCGGATCGGTGGTTACCGCAAAACGCCCGCACACACCTTTCATGGTGACAGCTAATCGACCCGGGTGGCCGCAACCGCCCAGAACGGCATGTGCACCAGGTTGCCTTCGAGCAGCGGTTGCAGGTACGCGAACCGCTCAGCCAGCGCGCGGACACCTGCCACCAGGTCCTCGCGGCCCATCGACTCCATCACCGCGATCATGTCGGTAAAGGCAGCGGGATCGAACGTCCCCTGATAGGTCGTGGTTCCGATGTGGTCGATACGCCACCCGACGGATTCGAGCAGCGGACCAAAACGCTCGGGCGACAACCCGTCCAATTGCCAACCGTTGACGTTGTGGCGGCCGGCTTCGAACATGAACAGCCGGGCTTGGGGCTTGGTCGCCCGGTGCAAGCTGCGCGCGTAGCGCAACTGAGTTTCTTCATCGTCCTGGAACAGGTGGTAGAACGCGCTGTCGACGACGGTGTCGAACCGGCCGTCGAACCCGACGAGGTCAACGGCGTCGGCCACTTGGAAATCCACCGCCACACCGGCTTGCGCGGCGTTACGCTGTGCGACCGCGATGGCAGCAGGAGAATGGTCGAGCCCCGTGGTCGAATAGCCATGAGCCGCATAGTGAATCGCGTGGTGACCCGAGCCTGTTCCGGGGTCGAGAACTTTCCCACGCAGCGCTCCGCACGCCACCAATTGCTGCACCACCGGCTGCGGACGGCCGATCTCCCACGGCTCCGGGGGGCTTGCCGGCGGCCCGCCGCCGAGTTCGGTATCGCTGTCCATCGCCACAACTGTGCGTGAGCCCGGTTAACGAAAACCGAACGCGCGGTATACGAACGGCGACAGTCGCCCCGGTGATGGCAAGATCGCCGCTGTGCACCTCTCCGTCCTCGATCTCACGCCGGTCCGCACCGACCAGTCCACCTCGAATGCACTGACGGCGACGATGCGACTCGCGAAGATCGCGGACGACCTCGACTACACCCGGTACTGGGTCGCCGAGCACCACAACATTCCGTCGGTAGCCGCCACCAGCCCGGCGGTGCTGACCGCGATGATCGCTGCCGCCACGTCGCGTATCCGCGTGGGCTCGGGCGGGGTGATGCTGCCCAACCACGCGCCCCTGGCCGTGGCCGAGCAGTTCGCACTGCTGGAGGCCGCCCATCCCGGCCGCATCGACCTGGGCATCGGGCGCGCCGCCGGCTCCGATCCGGTGGCATCAGCGGTGTTGCGCGGAGCGACCGGCCGAGGCGATCGCGACATCGATGAATTCCCCGACAATCTCGCCGACGTGATCGCCCTGCTCAGTACGGCGGGAGTGTCCGTGCAGCTGGCGGATCGCAGCTACGTCCTGAGGTCGACTCCGCACGCGCTGACAAGGCCGCACGTATTCGTGCTGGGCTCCTCGATGCAGTCGGCTCGAGTCGCCGCGGCCCAGGGGTTGCCCTACGTTTTCGGCAATCACCTGTTCGGCGAGCACACCGACGAGGCACTGACGTGCTACCGGTCACAGTTCGTCCCGAGCGAGCTTGCCGCCGAGCCGGCCGCGTTCCTGACCGTCAACACGTTGGTCGCCGAAACCCACGACGAGGCAACGGCTTTGATTCTTCCCTATCTGCGGCTGCAAGCGCAGACGGCGACCGGACAAGCACCGGGCCGCCTGGAACTGGTCGAGGACGCCCAGCAGGCGGACCTGACGCCGCAGCAACAACGCGTCGCACAGGGCGAGCTCTCGCGTGCGGTGATCGGAACGCCGGCCGAGGCGCTGACGCAGCTGCGGGAACTGGCCGACCGGTTCGGCGTGGACGAGTTGATGCTCAACCCGGTCGCATCCGCCCGGCGGGGCACCGACCCGGCCAGCGCGCCGGGGCGCGAATCCACCCTGCGGCTGTTAGCTGACGCGGCGTCGCCAGAATGAACAACAGGTGAAGGCAAAACAACGTCAGAGGGCTGCTCGGTGAATGTTTCGGGTGCCTTTTCCAACTGTCAATGAACAACTGCTGACAGTCTCCGAAAAGTCCCCTTCGCGGCTGTGTGTCGGCCGTCTGATCGCATAGCGTCGGCTCTGCGCTCACGGGCGTACGCGATCCGCAGTATGGCGATCGCGGCAAAGGGAAAGACCTCGACGAGGAGCCTTCATGTCGTTCGTCACAACGCAACCCGAAGCGTTGCTGGCCGCCGTCGCCAACCTGCGGGCCATCGGTTCGTCGATGGCCGCGCACAGTGCCGCGGCCGCGGCACCCACCACCAGCGTGGTGCCGGCCGCCGCCGACGAGGTATCCGCGCTGACCGCCGCCCAGTTCGCCACCCACGCTCAGGCCTACCAGGCCGTGAGTGCGCAGGCGGTAGCCGTCCACGAGATGTTCGTGAACGCCCTGAGCAGCGGAGCCAACGCATACGCCGCAACCGAGGCTGCTAACGCAGCAGCGGCCGGTTAGGTCACCGCGATGAACTACTTGTCGTTGCCGCCTGAGGTGACCTCCACCATGATCTACTCCGGGCCCGGCTCGGAGCCCATGGTCGTGGCAGCCTCGGCGTGGAGCGCGCTGGCCGCCGAACTGAAATCTGTTGCGGCCGAGTACCGGGCGGTCATCAGCCAGCTGACCTCCGAGGAATGGCTCGGGACGGCCTCGGCATCGATGGCCACCGCAGCCGCGCCCTACATCAACTGGATGGAGCTCACCGCCGCGCAGGCCGAGCAGGCCGCCGCGCAAGGGCGGGCCGCCGCGGCCGCCTACGAGACGGCACACGCCCAGACGGTGCCGCCGGTTGCGGTCACCGCGAACCGTGAACTCCTGCAGCAGTTGGTCGCCACCAACATCCTCGGGCAGAACACCCCGTCGATCGCGGCCACCGAGACCGAGCACAACGAGATGTGGGCCCAGGACACGATGGCGATGGTCGGCTATCACACCCAGTCCAGCGCCGCCACCCAGCTCAACGAGTTCACCGCGCCGCCCAACCCGACCAACCCGGGTGGTGACGCCGCGAATGCCAACGCGGTCGCCTCGGCGAGCGGCACTGCCACGGCGACCAAGGCGTCCAGCACGTTGCAGAACCTGCTGAACTCGCTGACCCCTAAAGCGGCCGACGGCTCCACGTATGGCGCCGATGACATCCTCAACGACCCGAACTACAACCTGAGCAACCAGCTGATGACCCAGCTGGTCACCGGCTCCAACCTGCAGTCGAACAACGTCTGTGCGGTGTGGCGTGGTGTCAGCGGTGTGCTCGGCCTGCAGAAGCTGTTTGCCGACGGCGCGAAGGCAGCATCGTCGGGAGCCGCCGGCGCGGCCTCCGGTGCCGCCAGCGCGGCGTCCGGCGCGGCGAGCGCGGCCACCGGCGCCGCAGGCGCGGTCGGCGGCCTCTCGGTCCCGGCGGCCTGGGCTCCGCCGCTCGCGGCGGCGTCCACATTGGGTCCGGTTTCCGGCGGTTCCTGGGTGCCGGTGGGTCCCGCTGCCGCGGCAGCGCTGCCGTCGGCGGGAGGCATCCTCGGCGGGGCTCCGATCGCACCGCCGACGGGAATGCCTGGGATGCCGGGTGTCCCGGCAGCGGGTGCGGCCGGCGCCGGCTTCCGCGGTTTCGGCGGTCCACGCTACGGAACCGCGTTGACCGTCATGCCACGTCGTCCGTTCGGTGGATAGACCCGAGGGGACTTGGTGATCGACTACGGGGCACTGCCTCCGGAGGTCAATTCCACGCGGATGTATGCGGGAGTCGGCTCCGGCCCGATGTTGGCGGCAGCGGGGGCCTGGGACGTCTTGGCCCAAGAGTTGAGCGTGACCGCGGCGGCGGTGGACATGACCATCGCGGACCTGACCAGCGGTCCGTGGCGCGGACCTTCGGCGGCCGCCATGGCCGCGGCGGCACTGCCTTTCACCACCTGGTTCAAGACGACGGCCGCGCAAGCCGAACAGGCGGCCATCCAGGCGAAGGCCGCGGCGGCTGCCTTTGAAGCCGCGTTCGCGATGACCGTTCCGCCACAGATGGTGTTCGCCAACCGGGCCCAGCTGATGATGTTGGTCGCCACCAACTTCTTCGGGCAGAACACCCCGGCCATCGCAGCTACCGAAGCCCACTACGCGGCGATGTGGGCCCAAGACGCCACCGCGATGTACGCCTACGCAGGTGGTTCCCTGGCGGCTTCGCAGTTGTCGGAGTTCACCTCTCCGCCGCAGACCACCAATCCGGCCGCGCAGGCGGGGCAGGCCACCGCGACCACCCAGGCCGTGGGCAACTCCGCGGCGTCGCAGGTCACCTCCCAGGCAACGTCGCAGGGGCTGACCTCCTTGCAGTCGCTCACTCAGGCGGGCGCGGCCACCGGAACGCCCGCGGTCCCGGGTGCGGGCACCGCACCCCCCACCGCCGTGTCGCCGTGGACCGCGTTCCTGCAACAACTGGTTACTCCGCTCACCACACTCACCCGCTACAGCAACTCGGCCATGGGACCGTTCCGGCTCGTCGACATGGTCGGCCAGGGCCTCAACGGTCACGAGGTATCGGGTCAGGCGGTCGGAGACGTCAGGGCGTTGTTCACCGAACTGACGAAGGTGACCGACGTCGCGAAAGCGGGGACCGCAGCCTCCTATACCCCGGGGTTCGGCTCCGCGTCGCCGTCAGTCGCGCTGGGCCGGGGCATCCAGGTCGGGGCGTTGTCGGTGCCGCAGAGTTGGCCGATGGCTCCTACGTCAGCCAATCAGGCTGCCGCGACACTGGTTTCCAGCCGGGTGGCTGCTGCGGAGTCCGGCGCGATGCCGCGCGGCGGAATGGCAGGGCTGGCCGGCATGGCAGGTCTGCCCGGGGCCAGCGCCGCCGCCAACGGCGGGCCCACCGGTTTCCGGTTCGTGCCGCGGTACGGCTACCGCCACCGGGTGATGAACCGACCGCCCAGCGCCGGATAGGCTCCTAGTTCCGTTGCCGTGCCCAACGAGCCGACTCTGCATCCGCTGCTCGACCATGCGAAGACTGTCGAGCAGCCTTGAATTGCTCGAAAGCAACATAGAGATCGAGCGTGCAGTGGTGCGCACTCTAACTTTTCAGTGATGCAAAGTCGGGCGCTTCAGCCCTGCCCCGGAGGTGCCGACCAGGAACGATCCGGCGAGGATCAGGCCGGCTTGGCAGGCTTGGCCATCTCAACGGTCGGGTTGACGCCCGCGGGAACATCACCGAATCGACTGGCTACCACCGGAACCCAGATCTGGGCTCCGCGCTGGCCGCACTCGTTGCTTTCCACGGTGGCCACCATTGCGCCGTGCAGGACGCCCGGAATGGTCGGCTCCAGCGTGAGCACCTGGGTGGTCGTCTGGCTGTCCTGTCGTCCGTCGACACCGACACACGGCGTGTGCACGGTCTGGGGTTGCGACCGCCAGGTGTCGCCGGTGAATTCAAGGGCTAATTCATTGCCGCCCGAGGGAGTCTTCACCGTCTTGTGATGGTCCTTGGCGTCGAGCATCGTCGCGGATGCCGTGCATGCCGAGGCGTCACAGGACGACTTGACGGCCCACCAGGTGCTCACGTTGGGCGGCTCGGGGTTGGGGACGCCGTTGTACTTCTCCCCTGCCCGGTTGGCGTCGACGCGGTAGGTCCCTTCGAACGCGGGCGCCTTGGGCGGCGGCGCCACGGCCGCCGCGGGTACGCCACCGGCGGCGATCGCCGCCGTGTCGGCCGGCTCCTCGGCCAGCAGGCGCGGGACGAGGGCCGCCACCGATCCCACCACAGCAAGACCCAGGGGCACCAGGACAGCGGGTCGGGCCAGTTTCGACAGCCGACTCGGCGGAGGTGCCGCCAAGGCCCGCGGGACGCCCCGCACGACGGTCTCGGCGGAGTCGGACTCGTCATCGGAGTCGGGATCGGCGAGCTGCTCGGCCAGGGCCGCCACGAAGTCCGAGCAGTCCCGGAATCTTTCGGCGGGGTCTTTGGCCAGCGCCGCGGCGACCACGTCGTCGAACTGCTGCAGCTCGGGACGCCGGTCGCTGAGCAGCGGAGGCGGTGTGTTCAGGTGATGGCTGATCACCGTCACCGGGTTCTCGTGCTGATACGGCGGTGCTCCGGTCAGCATCTGGAAGGTGGTGGCAGCCAAGGCGTACTGGTCAGCGCGTTCCAGGCCTTCGGCACCCATCAGTTGTTCGGGTGCGGCATAGGCGATGGTGCCGATGGCGAGATTGCTCGCGGTCAGCCCGGTGGGGCCGCTCAGTTGCCGGGCGATGCCGAAGTCGGCCAGCACGGCGGTCGGTACGTCGTCGCCGTCTTCGGTCACCAAGATGTTGCTGGGTTTGACGTCGCGATGCACCACGCCCTGCCCGTGCGCGTAGTCCAGGGCGTCGGCGATGCTCGCGACGATCGGGATGACGATCTGAGCCGGCATCCCGGCCGGGAACTTGCGGGTGATGAGCTCGCCGAGCGTCTCACCGTCGATGTGGTCCATCGACAGCCACAGCCGGCCGCGATATTCGCCGCGGTCATGTACGCGCACGATGTTGGGGTGCACCAGCACTGCGGCGGCCTCGGCCTCCCGCCGAAACCGCTCCTCGTACTCGTCGTCGGCGCTCAATGAACGACGCAGAACCTTCAGCGCTTCGCGTCGGGGCAGCCGGGGGTGCTGCGCAAGGTAAACCTTGCCCATCCCGCCAGCACCCAACAGTTTCAAGATGGTGTACTCAGCAAAAATCGAGCCCGACGCCAGAGCCATGCCGCCGAGACTAATGATCCTGGGTAAACAGATGGGTGACACCGGGCAGCCAGGCGGCAAAGAACCCCATCGAGGCTCGCTGAACCGCGGGGTCCATGCGCCGGTCCCAGCGTCGCCTCTCCTCCGTCGAGGCTCGCTGAACCGCCGGGTCCATGCGCCGGTCCCAGCGTCGATACCAGCTCTGGAGCCATGCGCTGGCAGGATGAAACCGTGACGACTTGGCCGGCACCGATGCCCACCGCCCCCATCGACGCGACGGTGACCGTGCCCGGCTCGAAGTCGCAGACCAATCGGGCACTGGTGCTGGCCGCACTCGCCGCTGGACGCGGTGGTGGTGTCTCCACCCTCTCGGGCGCGCTGCGCAGCCGCGACACCGATCTGATGCTCGACGCCCTGCGGGCCCTGGGCCTGCGGGTGGAGGCAGTGGCCCACCACGTGACGGTCAGCGGCAAGATCGACCCCGAACCGAACATCCGCCTGAACTGTGGCCTCGCTGGCACCGTGCTGCGGTTCGTGCCGCCGCTGGCCGCGCTGGGCACCGTCACCGTCACGTTCGACGGGGATGAGCAGGCCCGGGCCAGGCCGATCGCCCCGCTGCTGGATGCGATGCGCAGCCTGGGCATCGCGGTCGAGGGCGACAGCCTGCCTTTCGGAATCCATGGATCCGGCTCCGTCGCCGGCGGCACCGTGGCGATCGACGCATCCGCGTCGTCGCAGTTCGTCTCCGGACTGCTGCTGGCCGCCGCAGCCTTCGACGAGGGCCTGACCGTGCTGCACACCGGGGCGACCCTGCCGTCGGCCCCACACATCGCAATGACGGTCGCAATGCTGCGCCAGGCTGGAATCGATGTCGATGACGCCGTTCCGAACCGCTGGCGGGTCACACCGGCGACGGCCGCAGCCCGCAACTGGGAGATCGAACCGGACCTGTCCAATGCCACCCCGTTCTTGGCGGCCGCGGTGGTCACCGGCGGCCGCGTGCGGATCGCCGGCTGGCCGGCCGTCGGCGTACAGCCCTCCGACGCCATCATCGAGATATTCGGCGCGACCGGAGCCCGGGTGAGCCACGTCGATGCGCACCTGCAAGTCGAGGGCCCCGGCAGCTACGGCGGCTTCGACGTGGATCTGCGCGCCGTCGGCGAACTCACCCCGACGGTGGCGGCCCTGGCTGCGCTGGCCGCCCCGGGCTCGGTGTCGCGGCTAAGCGGCATCGCGCATCTGCGTGGGCACGAGACCGACCGGCTGGCGGCACTGACGACTGAGATCAACCGGCTGGGCGGCGACAGCGTCGAGACCCCTGACGGCCTGCTGATCACCGCGACCCCGTTGCACGGTGGAATCTGGCACTCCTACGCCGACCATCGGATGGCCACCGCCGGTGCGATCGTCGGGCTTCGAGTCCCCGGGGTGGAAGTCGAAGACATCGAGACCACCGCCAAGACGCTGCCCGCATTTCCCCGGATGTGGGCCGACATGCTGGCCGACGCGGGGGCCGGCGCTTGAAAGCCGGCGGTTAACGAGGCACGACGGAGGAGAGGCGAAGTTGGACCGCCGAATCAACACCGGCGACTACGACGAATCCGACGTCAAAGTCCGCTCCGGCCGCGGCTCGCGGCCGCGCACCAAGATCCGTCCCGGGCACGCCGACGCCCAATCGGCCATGGTGGTCAGCGTCGACCGCGGCCGCTGGGGCTGTGTCCTCGACGACCCCGACGGCCCGGCCGATCTGCAGGTCACCGCGATGCGTGCCCGCGAGTTGGGACGCACCCCGATCGTGGTCGGCGACCGCGTCGACGTGGTCGGCGACCTGTCCGGCCGACCCGACACCCTAGCCCGCATCGTCCGGCGCAAACCACGGCGAACCGTACTGCGGCGCACCGCCGATGACACCGACCCCACCGAGCGGGTGGTGGTCGCCAACGCCGATCAGCTGCTGATCGTGGTCGCCCTGGCCGATCCCCCGCCGCGGACCGGTCTGGTCGACCGTGCGCTGATCGCCGCCTACGCCGGAGGACTGGCGCCGATTCTGTGCCTGACAAAAACGGACCTGGCCGACCCGGCCCCCTTCGCCGGCCATTTCGCCGACCTGGACCTCACGATCGTCACCGCGGGCCGCGACGACCCGCTCGACGCCGTCGCTCCCCTCCTGGAATCCCAGGTGACGGTGCTGTTGGGGCACTCCGGCGTCGGCAAATCGACGTTGGTGAATCGCCTTGTCCCCGAAGCTGATCGGGCCGTCGGACGGGTCACGGACATCGGCCGGGGGCGGCACACATCCACCCAGTCGGTGGCACTGCGGCTGGAGGGCTCGGGCTGGGTGATCGACACCCCGGGAATCCGCTCGTTCGGCCTGGCCCACATCGCACCCGACGACGTGCTTCTGGCGTTTTCCGACCTCGCCGAGACCATCGACGACTGTCCACGCGGCTGTGGCCACCTGGGCCCGCCGGCCGACCCCGAATGCGCACTGGACAACCTGACCGGCGCGGCGCAGCGCCGGGTCGAAGCAGCGCGCCGACTACTGACGGCGCTGCGCGAGGGCTGACCCGCGTTTCACAAGGCCGAGAGTGAATCTCGCGACGATCTCGCAGCGTGTCACGCCGTGAGATTCACACTCGCGAGCGCCGTTCAGGCGGCCAGGTCGACCTTCTTGTCACGACGCCAGGACCGCACCGTGGAGATGGCGCTCTTGAGCCCACGGCGACGACCGGTCACCGGATCGACGCGCGTAAATTCCGGCCCCAGCTCGGCGAACATTTTCTCGCTGCGGGTCTCCGGTGCGTCATCGGCGGTGTCGCGCAGAAAGCGGTCCGGCAGTGACAGTTTGGCGATGGTGCGCCAGGTCTTGCCGTACTGCACCAGGAACGGGCCGGAGGTATAGGGCAGGTCGTACTTCTCGCATACCGCACGCACCCGCACCGCGATCTCGGGGTAGCGGTTGCTCGGCAGATCCGGGAACAGGTGATGTTCGATCTGATGCGACAGGCTGCCGCTCATAAACCGCATCGGCTGCCCAGCATCGATGTTGGCGCTGCCCAGCAGCTGCCGTAGATACCACTGCCCTTGCGACTCACCGACCATGTCGGTCTTGGTGAATTTCTCTGCACCGTCGGGGAAGTGACCGCAGAAGATGGTCGCATTGGCCCACAGGTTGCGAATCACATTGGCGATCGCATTGGCCTTCACCGTCGAGACGAACGTCGCGCCGGGCGACAGCGAGGTCAGGGCCGGAAACGCCACGTAGTCCTTGAACACCTGCCGGCCGGCTTTGCCGCCGAACTCCCGCAGCCGCACCAGGGTCGCCTGGCGACTGTCGCGGCCTTTGAAGATCTTGCCGACCTCCAAGTGCTGCAACGCGACTCCCCACTCGAACCCGATCGCCAACATGGCGTTGTAGAACAGGTTGAGCAGGTTGAAGCGCTGCCAGCGAGTGTCGCGAGTGACCCGGATTACGCCGTAACCCACATCGTCGTCCATGCCCAGGATGTTGGTGTACTTGTGGTGGGCGAAGTTGTGGGTGAAGCGCCAGTGCTTGGAGACACCGGCCATATCCCACTCCCAGCCGGTGGAGTGGATCTCTGGATCGTTCATCCAGTCCCACTGCCCGTGCATGACGTTGTGGCCGATCTCCATGTTCTCGACGATCTTGGCCACGCCCAGGGTGGCGGTACCGGCCCAGCGCGCCCAGCGCCGGTTACCAGCTGCCAGCAGCACCCGGCCGGTCACCTCGAGCGCCCGTTGGGCAGCGATGGTGCGGTGGATGTAGCGGGCATCGCGCTCACCGCGACTGGCCTCGACGTCCCGGCGGATGGCGTCCAGTTCTGCGGCAAGATTCGCCACATCGGCGTCGCTGAGGTGCGCAAACACCTCGACGTCGGTTACCGCCATCAGACCGCCCTTCGGAAACGCATCACCATTTATACCTACGCTATCGTAACCTACGTTCCCGTAGGTTACCAGCGGGTAATCATCAGACGTCTAGTTCGCAATCGCCGGCTGCCGTACTGACGCAGGTCTGCACCCGGGTGCCCGGCTCATGATCGGCACCGCTGCGCAGATCGCGAACGTGTCCACCCACCAGCGTCACCACGCACGACTGGCAGATGCCCATCCGGCATCCGAACGGCATCGATACCCCGACGCTCTCGCCGGCCTCGAGCAGCGTCGTCGCCGCATCCGCCGTCACGCTCTTGCCACTGGCCGCGAAGGTGACGGTGCCACCGCCTCCAGCCGACGCAGTGCGCGCCACCGCGAACCTCTCGACGTGCAGTTGGTCAGCGATCCCGGCTGCAGCCCAGACACGTTCGGCGTCGCCGAGCATCGCCGCCGGCCCGCACGCCCAGGTCTGACGCTCGCGCCAGTCGGGCACCTCGGCGTCCAGGGTTTCAGGTCCCCGCAGCTCCAGTCGACCCTGGTCTCGAGTGGTGCGCAATAGCAACCGGTAACCCGGGTGATCACGTGCCAGAGCGGCCAGCTCGTCGGCGAACAGCGTGTCGGCCGCCGTGGGCGCCGAATGCAGGTGGACGACATCGACGATGGGGCCCCGGCGGGCCAACGACCGCAACATCGCCATGACCGGCGTGATCCCGGATCCGGCGGTGACGAACATCACCGTGGCCGGCGCCGGGTCGGGCAACACAAACTCCCCCTGCGGCGCGGCCAGCCGCACCACGGTTCCCGGTGCCACGCCGTCCACCAAGTGACTGGACAGAAAGCCCTCCGGCATCGCCTTGACCGTGATGGAGATGGTGCGGGCCCCGGTTACCGGCGCGGATGTCAACGAGTAGGAGCGCCAGCGCCAACGTCCGTCGACCAGCAGACCGATGCCGATGTACTGACCGGCCCGGTAGTCGAACTGAAAACCCCAGCCGGGCTTGATGATCAGCGTCGCCGAATCGGCGGTCTCTCGCCGGACCTCCACTACCCGTCCGCGCAGTTCGCGGGCCGACCACAACGGGTTGGCCAAGCGCAGGTAGTCGTCCGGCAGAAGCGGAGTGGTGATCTGCGTCGCGATGCGGCGCACAGCATTCCATACCGGGTGACGGTCGGCCCCGGCGGCGGCCGGCCGCTTGGTGTCGCCGATCTGCGCAACGATCGTCGAATGCTTCTTGCTCACGAAAATTCCCTGCCTGTTACCGGGGGGTTGGCAAACCTACGGTACCGTAACCTCGCCCGGACGGCATCAGAGCAGGTCGAGCAGGAACGGCAGCTCCTGGGTGGCGTACCAGGCCAGGTCGTGGTCCTGGGCGTCACCAACGGTCAGCTCGGCGTCCTCGTCTCCGAGGTCGGCGTCATCGACCACCGCCAATGCCGCGAGCACGGCGGGCTCAGCCGCAGCGTTGTCCACGTACGCCGCGACCACGTCACTCATTGCGACCGGCCCGGCCAACCGGACCACGGCGACGTCCAGATCGGGGCGAACGGCGGCATCCTCGACCTCGGCAACGAGCACCGCCCGGCGGGTGGGCAATTTCTCACCGGCCGGACTGGCGTCCGCACCGGCCAGCAGCCGCAGCGAGGCCAGCGCCGCCTCTCCGATTGCCACCTCGGCCAGCTCGTCGTCGTCGCCGTGGGCGTAAGACTCCCGCAGCGCCGGGGTCACCGCGAACGCCGTCCCGCTGACCGGACGCAATGAACCGTCGGCGACGAGTTGGGCCAGCATGGCCAGCGTCGCCGGGATGTAAACCCGCATGAGCCAGACCTTAGCCGCGATCGCAAGCGCGGCGAAGCCGGGCGCTGGGGGCACCGCCCGCTTGCGGGGGACGGGTCACGGCCATCAAGCACAGCCGTTACGCGTCGCCCAGCAGGGTGGCGGCGTAGTCGTCCACGTAACGGTAGAGACCGCGGTCGGGCCGCTTGTAAAAACCGGTGACGATGGGCTTCTTCGGCAAGTCCACCCGCTGATGCTCCACCTCGCGATACGGAATCGACGCCAGCAGGTGCGCCATCATGTTCAGTCGCGCGTGGGTTTTCACCTCCGACTCGACCACATACCAGGGGCTGGACGCGGTATCGGTGTGGGCCATCATCTCGTCGCGGGCCCGCGAATAGTCCTCCCAGCGGTGCAGTGCTTCAAGGTCCATCGGCGAGAGCTTCCATTGCCGCAGCGGATCGTTGCGCCGCTTCCGGAAGCGGCGCAGCTGCTCAGTCTGCGAGACCGAGAACCAATACTTGCGCAACAGGATTCCGTCATCGATCAGCAACTGCTCGAAGACCGGGGCCTGCTTCAGGAACTGCGCGTGCTCTTCGGGTGTGCAGAAACCCATCACCTTCTCCACCCCGGCCCGGTTGTACCAGGATCGGTCGAAGAGCGTGATCTCACCGCGGGCCGGCAGGTGCGCGACGTAGCGCTGGAAGTACCACTCCCCTCGCTCACGCTCGGTGGGAGCCGGCAGCGCCGCTATTCGCACCGTACGCGGGCTCAGGTATTCGGTGATGCGCTTGATGACGCCACCCTTGCCCGCGGCGTCACGGCCCTCGAAGAGCACCACCACCCGGGTGCCGGTAGCGCGGACCCATTGTTGGAGTTTGACGAATTCGCTTTGCAGACGCAGCAATTCCTTCTCGTATACGTCGTCGGCGAGCCGCTTCTTGGCGGCTTCGAATTCGTCGTCGCTCACTGTGCTGCCTCCAGCAGTTCGGCCAGCGCCTCGTCCAGCAGCGCTGAGACCATTCCTACGTCACTCATCGCCTTGCGGTCGGCATTGACACCGAAATAGAGAGTGCCGTTGTAAGAAGTCACCCCGATCGTCAATGCCTTGTTGGGCAACAACGGCGGCACACTGTAGGTCTCGAGCAGCTTCGCGCCGCAGATGTAGAGCTGCCGCTGAGTGCCCGGCGCATTGGTGATCAGCAGGTTGAACACACGCCCGGAGAATCCGGCGAACGCGGTCGCGACCCGAACGCCCATCGCGTGCAGGGTTGGCGGGGCGAAGCCCGCCACGGTCAAAATGGTGCGGGCATCCACCAGCCCGGTCGAGGTGGGATGCGATTCAGTGGCATAGGCGATTTGGGAAAGCCGGACTACCGGATTCGGTTCGCCGACAGGAAGATCCACCAGGAACGGCGTCACGGCACCGATCGGCTGACCGGCGGAGTCGAATTCGTGGTCGGGATACACCGACAACGGCGCCAGCGCCCGTACCGTGCGCGTCGATCCGACCGGTTCGCCCCGGGCCAGCAGCCAGTTCCGCAGCGCCCCGGTGATCACGGCGAGCACCACGTCGTTGATAGCGCAGTCGTAGCGGGCCCGCACCGTTCGGTAATCCTCGAGCGAACCGCTCGCCACCGTGAACAGACGGTTCTGCGAGACCTGGGTGTTGAGCGGGCTCTGCGGGGCCGCGCCGCGCGCGATGGCCCGGACGGCGTCGAACGCCTTGCGGCCCGCCCAGGTCAACGGACTGCCGACCGTCGACCCCACCGCCTGTAGTTGGGTCCGCGGAGCCGCCACCCAGTCCCCGACCGCACCGAGGACCAATTCGACCGCGCCAGGCTCGTCGCGCGGCACCCAGATGTCTTCATCGAAAGGCGGCGGGCGCTGAGTCCGGTCGACCAGTACGTGCCCCAACGCCGGCGCCGCCATGCCGTGGACCAGCGCTTGGTGGGACTTGATGTAGATGGCGATCCGGTTGTCGGCCAGCCCCTCGATCAGGTAGGTCGCCCACAGCGGCCGGGCGCGATCCAGTGGTTGTTGACTCAACCGCGCGACCAGCTCGTGCAGCTGGCGGTCGCTGCCGGGGGAGGGTACCGCGAGATGCCTTACGTGGTAGGTGATGTCGAACTCGTGGTCGTCCACCCAGACCGGGCGGGCCAGGCTCATGGTGACTTCGCGGATCTTCTGCCGGTAGCGCGGGATCTGCGGCAACCGCTGCTCGATGGTCTCCAGCAGTTTGTCGTAGCCCAGCCCACCCCGCGGGTTACGCAGAATGAACAGCGACTGCACATACATCGGCGTCGTGGTGTTCTCCAGCCGGTAGAAAGAGGCTTCCGACGCCGATAGCCGGTTCACCATCGTGGCCCGTCCTCCCTGCTGGCTTGATCCGGCCGGGCACTGCACCAGCCCCTGATCGGAGAAAAACACTGCCGCTCACGGTAGCCCGCCGTTGGGCGGCGCCGCACGCGGATACGCCGCAGCCGCGATTGTGCGATGATCACCGCACACGCCCTGCCACTCTCCAGCAGGCCCGCCGCCCGGACCGACCTTGGAGAGCTGCCGTGCCCATCGATCCCACTTCGCCCCCGCACTCGACCGTCGCGCCGATGCTCGACTACGAACCGCCTGCCCGCCCGGCCATGCCGAGTCGGCCCGTGTCGGCGCCGTCGGTCCGGCGGCGCCCCGGGCATCCCCCCAGGACGCGACCCGATCGACCCGCGCGCAAGGTGTTACCGGCACCGCTGCGGTCGGCCGCGGTGTTCGCCGACGCCGCGCTGCGCCGGGTCCTGGAAGTGGTGGACGGGCGCCGGCCGCCGACGCATCTGCATCCGCTGCTTGCCACCGGACTGGCCGACTCGGTGGTATCGGCCCGCCCGGCGCCACCGGCCGGCCGGGTTGAGCCGGCCACCCTGCAGCGGATACGCGTGCAGCCGGCAGGTTCAGGCGAACCGGCTAGGGCGGTGGAGGTTTTCGGGACCTACCGGCGCGGACGGCGCACGCATGCGCTGGCCTGCCGCGTCGAGTCCATCCCCGGCCCCGGTATCAGCGGACAAGGCCCGGCGTGGCGGATCGTCGCCCTGCACATCGGCTGAGCGCCTCAGAGCTCAGCTCTTGCGCGGCATCTTCGGCAGTCGGGAGCCCCGGCCTTCGCGGCGGGCCGCTTCGCGCCGCTCCCGGCGGGACTGGGAAGGGTTAGCTCCTGCGGGTTGCAGGTCGCGCGAGCGCCGCACCTGCGCCGAGCCGTCCTCGTCGGGGCCCGAATAGGTCAGCCCGGCTCCGCCATCCCTGCCGTCCGTGCCATTGGCACCGTTGGCCCCGTCGATTCCCTTGGCGCGCAACCCGAACTCCGCCAGCCCCTCGGGGGCATCCACCGGCGCGACCGACTGTTTCGGGACGGCCTCGACAGCGACGTTGAACAGGAAGCCGACCGACTCCTCTTTGAGCCCGTCGAGCATGCCGCGGAACATGTCGAAACCTTCCCGCTGGTACTCGACCAGTGGGTCACGCTGCGCCATCGCCCGCAGACCGATGCCCTCCTTGAGGTAGTCCATCTCGTAGAGGTGCTCGCGCCACTTGCGGTCCAGAACGCTCAGCAGCACACCGCGTTCCAGCTCCCGCATGGCACCGGCCCCGGCGGTCTCGTCGACCTGGGCCTCCCGCACCGCGTAGGAGTTCTCGGCGTCGGCGAGCAGCGCTTCGAGCAGTTCTTCGCGAGTCAGGTCGTCAGCCTCGCCGACGTCGTCGGCGTGCAGCAGTTCGTGATAGTCGATCCCCACCGGGTAGAGGGTCTTCAGCGCCGCCCACAGCTGCTCGAGGTCCCAGTCTTCGGCGTAGCCCTCGGCGGTGGCACCGTCTACGTAGGCGGTGATCACGTCGACGAGCATGTCGTGGGCCTGCTCGGCCAGGTTCTCGCCGTCGAGGATGCGCCGACGCTCGGCGTAGATCACCTTGCGCTGCTGGTTCATCACCTCGTCGTACTTCAGGACGTTCTTGCGGATCTCGAAGTTCTGCTGCTCGACCTGGGTTTGGGCGCTCTTGATCGCTCGGGTGACCATCTTGGCCTCGATCGGCACGTCATCGGGCAGGTTCAGTCGCGTCAGCAGCGACTCCAGCGCCGCACCGTTGAACCGTCGCATCAGCTCGTCGCCCAGCGACAGGTAGAACCGTGACTCGCCCGGGTCACCTTGGCGGCCGGAACGACCACGCAGCTGGTTGTCGATACGCCGCGACTCGTGCCGCTCGGTGCCCAGCACGTACAGACCGCCGGCCTCGATCACTTCTTCGGCCTCGGCGGCCGCCTCCGCCTTGATCTCACGCAGCGCCGCGTCCCAGGCGGCCTCGTACTCGTCGGGGGTCTCGACCGGGTCCAGGCCCTGACCGCGCAGCCGCTGGTCGGCCAGGAAGTCGACGTTGCCGCCGAGCACGATGTCGGTACCGCGGCCGGCCATGTTGGTCGCGACCGTGACCGCGCCACGCCGGCCCGCCTCGGCGATGATGTGCGCCTCGCGCTCATGCTGCTTGGCGTTAAGCACGTTGTGCGGGACGCGACGCTTGGTCAGCTGCTTGGACAGGTACTCCGAGCGCTCCACGCTGGTGGTACCGATCAGCACCGGCTGGCCGTTCTCGTAGCGCTCGGCGACATCGTCGACGACCGCGAGGAACTTGGCCTCCTCGGTCTTGTAGATGAGGTCGATCTGGTCGAGGCGAGCCATCGGCTTGTTGGTCGGGATCGGCACCACGCCCAGTTTGTAGATCTCGTGCAGCTCGGCGGCTTCGGTCTCGGCGGTGCCGGTCATGCCGGCGAGCTTGTCGTAGAGCCGGAAGTAGTTCTGCAGGGTGATGGTGGCCAGGGTCTGGTTCTCGGCCTTGATCTCCACCCGCTCCTTGGCCTCGATGGCCTGGTGCATGCCCTCGTTGTAGCGCCGACCCACCAGCACGCGGCCGGTGAACTCGTCGACGATGAAGACCTCGCCGTTGCGGACGATGTAGTCCTTGTCGCGGTTGAACAGCTCCTTGGCCTTCAGGGCGTTGTTGAGGTAGCTGACCAGCGGGGAGTTGGCGGCCTCGTAGAGGTTCTCGATGCCAAGCTGGTCCTCGACGAACTCCACCCCGAGCTCGTGCACACCGATGGTGCGTTTGCGCAGGTCCACCTCGTAGTGGACGTCCTTCTCCATCAGCGGCACGATCCGGGCGAACTCGGAGTACCAGTTGGAGCTGCCGTCAGCAGGACCGGAGATGATCAACGGGGTGCGGGCCTCGTCGATCAGGATGGAGTCGACCTCGTCGACGATGGCGAAGTTGTGCGGGCGCTGCACCAGTTGGTCGAGCGAATGCGCCATGTTGTCGCGCAGGTAGTCGAAGCCGAACTCGTTGTTGGTGCCGTAGGTGACATCGGCGTTGTAGGCGACGCGCCGCTCGTCGGGAGTCATCTGCGACAAGATCACCCCGACCTCCAAGCCGAGGAAGCGGTGCACGCGGCCCATCCACTCGCTGTCGCGCTTGGCCAGGTAGTCGTTGACGGTGACGACGTGCACGCCCTTGCCGGAGATCGCATTGAGATACGCCGGAAGCACACAGGTCAGGGTCTTGCCCTCACCGGTCTTCATCTCGGCGACGTTGCCGTAGTGCAGCGCCGCGCCACCCATCAACTGCACGTGGAACGGCCGCTGGGTCAATACCCGCCACGCCGCCTCACGGGCCACCGCGAATGCCTCCGGCAGCAGGTCGTCGAGGGATTCACCGTCGGCGTGCCGCTGACGGAATTCGTCGGTCTTGGCCCGCAGCTCCGCGTCGGTGAGCGCTTCGACGTCCCCGGAGAGGGTGTCGATGTAGTCCGCGACCTTCCGGAGCCGTTTGACCATGCGGCCTTCACCAAAACGCAGCAACTTGGACAGCACGGCTATGTCCCCTACTCAGTCTTCGGCATTACGAGCGTCACCCATGGTAGGTGACACCGTTGCCGAGGGCGGCAATGCGCCGCCAACGCAGCTCCTGAAGGCAGTGCTCAGACCAGACGAATCAAGCCGTAGTCATAGGCGTGCCGTCGGTAGACCACCGACGCCTGGTCGGTCTCCTTGTCCTGGAACAGGAAGAAATCGTGGCCGACGAGCTCCATCTCGTACAGCGCGTCGTCGACCGACATGGGCGTCGCGGCGTGTTCTTTGGTACGCACGATCTGGCCAGGCTCATGCTCGTGGCCGTCACTATGCGCGATCGCCTCGCGGTGGTCGGGTTCGGCGGTGCCGTCCCGGTTGAATGCGGTGGCGAGGAACTCCGGGTCCAAGTTGGTGACACCGGTGGCCTCCGCTACCGACAGCGGCGTCTTGTCGCCGTAGGAGACGTTGCGGCGGCCCTTGTCGCGGCGCAGCCGGCTCTCCAGTCGGTCGATCGCAGCCTCGAATGCGGCATAGAAACTGTCGGCACGGGCCTCCCCGCGGACCACTGGGCCCCGGCCGTGCGCGGTGATGTCGATCTGCTGGCAGGATTTTCGCTGGCGTCGATTATTGGCGTGCTTGAGCTCGACATCGAACAGGCGAATCGAGCGGTCCAACCGCTCCACGCGGGCCAGCTTCTGCGCGACGTAAACCCGGAAATGGTCTGGAATCTCGACGTTACGGCCCTTGACCACAATCTCCGCGCCCGACTGATCGGGCCGCTCCTCCACGTCGACTGACGCCGCGCTGGTTTCCACAAATTGATTTGCCATGCTCGACACTCTCCTATCGTCTCGACCACGTTCCTTCAAGGTCCCCCCGGCCCTTGATGACGACCGTAGCCATGCCGCCGGATACATGCCACCGGTTTGGAGCACCCATTTGACAGCCGTCTCATACCGATGCGATTACGAGCGCGGCAGAAACCGGCACCCGGGCCTGATGCAGCACCCGCACTGACTCGGCCAGGGTGGCCCCGGTGGTCACGACGTCGTCGACGATGAGGACATCGCCCGCTGCGGAGACATTCGCCAGCCCGCCCCGGCGCAGCAGGACTCGGCCGGCGATGTTGCGTTCCCGGGCGGCGCTGCCCAGACCGACCGAGTCGCGGGTCAGCGCCCGCATCCGCAACGCCGGCGCGACCGTCACGCCGAGATGGCACGCGGCGACCGTCGCGGCGATGCGCGTGATCGGGTCGCCCCCGCGCCGTCGCGCGGCGCTGCGGCGGGTGGGCGCCGGGATGATCGTCAGCGGCAGGTCCACGATCTGCCAGCACAGCAGCTGCTGCAGTGCCGCCCCCAACGCCGAGGCCAGCGGAGCGACGAGGTCGCGGCGGCCGCGTTCCTTGACCGCGACAATCGCCTGCCGGCGGGCGCCGGCGTAGCGGCCCAGCGCGAACACCGGGACCTGCGGATCCAGCCGCGGGGCGATCACCCGCGGTTCGTCGGGCCCGACCGCCAGCTGCGCGGCGCAGACGGCGCACCATCGGGTTCCGGGTGTACCGCAGCCGCCGCACTGCAGGGGAAGCACCGCGTCAAGCACACACCGATGCTGCCCTTGCGGTGCGACAAGTGGGCCAAGCCACGGTCAGTCCCCGGCCAGGTCCGCCGACAGGTCGGCGACCGCGACGCCCTCGGGCACCTGGACCTCGGCGATCGCCTCCGGGCGGTCGTCGAACTCCAGCCGCAGCGCACGGCAGATGGTGGCGTGCATGTCATACATGCAGGTGATGTAGGTCAGCTCCATGATCTCGCGGTCGGACAAGTTCGCTTGGAGCACCGCAAAGATCTCGTCGGCCACCCGGCCGCCGTCGTAGACCAGGGCATCGGTGTAGGCCAGCACCGCGCGCTCGAGCCCAGAGAAGACGTCGCTGACCTGCCAGGACGGCAAAGCGGCGATCTTCTCCTCGGGCATGCCCAGCGAACGCATCTGTTTGCAGTGCTGGGAGAAGACGAACTGGCTGCCGCGGGCATAGCCGGCGCGGGCCTGACCGAGCTCACGCAGCAGCCGGTCCAGCGAGGCGTTGCGATACAGGGCGAATCCGCGCACGGCGTGGGAGAACACCTGCGGCGCCTGGGCGAACACCGTCCACCAGTCCCCCGGTGTCCCGTGGATGGTGCGGTGACCGGCGCGGGCGTCAGCGCACATGGGGTCGACGCCCGCGCCGAACAGCCGGTCGTAGAAGAACAAGATCTGCTCGTCGGTCACGTCGGCACGCGGGATCTCGCGGAGTCTGGGCATGGCGGTGTCCTTTCCGGCCCGCACAGCGGACCGCTACTACGGTATGTCGTACCTCGGCGTCAAGGGGCATTTAGTCAACAGAGAAACTAACGCCAGGCCCCAAATTCGTGAGGGCACTAACAGTTTCGCGAATTTTCATCCTCGATACTGTTAGCGTCCCGTCCATGAGCACCGATGCGACACAAGTGGGCGCGCCCACCACCGACTCCAGCCGTGCCGAGGCGCTGGTCGGCAAGGGCTGGGCGCAAGGCGTGGCCCTGGTCATGATCTTCGGTTTCCTGGTGATGGGCATCCTGGCCTATCGCACGTACACGGCGTCAATGCCGATGCCGGACAAGGTCGTTACAGAATCCGGCCAGCAACTGTTCACCGGTGCCGACATCACGCGCGGCCAGCAGCTCTATCAGGCCCGCGGCCTCATGCAGTACGGCTCGGTGCTGGGCCACGGCGCCTACCTGGGCCCGGACTACACCGCCGAGTATCTGCGACTGGCCACCGAAGATGTCGCCGATCAGTTCAAGGCGCAGGGCGTGGCGAACCCGCACGACGACGTGGTCGCCGAGTTCCGGACCAACCGCTACAACGCCGACACCAAGACGCTGGTGTTCACCGACAAACAGGTCCAGGCGTTCAACGACATCGAAGAGCACTACGCCGACTACTTCGGCGAAGCCTCCACCAAGTACGGCCTGCTGCCGCACATGATCACCGACCCCGGCGAGATCCGTGACCTGACCTCGTTCTTCGCCTGGACCGCGTGGGCGGCGGCCGCCGATCGGCCCGGCCACAACTACAGCTACACCAACAACTGGCCCTCGGAGCCGCGCGTCGACAACGGGCCCACCGGATCGGTGGTGGTGTGGTCGGTGCTGTCGCTGATCATGCTGTTGGGCGGCATCGGCATCATGTTCACCGTCTACGGCCGCTGGAGCCAGAACATCGGCTGGCACGGCACCGAGATGACCAAGCTGCACTTCCGCCAGCCCGGCGAGGTGCCGCTGACCCGCTCGCAGCGCGCCGCGATCTGGATCTTCGCCGTGGTCGCGGTGCTGTTCTTGGCCCAAGTCCTGCTCGGCGGCGCCGTCGAGCACTATCGGGCGGATCTGTCGGAGTTCTACGGGATCGACCTCGCGAAGATCCTCCCCTACAACCTCGCCCGGACCTGGCACCTGCAGCTGTCACTGTTCTGGACCGCGGCGGCATTCTTGGCCGGCGGAATCTTCCTGGTGCCCTTCGTCACCCGCCGCGAACCCGGCAAGCAGTCGGTATTGGTGTATGGATTGCTGGGCGCACTGGCCGTGGTGGTGTTCGGCTCGCTGGCCTTCGAGGCACTGTCCATCTTCGGGGTGATCAAGCCGGGCACCCTGTTGTCCCAGCAGTGGGAGTTCCTGGACCTGCCGCGGCTGTTCCAAGTGCTGCTGATCGTCGGCCTGTTCTTGTGGATCGTCATCATCTGGCGTGGCATGCGCGCGAAGCTGGCCACCACCTCGAAGATGAACCTGCCCTGGATGTTCTTCTTCACCGGGCTGGCCATCCCCACGTTCTACGCGGCCAGCCTGCTGGCCGGTAGCGAGACGCACTTCTCGGTCGCCGACTTCTGGCGGTTCTGGATGGTGCACCTGTGGGTGGAGGACTTCCTGGAGCTGTTCACCACCGCGATGGTGGCCTACATCTTCGTCCAGCTCGGGGTGGTGCGTGAGCGCGTCGCACTGCTGGTCATCTTCCTCGACATCATCTTGTACTCCGCCGGCGGCGTGATCGGCACCATGCACCACCTGTACTTCTCCGGCACACCGGTGGAGCACATGGCACTGGGCGCGTTCTTCTCGGCCGCCGAGGTCATCCCGTTGACGTTCCTGACCGTGGAGGCCTGGGCCTTCCTACAACTGGGTGCCCGTCAGGAAGCCGGTGAGCAGAACAACTTCCCGGCCCGCTGGGCAGTGATGTTCCTGGTCGCCGTGGGGTTCTGGAACTTCCTGGGCGCAGGCATCTTCGGATTCCTGATCAACCTGCCGGTGGTGTCCTACTACGAGATCGGCACCGCACTGACCGCCAACCACGCACACGCCGCGATGTTCGGGGTCTACGGAATGCTCGCGGTCGCCCTGGCGATGTTCGCCTTCCGCTACGTGATCCCGGCGGACAAGTGGCCGAACAAGTTGGCCCGGATCTCGTTCTGGGGCATGAACATCGGCCTGGCGTGGATGGTATTCGTCACCCTGTTGCCGCTGGGGGTACTGCAGTTGTTCCACTCGGTGAACGCGGGCTACTTCGAGGCGCGTTCGCTGGGTTACATCACCCAGCCCGGCAATGCGCTGCTGGAATGGATGCGCCTGCCCGGGGACGCGATCCTGATCGGCGCCGGTGTGGTGCCATTCGTCTGGATCGCCTTGATCGCGCTGCGCAACTTCCGCTCCGGCGAGACGGTCGACGAGTTACCCGAGAACCCGCTCTACGTCGAGGTCCCGGCAGACGCCGCAGCCGCAGGCAAGGACTGAGCATGACCGGGCCGGCGACATGGGTGTGGCTGGTTGCCGGCTACGCGCTGCTGCTGCTGGCTTTTGCCTGGGGTTTCGACCGGATGGCCCAGCGGACCTCCGAACGCGCCGCGCAGTGGCGCACCGGCAAGTTCGTCTACCACGACGACCATGACGCGTGGAAGTGTCCGCAGGATCAGTGGCTCTGGCCTACCTCGTTCGACCCGGACAATCGCGTGATGCGGTACCGGGCGACGCCGTCGGTCTGCAACTCCTGCCCGGTCAAGCAGACCTGCACCACGTCGCCCCACGGCCGGGAGATCAGCCGCGCGGTCGACCCGTGGCCACACTCGGAAACCGGTCGGTTTCACCGGGGCATCGCTTGTGCGGTAGCGGGTTTCGGAATCATCCTGCCGGCGGCGACGTTGTTCATGAACCACTCCGTCGCCGACGTGTTGGTGCTGACCGCGGCGATCGCCGTAGTGGCAGCCGGCGGCTATCCCCTGCTGCGACACCTGTGGAACACCCCCAGTAACGCCCCCGATGACCGGCCCCACCGATCCGTCACCGAAGATCAGGCATTGAAGGTCGAGGCCGCGATCGACCGGTACTCCACCCGGTGGGGCGGCTTTTCCGACGACGCGTCGAGCAGGAGGCAACAGCTCAAGTGAGTGAGGGACTGATCACCGTGCTGGGGCTGGCCATCGTGGCACTGGCCGTGTTGGCATATTTCGCGCTGAATGTGGTGCGCGAGTACGAACGCGGCGTGGTGTTCCGGATGGGCCATGCCCGTCCGCTCTACCAGCCAGGACTTAAGTTCCTGTTCCCCTTGGTGGACAAAATGATTCGGGTCGATCAGCGGGTGGTCACCCTGACCATTCCCCCGCAGGAGGTGATCACCCGCGACAATGTTCCAGCCCGGGTCAACGCCGTGGTGATGTTCCAGGTCACCGACCCGCTCAAGGCGATCATGGAAGTCGAGAACTACGCCGTGGCCACCTCGCAGATCGCCCAGACCACGCTTCGCTCCCTGTTGGGGCGAGCGGACCTGGACACGCTGCTGGCGCACCGCGACGATCTCAACGCCGACCTGCGCACGATCATCGACAAGCAGACCGAGCCGTGGGGCGTCCAGGTGCGGGTGGTCGAGATCAAGGACGTGGAGATCCCCGAGTCGATGCAGCGGGCGATGGCCCGCGAGGCCGAGGCCGAACGCGAGCGCCGGGCGAAGGTGATCAACGCCCGCGGCGAGCTACAGGCCTCCGAGGAACTCAGCCAGGCCGCCGAGCGGCTTTCGCAGAATCCGGCCTCGCTGCAACTGCGTTACCTGCAAACCCTTTTGGAACTCGGGGCCGACCAGAACTCCACCGTCGTGTTCCCGCTGCCGGTCGACATCATCACCCCGTTCCTGGGCGGTGCGGCCGAAGCGTTGCGCGCCGCAAAGCGGGACTAGCGCAGACTAGCGCGCCACCATCCCGCCGTCGGCGTGGATGGTCTGGCCGGTGATGTAGCTGCCCGCATCGGAGACGAGAAGCAGTACCGGACCGACCATTTCGTCGGGTTCGGCAATGCGCTGCTGCAGCGTGGCAGCCCGCAACGCGGCGATGAACTCCGGCGGGTTGTTACGCACCATGTCGGTATTGACCGGTCCGGGGGCGATGGCGTTGACCCGGATCCGCGATGTCGCCAGCTCTGCCGCCATGGACCGGGTGAAGGAAACCAGTGCGGCCTTGGCGGCCGAGTACATCGACGTCGCCGGCGAATAGACGAAGGCGCCGGCCGACACCACGTTGACGATGGCGGCGTGCTCGCTCTTGCGAAGATGCGGTAGCGCCGCCTGCACCAGGAAGACCGGCCCCTGCAGATTGACCGCGAACGACTTGTTCAACGCCTCCGAGGTGATCTCGCCCAACGGCAGTGCCAGCGCATTGGCAGCGTTGTTGATGACGATGTCGACTCCGCCGAACCGCTCGACTGTGGCATCGACCAGCGCCTCGATCGCCTCGCCGTCACCGAGGTGGGTTGCTACCCCGATGGCCTGCGCGCCGGCCTGGCGCAGCTGCTCGGCAGCGCGATCGCAGGCCTCGGGTTTGCGGCTGGCCACCACCACGTTGGCGCCGGCAGCGGCCAGTCCGTGTGCAACCGACAGTCCGATGCCGCGCGTTCCGCCGGTCACGATGGCGGTGCGTCCGGTCAGGTCAAACAACGCGTTGAGAGCAGACCTGTCCACTGGAATCTCCTACGTCCGGGCCGAGTGGCATGAAGCGTAGTTCACGCCCGATGAGTGACCCGTGCCCGGGATCGGGGCTTTGGGCCCTGGGAATCCGCGGTCGTCGCCGCTACCGTGGG
>Ga0182738_1000437_pt1 | contig 60075 bp, 22 predicted proteins | sample eDN5th30CBELigMG_FD_128876 | JGI IMG/M metagenome (GOLD analysis project Ga0182738, IMG submission 128876) | Enriched Miracle-Growth compost microbial communities from Emeryville, California, USA - eDNA 5th pass 30_C BE-Lig MG (version 2)... ... | reverse complement strand
GAAGTCCTTGCCTGGGAGTAAGTAATGGTAAAATAACTTTGGCAAAAGCGAAACCAAAAATTCTATCACAACCATTGCAATGCAAGTCAACTTGTATGAATATCTTCCCAGTCCAAGCACATTAAATTGAGCTGCCCCCTCGATTTTGTAAAGCACCAAGATGCTGACCCAGAAAGATGAGATGAAGTAATAGATTACTCTCGTTTGTATTCGAAAAATCCATTGAACTATTTTCATCCCAATTCGATGATCTCCTTTTAGATCCAGCACAATAATCACAATCATATACAAATAAGCCAAAAATTTCAAGATCATGCAAGATATGATGATATATAAGATGCCTTTTGCTGCTGAAGTTGAATCCCCTTCGAGTGAGGGTATTGAAGTCGGGTTGATGAATTTCAAAATATTCAGAAAGAAGCTAGAGAACTGAGAGTTTTCGCTGCTTTTGTACAGGGCGGGGTAAAGAGTCAGGGCTTGCGATAAAAGTTGGATATACTCGATCGCGAGGCAGATTTTTCCAGCTAGTTTAGTAATAGGCTTTGCTTCAAGGATAATGAAGGATAGTTGCTGACTCCAGGAGCGAGTGTTTTTGGCGGATCTGAAACTCTGATCTTTCAGGATTTTTATCCTATTTTGTGCCTTCATGTCATGATAATAATTATAATAAAAGTAACAAATTAAATTTTTCTAACAGTCTGAAATTTGACAAAACTGTGGTTATTAATTAAGCCCCTTCGAAAATCCTCATTAATGACTTTTTGGCAATATTTCTCAGCTTTTGTACTAGATTACCAATCCAACATCGATTTTGGCCTCGCCTTCCTCCGTGTTCAATGGCTTTCGCTACACCAATCCACCTCAGAGAAAATTTTTCGACCTAGTACCAAAACAGGGGTTTTGTTCTACAAATTGAGATTTAATTTTAGTTTAATCGTCCATTTACAATTTTATCAAGATGAGGCCTTTCCCAACCTGAACAGAACTTATCCCTTTAACATTTACAAGGAAACTAGGCTCCTTTCAAAAGTTCAGTTCCAGGTTAAAAGAACTTGATGAGAGTTTTTAGCCACCAAATTGTGAAAGAATTTAAATTTTTAAAAAGAACTCTTCTCTAATTTGTTCCGATCCAAGGATTTTGTTCTCATTTGATCCTAGTCCAAGCTCGTTCTTCAGGTCTTTCTCGAAACTTTGAGCTTTTTCTGACAAAACTTGCAAAAATCAGGTAAACTTGAAGGAAAGAACGTTTTTATTAAATTTCGAGGAAGTCATTGGATTTCCTCATTCTCCAAGGACAGTAAAACATATTTTCATTGATGATTTGAGTTGGGTTTTGAACTTACATTTCCTGTATCCGAACTCTCATTTTTCACTGAAAGAAAAGGTTTAATTTTTTACCAGGCTTTTTTTTGACGAGCTACTGGATATTTGAATTCATAAAATAACTGACCAATTTAACTCATTAAAATATTAAACTCCTGCAGAAAGCTTTTTTCCAGACTTGAATCTAACTCAGGTGTGTTGAAAAAAGAATATCTAGGGCCACCAAACCTCCACTCCAATCGGAGGACTGTCAGTCTTGTTCTTGAAAAAGTTTCAATCGCTTCTTATTTTGCGAGGCTTAAGGAGATTTGTAGTGATTTCCGGTAATTCAAAGACTAGAAGAAAAGTTTTTTTACGTGCCAATTTTTTTTCGTTACAGACGTGATTGCCCGTTAACGTGTCACAAAAAATGAAATAAATCAAACTAATTTATCAATAGTTATATAAAATAATGCTATTAATAAATTTTGAAATTAAATTATTATTATTTTTTAACAACTTTTATTTTTTCAAATTTGTAACCTGTATTTCCAAGACGAAAAACATGTTTCAAATTAATTTCATTCTTTTTCATCTTCTTCTCTTTCGTTCAGGAAAATTTTGTTTCAAAAATAAGCTCCCTTAGACTTCGCCACCAATTTTCGACTCTTATCAGGAATTTAATAATCTCATATTTTTCGATCAATCAGCCAGCCAATTTCAAGATTGATTCAATTCAATCAAATCACAGAGTTTTTCGAAAATCCAAAAGTCAGCTTCACAGCTTTTTTTGTCAAACAAGGTTTCAAGATTTGTAAGGCTCATTCTTCAGAACTTAGTGTATGGGATAGATTTTCAGCTAGTTTTTAGGTGGGGTTTTGGTAAAAGAATTTCATGAAAATAAATTTTTAATCATTATTTTTCTCTCTCATCGTCTTCAACGAGTTCCTCTCTTCATCTTACCCACCTAACAACGCCTTTCTCATTACAACACTCAAGCTTTGATATCTTTATTTGCTTCCTTCAAAACCTTAGACTCATTGGGTGGAAACTCGAATTCAGACAAATTTTCGTACAAATTTTAACTACAGAGTCATATCAAACCATAAATAAACCTTCTGATGTCATGAATCGATTTTTTCTTCATAAAACCAAAAAAATTAAAATGGAAATCTTTCTAAATACTTGAGGTACAAACCTTGCCTGATGACAATATCAATAAAAATTGCATTATCATCGTCAAATAAAAATTTTACACATTTAAAGAGGCTCCAAAATTGACAGGTTTTTTTAGCAGCTAATAACGTCCGAACAATTTTAATTTCTTCAGGTCTTATATAAAATTTGACGACAACAGAGATTCTCGTCACACAATCACAAAATAAACTCGTTATTTTTATTGGTTGATTTATTGCCTGCTTTTAAATTTGACAGCTGATCATAAAATATTTTTCTTTTAAAAAGATGATTCAGATAAATTATATGGTTACTAACACTCTTTTTCTAAAAATCTCTGAATTAAGAAAAATCTCAAGTTCCGGCAATAAAAAGCTTGAAATCATTGATCAAACATCGTCATCTATCTGATTTTCTTGGCTTCCATTCATTTTAGTACCACTTTGAAGGGATTCAGAGAATTTAGTTCCCTTATAAAACCTGACTATCAATTTATTAAAGAATGATTTTGCACCAGATGAAAATAAAACCTAATTTGAGAAGCAAAGAATCGATAAAACTTCAAGGTTTTAGCTTGTTCAGTGAGGCCATAAGTAGTCAAGTCACCATAAACATCTATCTCTCAGCAAAAAACAAAGAGAGAGAGAAAAAAAAGAGTTTTAGAGGGTTTTTATTGTGTGTATAAGAGGATCGTTAAATCTCTAAATTTTATGCAACAGGAATTAATCAAGGTCGAAATTGTCATTAATTCCGTTATGACTTTGCTAAAATTAGACTCTAGATAATTGACTAGATAGTCAAGCTTCCATGAGGAAGAGACCACTCCCGAAATGATCCCAAGCATGTGAGGATCATAAATCGTTTCAAGGTTCTCGGTTAAACAGGTTTAATATTTGTCAATAATTGATACGGAATTAAATTTAGTGTTAAAAAATATAAAATTCTGAAAAAAAGTTACAATCTTTGCCCTCAACTTCTTTGATTTAGATCATACGAACACTCTAAAAAGCTTCAAAACATTCCTCCTCAGGGGCAAAAACCTTTACCATCCTTGGGAGAAGGAAAAAATCCTTTATTTTTTTTTTTGGCTTGAATCTTGCCGTAATCGATTAAATTTACATTTCCACATACACACACTCGCCTTTTGTGTCACCTAAATAAATCATCTTTGTAATTTATTTTTAATCAAGAGATGACGATTCAATATCGGCAGCAAACCTCCAAAAAGTTGAATGCCGTATCTCAAAAACACTTTAGTTTTCGACAAAAGCTCACTTACACATTGTTAGCAGCTCACATCAAATCTTCATTGATTGAAACTCTCCTTCTTTTCCTTGAATATGCTCAGCTCTTATCTCAGGCCCTTCTTACCTACTCATTCTTTCATAATGACCAGACACAAGACGATTTTCTTTTTCTTCGAGGCATCAAGTACTTTGCCAAATTATTCAACCCAACCTATCTTTTAAACTACGAAAGTGAATATAATTCCACAAAAACAATTCTGTTCCTCATTTTTGCTGGACTTGCTCTCAAACTCTTGCTTTACGTGTATATTTTCTTTATTTCAGCCACCAAACTCCAGCCTCATCCTTTGGCCCTCAAAATATTTCAATGGATTTTTCAAGCTCAAGCAAGAGTCATCTATTATTTCGCGACGTCATTTTTTGTACGAGTTATAATCGTCAATAATCAAAATGAGGATCAGTTTAGCTTCCTTGGTGCTGGAAAAAATGCTGATTTGGCAGTCTGCCTGCTGATTATAATCCTCGAATTTTGCTTATCAAGCTTGCTAAAAATTAATTTTCATTATGTGCTCCCCTCCAAAAGTCTTCTTGCTTCCAAAGATAACTTCTCTGAAATCATCACCCTTAGTCAAAAATTCCTCTTACAAATCCTTCAAATCATCCTTTGGAAAGACTCAGAGGCAGCTCATTGGCTCTTTATAATTGTGAATTGTATCTTTTCTGCCATCAGAGATTTTCAATTTTTCAAAGTTCTCCCTTTATATCGGATAGATGCCCTCTTGTTTCAAGGAAGCCTATTAGTTATAATCTCAGCATTCCATTTCACCAGTCTCATCCAACAAATCATCATTTCAAGCCAAACAACTCATTTGCATAATGTCAATAATCTGGAATTCACCATTTTTGTCTGGACTGTTCTTGCTCTTCTTGCAGTTATAGCCTCTTATGTATACTTGAATAAAACCATTGTCGCCTTGGTGACACAACAGACCTGTCAAGAGCCCAAATTATTAGTCCATAAGATTTCTCTATTCAAACAACTAATGGATAATCGAAGACTTTTTGAAGAATCTCACAAAGTTTTTGATCAGCTCTATTTATTAACCACAACAGTCAATATCAGCATTTCGAATGCTTTCGGAGTTCCGCAACCTAAAGAAAACAAAGCCAATTCTAAAGAAACCATCAAGAGCATATCTGTCATATATCTGGAAAGCTTATTTCAGAGATTCCCTCATCATGGAATTATCAAGCTTTACCTAGCATTTTATTATGCTAAAAACGACAAGTTTTATGCAAGAGCTGTCGCACTTCTCAATGAGTTTCAAAACCAAGGGTGGTCTAAAGAAGCATTGAGCTCATATTTCCTCTTGCATAACATTGAGGAAAAAATCAAAGCTGAGTACAAAAACAACTCCCATACTATTGATTTGCATGGAGCTATCAAGAGCTTTGCTAGTTTTGACCAAATCAAAAAAGATATCTTGGAACAATCAGAAATACAAACCAAAGTATGTCAAGAGCTGTTGAGTGATAGTCCAGATTTGAGTCTAGTTTTTGATAAAGCCCAATTAGCAGCCTCCGTCAAGAGAAAAGCTGAAGCAAGAATCAACAGCTTTCTCCATGAATCTCCTGATTATTACATGAATCCGCTATTGCTCTTTGCTTATTATCAATTGGTCATAAACCATTCTCCAGGCGATTGTTCCAAGATCTTTGAGAAATATCACTTTTTAACTCAAAAATATCATAAATATCTCAAGTCTGATCAACTATGCCAACGAAATGTCTATCAGGATAATTGTGCTTTCTTCATCCTTTCTGGGCAAAAATCTGACTTTGGAAAAATTCTCTATTGCAATAAAGCTGTCAAAAAGGTTTGTGGAGCTGACGTTAAATGGTATATTGACTCCAAAATCTATCATGCAACTCCTCTTCCAAGTCTCCATACTGTCTGGGAAAACTACTTTAAGAGTATGGCAGAAACAGGCATGAGCCCTTTTTACAATCAAGTTTTGCGGGGCTTTATTTACAATAAAGGAGGCTATCTCAAGGAGATTGACTATTATCTGAATACACATCCATCAATCACTCAAGGATATTTCATGATGTTGACTATGAGATCACCTTTAACCAAAAAAGATTTTATCATTTTAAGAGAAAATGGTGAAATTGAAGGTGCCTCCAAAAAAGTTTGTAAACGTTTGGGAATTTTTATCACTGATCATTCGAATCAAAAATTTCACATCAGAATGATTTCAAAAGAATTAGCTAGGGTTAATGAAGCTTTCAATATCACCAAGAAGCATTCTAAATCACTCCCTGAGTTAGACACAAAAGAAGCTCAAGATATTACCACTCTTTATCTCCAAGAAGGGAACGAATTAATTCTCAAATCTCTTTTGAAGACTGATGAAGATGGTTTTCAACTTCATGGTGATGACGATAAATTCCTCTATCATTGCAAAATCTCGAGCCTTGATTACGAAACAGTTACTTTGAAAATTATACACCTTGAGGAAATTAAAAATGATCATGAAACCGAAATCATCGATCTTATTGAAGAAAACCATGACGTCGCCCCTCCCATAAAGCATAGATTTGAAGAAACGACGATAAGCGAGCATAGTCACGAAGAGGAAGAGAATAATGCAGGAGCTGAAGAGAAAGAAAATGGATGGATTGACTTCTTTGCACTTGATTCAAGAGATGTTACTCAAAGACAACCTCCTCACACAACCAAAGAAAAAACGTTTTCAAGCCGAGGTTTATTAGAGTATATCAGTAATTCTGTCAGAAAGAGTCAGCTCAAAATTGAATTCCCAGACTCTAGCTGGAAGGATGAGAAAAAGAAAATCAATCCCCACTATACAAAAATCATAAAACGCCACCAGACAATATCCCCAGATCTGCCTGATTATAAGCGCATCTTGGAATATGAATCCCTGAGTAGTGATGCCAGATCTTTACAGAAGAAAAATAAACAACTTTATAAGGAAGTGATCGTTCCAAAGAAGGTTGCAGAATCTGTCAAGAACTCAACCTCCTCCAAACACTCTTCGAGAAAAAGAATGATTGAAGGCTTTAAACTTGCCGTAAAAACCAATTCTAACTCAAAAATCTTCAAAGCTGGAGCTGGTTGCTATCTCCTCATTATCATTCTTACCCTCCTGAGTATTCTTTATTTGTTCCTCAATCTGTCGAATATCACTGATGACTTGAGAACCAAAAAAGAAATCATGGTCAATGCTCAAACTCGAGCTTTTAACCTTGCAACTGTCCAAACAACCATGAGAACCCAGTATGATCTTGTTACAGGAGGACTCACACAAGCAGAAATGGGAAAAGCAGCAAAGCCAGCTTCATCATATACAAGCATTAACAATGGTTATGTGAGCCCTATCCTTCAAACAAATCAAAATCTTTTGGAAATGGCAGGTGAGCTCGATGACACCTCAAGAGGAACATTCTTTGACAGAGATGTAAGAGTTTATTACACGGAAGACTCTGTAAAATTGACCAGCTTTCAAGCTACAGAAATTGTCATACAGTCGATTTTGAGCATTGTCGCTTTGTTTACAGAAACGCAAGGAGTCAGTGCAGATTTAGAAAGCTTTACCAATGTCAATATTCTCAATGATGTTGCTTTGAAAAATGATGAAATATCGACTGTGACCATGACCTCTGCTCAAGATCAGGTCGACTCAATCCAGGGGATAGTGAATCAATATTTCATTTTTGTGTCACTTCTGATGGTTGCACTGATTTGTGCCCTTACTGCTCTTGTTTTGCTTCAACATTTCAGAAAGAAGAAAAATTTGCTCCAAGTTTCCAGACTGAATTTAAAAGGAGTTCAATTTGTGCTTGATAATCATAGAAACTTCAAAACTGCCATGAATGCTGACTGTGAATTAAATGAAGCCAAATTCTTCAATCTCACTGAAAAATTCAAGTCTTCAAGCATCACTTCAATCATTATGACCGAAAAATCAAAAAGAAAAGAAATCTTCGTTAACTCAAATTTCTCTGGCATCCAAAAAAGACTCAAGATTCAAATCTTGAAGGCCATTATGCTTCCTTTGATTCTCTCCTTACCACTCATCTTTACAACTCTATTTGCATCAAGCTCATTAGACTACTTTAAAAATAAACTTTCCCAAATCAGTTTCGCCACACAAATCAGCACCAAAGTTACCCGTGCCATGAGCGCTTCTGTAGAACTCCCGATCTCAAATGATACTCTCTTGATTCAAGATATGTTGGCTTCCGAAGCCTCTGGACTGGCTATCACAGAAATCGACAAAATTAGGAATCAAATCTTTGACGTCTTCTCGGATTCAGATGATACTATAGCAATTCCTCAAATTAACAGAGTCTTGCTTGGAAATGGATGTGATGTGCTTGGAATTACCGATATAGCATATTGCAGTATTTTATCAGCTTACTCACTCAATACAAGCATGGTTCAGCTTTTGTGGTCATATGAAAATGTTCTATCTGATAGATATCAAGATTACCTCGATTCCAATCGCTCAGCTGCTGCTTTAAGAGCTAACCGGATCCTTCATTTTGATACTATGATTTCCATGAGAAGAGTTATTGCTAATGAAGGCCTGAAGATCCTCACATCTCTCAATGAAACGTTTGAGAATAAAACCATAACGTTTAATCATCAAAGAAAGGTCAATTTTCATTGCAGCTGGGGTGTCTTTGCAGTTTTGGCTGTAGTGATTTGGATATTAATTCTTTGGCCAGTCCAACAAAGTGATTTCAAATTTAAAAAAGTGCTTCAAATATTCCCTGCTCAACTTGTTTTATCAAATTTTGCTCTCAAGTTGTTTTTGCTGGAAACCTCACCCTTCAGTATGCTTTTTATAAGTGACTAATTGTAATTCTAATCTGTTGTTTCATATGTATTTTGTAAAAAATTTCAGTCCATTATCGTTATCATTATCTAATCATTCATCTCTTGTACTTCTAACAAAAACTCTGCTTGATTGATTCATAATTTCTCCTTTCATCTCCCCTTCTTTTCTCTTATTGCCAAGTTTCTAATGACTCAGAATCTCAACCATAGTCTTATAGTTGGAGCCAAATTTATCAGAACTTTTCTTTAAAAAAACACACCGTACATTAAACAATTCAAGCATCCTGAAAAAGGAGAAAATTCTGATTAGTATCAATGGATTGGCCCAGAATCTGACTCAACATCAAGAGGGATTGCCTCAAAACATCGACAAAAAATAATTGAGAACCCACTTTTAACAAAAAAAAAACCTTCGATTTTAACGTTGTCAAACAGTTCTTTATTAAAATTTTTAAACCGAAAAACTCTTTTGAAAATTAGCTTGGAATTGATTTCTTGCTTGAAGATTGAACAAATCTTTGTGCGAAATATCCTAACTCCGAATATGAAAACCCTCTTTGGCCTTCTTTCCTGAATTTCTGTCTGTCTGATCCTTGAAAACTTTCTCATTGGTCAGAATAAACAATTTTTACAAAATAAAATTTGTTCATACATTTAAATGAAAGGTGTATATTGATTCATCAAGAGAGCTTTTGACTGTCTCTCAAAATTAAAATGAAAATTAAGTTAAAAGAAAATTTCTGAGAGAAAGCTTCGAAAATTTGATTCGAGAAAAAAAAGTTTTTCCTTTCCTTCATTCGATTTTTTCCAAGAAAGCCCAACAATAACACAAACAACTCGACCTTAGTTAGAGTGAGACTTTAAATAAACAAAAATCGTTTTTCTTGAATTTAATTGTCCACAAAATGAAAATTTAGAACTCAAATGAATTTTTTCCTTGTATGCAAATGAAAGTTGCTCAAAACCATAAACTTTATTCCTCAGGTCAGGATTTCCAAACTCACTGTCTGCCTCCCAGGTTTAATTCTCACCCAACAATCTAGGTTAATTTCAACTTTCTTTTCTTGAGGTTTTTGTGAAAAATTAAATCTGCTGCTTAAATCTAAATTTCTCAATACAAGATTTGATTCGTGAAAAATTTGTCAAAGTTTACTGGCTTTCAATTGTTACACCCAATTCAACCTTCCTTCTAATTCTGTTATAATTCATTAATTGGGATGAATATCAAAACCACTCATCAAGGCTTACGAGGATTCCAGCTCAAGTCTGCTCAATCTCTCAACCAGAAAATCGCATGTATTGTCTTGGACACTGGACGAAACTCTCATCTCATCGAACTTTTGCTCCTTTCTCTCGAATACATCCAGCTAATCTCTCAAGCCCTTCTCCTTTACCCGTCTTTATACAACAATCTCAATGATACTGCCTTGAATTACCAATTTAGCAAAGGAATAGTTTATCTGGCAAAGTTTGTAAATCCAAGCTACTTACTGACATATTCAGATGGACAAGACTCGACTCAAAGAACCTTGGGGGTGATAATCTGTTGGCTTTTATTAAAGTATAGTCTGTACTTCTATGTGATCTGGGCGCTTTCAAGAGGCAAAGAAGTTCACACTTTGTTGGTGAGAGCTTTCAGGTGGATTTTTCAAATTCAAGCGCGGATAGCATATTACTTTATTTCGTCATTTTTTATTTGTTCAATTCTGGCAAATAAAGAAAATGGCTTCACATTTTTTGGAATGGGAAAAATTGTCGATTATATTGTTTGTCTGGTCATTGTCATTTGGGAGTTTCTATTTTCGGCTTCCCCAATGATTCAATTTCATTATGTACTTCCAACAAAAAGTCTTCTTTCATCAAAAGATAACTTCACTGAATCAATCACTCTTTCCCAAAAGTTCATCATTCAAATCTTTCAAATTATGCTCCCATATGATGCCAAGGGTTCTCAGTGGACACTGACGGCTCTCAACCTTGTCTTCACCTTGTTTCGTACTTTTTATTTTTTCTCCACTCTGCCGTTATACAAAATCAAAGGGCTTTTATTTCAAGGGAGCTTATTAGCAACGGTTTCAGCTTTGCATGTGGCCAACTTTTTACAACAAGTAATCAAAACTTCTGAACTTTTTGATGCTGATATCGTCTTTGTTTTGGGGACATGGATAATTTTGTCCATTTTACTCATAAAATCCTGTTCTGGGTATCTCACAAAAATTTTGGTTTACCTTGCCGTCAGCCAAAGAGAACAAAGTTTATCAGCTGCTCTCCTTATTCATAAACTGGAGATTATCAAGCATACTGCGAAACATGGGAATAAGCCAGCAATACTGACTGAAAAATCAGATTTTTTCTATCTCTTAAATTTGGCAATCAGTGCAGATATCAAGACAAAATTAAGTCTGGACTCAGAAGAATTTGCTCTTCAGAAAAAGAATAATCCCCTGCTTCTCAAATACCTCGAAGATTTATCAAATCAACACCCACATAGCATCATTATTAAACTTTATTTGGCTCTTTACTATGCCAAAAAAGATAAGCTCTATGCAAAAGCAATCACCCTAATTGATGAATGCCAAAAGAGTGGTCGTCCCCAGGAAGCCCTGAGTGCATTTTTCCTCCTCAACTTGATTGAGAATAAAATCAAAGCAGAGTATAAAGCCAATACCCAACATTTAGATCTTCATACATTTGTCCAAAATACCGAAGATTTCGAACAAATCAAGTCGCACATGCTGAATCAAACGGATCTTCAAATCAAAATTTCCCAAGAATTGATGTCCAGCGCTCCAGACTTGCGAAAAATATTTTTCAGGGCTCAATCAGTCGATTCTGAAAAAAGGCTTATTGAAAAGAAAGTTACCCACTTTATCAATGAAACATCTGACTCTTTCATGAGCCCCTTCCTGACCTTCGCTTATTATGAGCTCATAGTGAACCATTCACAAGGCGATTGCATCAAAATGTACCAAAGGTACCACTTCCTCTCTCAAAAATATTATCGATATTTCAAATCTAATCATCTTTGCCAACAAAATATCTTCCAAGATAACACTGCATTTTTTGTACTTTCTGGGCATAAAAGTGATATTGGAAAAATTACATATTGTAACAAAGCTGTCAAAAAGGTCTGCGGAGGTGATATCAAATTTTACATGAACGCTAAAATTTATCAAACCATTTCTCCCACAAGCCTCCTTCAATTCTATGAGAACTTTTTCAAAGACATAGCGGAAACAGGAAAATGTCTCCTCGAAAATCAAGTCACAAAGCACTTTATTTTTAACAAAGAAGGCTATATAAAAGAAGTTGATTTCTATATGAATACTCACCCATCTGTCACCCAAGGCTATTTTTTGACAATATCTCTACGTTCCATCTTGACCCAAAGAGAGTTTATTATTGTCAGAGAAAATGGTGAGATTGAAGGAGCTTCTAAAAATGTCTGTAAAAGATTAGGCATTTTTAATACAAATGCTGGCCCTTCATATAAAAAATTCCACATCAGCAAAATATCCAAAGAAATCACAAAAATCAATGAAGCTCTTAATATGATTTCGGGAACTCGAGAGAATAATGTGGAAGTAAATCAAGCTCAAAAACTCATCAATCTATTCACGGAAAAAGGTGGACAAGTTAAACTGACTCCTGTGCATGAAATCAAGGCATTTACAACCTGGGGAGATTTCGAAAACTTTTATGAATACCATTGTAAGCTTTCCCTTCAGCATTATGGACCTGTTACTCTTCGAGTTTTTGATCTCCATGAGCATTTCATCCAAGATGATAATCAAAGTTATGATATAATAAAATTACATGAGGAAGGAGAAGAAGAGGAAGAGGATAATTTTGATGAGAATATAATTAAAGAAAATATTGTTGTCGAAAGTACAGAAAGAACTTTTCTGACCCGAGGTGGAACTGAACCAAGAATAATTCCTCCTGTTTTACCCACATCTCAAAAGACAAGTCCTACAATCCCTAGATCACCACTCCCTTTGATCTCAAATTTCCAAAAAGAAAAGCTTGTTGGGAGTTTGATAAAACTCCAACTCCAACAGCAACAGAAGAGTCCCTCGAAGGTTGATATTAGCACGCACAATGATAGAGACGAGGCTGAGTCGACATCTGTATATACCAAAAGAAGGAAAAATGCCAAGTTGAAGGTCGATGACCAGCCCAGTCCTCCAAACAAATCGCCCAAGAAACAACGGCCTTTTCGAAGAAGCTTTCTCCTCAATAATAAAGAAAATTCAGTTGCTCAAACCTCACTTTCTAAAACATCAAGTACTATACATATCGCTGAGTCATTTAGAGCAGCATTGAGAACGAACCAAGCTTCCAAATTCTTCCATCCGAGCTGCATTGTCTTCAGTATTCTTGTCCTTTTGACCTTACTCAGTCTGAGTTATCTCTTTATAAATCTTGATAATATTACTGACAACATTCAACAAAAAAAAGAAGTTATGGTCAATGCTCAGAAAAAATCCTTGTATATGTCTGTTGCCCAAACATCTCTGAGAACAATGCACGATCTCTACGCTGGTACTCTCGCTGTTGCAGAGCTTGGCATGATTGCAAAGCCAGGTTCTGCGTATATTCCCATCAACCTTGGTTATATTGAACCTCTTCTCGAAGCAAATAGTCAAATCCTAAGCAGCTCCAGCTTGGTTGACGAAGCCTCCAGAAATGTGCTTTTTGATAGAGATGTCACAATATATTATCCCAATGATACTTCCGATAATTTGACAAGTTTCCAAGCTACAGATACTATGATTCAGACCCTACTTCAAGTCATCAATTCTTACATCGAGACTTCTTCTGTGGATGCGACTTTGTGGAACTTTACCACTATTAACTTACTCAACGACCTTCCTGTCAAAAATGATGAAATTGCACAAGTAACTCTCGACGCTGGTTATGCACAAATCAGAAACATACAGAGCTTTATTCGCAAGTACGACGTCCTTGTCTTTGTTCTCTTAGCTAGTCTTTATTTTATTGTCAACTTTATTATTTGGTCACAGTATCACCGAAGCAAACATAATCTCATCAAACTGACCAACCTCAGTCAACGAGGAGTTCAATCGACTCTCGATAATCTTCAAAAATTCGAAAAAAGTCTCCAAGAAGAAGAGAATCTCAGCGAGCCTCAATTTACTACTCTTTTAGAAGCATTCAGAGCTTCGCCATTGACTGCCATGACAAAAGATCGAATCAGAGAGTTTGCCCTTAAAACCCCAAACTATCAAGGCATCAATAAAAGATACCAACTTTACACCCTCAAAGCAACAATCCCCTTGGTGATATTATCTTTAATCTTTGTTTTGGATATGTCTTTTGCAGTGAAATCCACAGATTACTTTAACACCAAACTGTACCAAATGAGCACTATTACCCATCTCAATACAATATGCGCCAGAGCACTTAGCGCGTCAATCGAGCTTCCTATTGGAAATGATACCACGCTCATCACAAATATGAAAACTTCAGAAGCTGTACAGAGCTTCATTAAAGAGATTGCCTCATATAGAGAAGAAATTATGGTCTCATTTCTTAATGAAGATATATTAAGCATCCCTTCAGCTAAAACAATTCTTTTTGGAAATGCTTGTGACATCATGCCCAGTACAGAGATGTCATATTGTACGACTTTTCATAGAAAAGGGTATAATACAAGTTTCGTGCAGCTTTTAGGGGTCTTTGAAGAGACGATTCTCGAGAGATATCTTGACTACGAAAATTCAGATAAATCGGCTGTCTCTTTACATCAAAATCGAATTTTAAATCTTGATACTATTCTGAGCTTAAGAAGGCTGATGGGCACTGAACTTCTCACAATTCTTGACATATTACTAGATAATCTTGAGAAGGAGTCAGCAAATTTTGATCGTAACAGAAAGGTCACTTTTTCAGTCAATTGTATTTCATTCATTATTTGCGTTGGAGTGCTATGGATCTTTATTATGGACCCTTTGAAGCAAAAAGACAATAAATTCAAGAGACTTCTTCAAATTTTCCCAGCAGAATTGGTCTTGGCAAACTTCTCTCTCAAATTATTTTTAGTTGAAACCTCATCAATCCCTTTAAATTTCCTCAAATCCCGTCATTAATTTGTTTTGATTGTACATTGATTCTGTCTTGATTATTTTGCCTTTATCTTTGTGTCTGAATGAATATTTAACGGATTTTGCTTCAAAATTCTGACTCTCATGCACTGGAATCATCATCATTTTGACATCCATTGATTTCAGAGGGAAACAAAAATATTTTTTCCTTTTTTCCTGGAAGTAATTCTCGACTTTGAAAAAGTTCTTTCTTCACAGAAAGTGTTTGGGTTTTTTTTTTCTGGAATTTTAATGTCAGTGTCAGTCGATTTAATTGAAGTCAGTTTTTCCGAAAAACTTCAAATAAAATTTTTTATAAGAGATAAACACTTAGGCTTTATAAAACTAATCTACTCCTTCGTGACTTGACAACCAGAATTTTAGAGATCTCAGAAGCTCTCCTCAATCTAATCGTGTCTGAAAGGTTCTCAGTCTTTGTTTCCGATCAAAGAAATAAGAAGATAAGGGAAGCCGCTCTCATTAAAAGCGAAACTAAGGGGGTTTTTTGGAGGAAGGGTTAGTTTGACTTTTTTCTCGGGAGAAGGGTGGAGGGGTCATTAATTTTGCAAATTTTATGTTTGACTTATTGAGAGAAGGGTAACACGAGGAAAAATTTTTTTGGAGTAAAAAGTCAAATATTCACTTGGTCGAGCGGGGGACGAAGTTTTGAATTTTTTACAAAGTGGTTGTTAACTTTTGTAGCGGGGAGGGAGACTTGAAAAAAAAAGTCGGCCTTCGTTTCACTTTTAATTAAAGTGGCTTCCCTAAGATCTCTACAGTTTTTTGTTTCAGTCCATCTTATGCCTCCAAAATGTCTTTATCTGATAAAAAAAAAACTATTCTTTCTCTGAAGCTTACTTTGCTCTTCCCTACAAAGGATCAAAGCTTCTCTTTGAGATATTTTCAAAATAAATCCTCAAAGTCATCATGCCAACAAGAAAATCCTTCCTAATAAGCTCAATCAAATGAAAACATTAAACTGAAGCAGTTACATATGACATTTCATGGTATTAAGACTGGAGGACATTCCAGATGAGAAATCTGGCTTCCTTTCAGAGGAAAGACGGGGCAACCAACAATTCTTTGATGAGCTGTTTTTAACTCAATTTAATGGAAATAATTTCGTTATAAATTTTATTGAGGAGTTTCGTGCGAATTGGCTTCAATTCTTTGCTTAAAATTACTTTTAATCTTTTCCAGAAACAAATCCCGGAGAGGAACTGTTCCTTGATACTTTAAAACCCTCTTCCGAAACAAAAAGTGCCTTTTTGCAATTTTCTATTTTATACAAGAAATTCAGATCCAAGCTGAAATCTACTCATAATAATTCCCAAAAAGAACAAAATACTCGGGCCATCTGCAGTCTGATGGGAAAAACATGCCTCTCAAAACCAAGGTTCTGAGGCCACATCACGAAAAACTTTCTCGAGTCCATAAGACAAAGTAAAATTGAACACCATTAAAAATACCTGGCACGAAAAGTGCAAGCCCAAGAGAAGAGCGACCCAAAATCGTTTGCAAAAGTCTGGACTCCGAAAAGTTAACTCTGCTTTATTTTAATGAAACAAATTGCCAACTTGTCTTTGTCTTAATTTATCGACTCTTTAGTAATTTAGTTTTTTCTTGATTATAACTTGGAAAATCATTATTTCCTTTCAACGGGCGACCTCGAACAAAAAGACCCATTATAAACTGGCCATATGACGTGATTGCTATTTAATTTTTTTTCTAAATGTTTCATTTCTTCACAAACCTACAAATGCTATTTATTTTATTTCGACCAAAAATTTTTTACAACCTCCCAGATTCTTCATTCATTGATTGATTCAAAACTTTATTTTTAATGACATTTAACTGCCTATTCCAGGCCTTTTAATCTCCCCCTTTTCGACCTTTATTCAAGAGTTTACCACTCATTCGCGATAAAGCTTCCAAAAAGAGATCTCAATCTTTGTTCCACCTCTTGTTTTCGATATGATCTCTCGAATGATATTACCAAATTGTATTAAACTGTAGAACCCAAAAAATATTAAATTAATGCTAAAAAAAGAAATGGACTTTTTAAATTAATTAACTTAATCTCTGCCATGATGATGTTTAAGGAACGCCCTGATATGATTGGTTTCTTATCGTCAACACAAAAAAACTTCACCTTGCTTCTCTTCAAGTCATAGAACATAATTTCTCCTTTTTTCGCCAAGAAATTAAAAATATCACCAAGTTTGCTGAGACTCATTCATCGAAAAAAAATTACTGATTTCTTTAATATCAAGTTTAAACTAAAGAAAAGTTTATCGAGATCTTCAATTATAATCTGCAGATTGAAATGAAAATGGAGTCACCCCAAAAACGCATCAACACTTTGGACTTATTCTCTGAAAAGCCGCTTGAACTAAGTGCAAAGTTCGCCAATATTATCTTCAACAACAATGCAGACTCCCATCTTATCGAAATCCTAGTCCTTATTTTCGAATATGCTCAACTCATTTCACAGGTCATCTTACTCTATCCATCCTTTCAGAATACCTCGAATGACGAGAACCCTCTCCAAAGAGATATAATTTATGCTACGAAATTGATAAACCCAAGTTGTTTCTTATCATTTACAGGACCAGGAGATTCAACAGCAAAAGCAGTTTTATACATAGTTATGTGCTGGCTCATACTCAAATATTGCATTATTGCATATATATGCTTCTGTATTTCTCGGAATAAAACACCCCGATCTCTTGCATTGCATTCTTTTCGCTGGAGCTTGCAACTACAATCAAGAGTGGTCTATTACTTTGCTTCTTCGTTATTTTTTTGCTCTATAATTGCGAATAAAGAAAATGGATTTATTTTTGGAGTTGGGAAAATTGGTGACTTTGTGGTCTGTGGAATTTTTATATTCATTGAGTTTTATTTGGCAATGTCTCCAAAGATTCAATTCCACTGTATCCTGCCGACAAAAATCTTCCTTTCATCCAAGGATAATACTGTTGAAATCATAAATTTCTTGCAAAAATTCCTCCTACAGATCCTTCAATTATCCCTCTCACAAACCGCTATCGCATCCCAATGGATATTAACCTTGACAAATTTGGCTCTCGCGCTATTCAGAACCTTCCAATATTTCACGACTCTCCCTTTATACAAAGTCAAATCACTTTTCCTAGAAGGCGTCTTAATTGGGGTCCTCACAAGTTTAAATCTCGCAAGCCTGGTGCACCTAATAAATGATAAAAATACATTGTTTTTGTTCATCGTTTGGATAATCCTGGCTCTCCTATCAGTAAAAATATCCCTTGGCCTCCTCAGAATGATCATTTTCAGAGTTCTGACTCAAAACAATCTGGCCTCTCCACTCTTTTGGTTCATAAAATTGAGATCTTTAAAGAGTTTATGAAGAAGCAAAAACTTCCCTCTCAAACCTGCAACCATAACAATTGGTTTTATTTGCTCATTGCAAGTATCAAAGAAAATCTCACTCAAGGCTTTTTATTGGAAACTAAACAAGACCTCCTTTCAAATAAAGCCAACGCCAACAATCTCTTCATCGCCCATCTTGAGAATCTCCTTGCTAAACACCCCAATTCTGGCCTTGTCAAGCTCTACCTAGCCTTTTACTATGCGAAAAAACCAAGTCTTACGCCAAAGCCATTGCACTTATCAATGAAGTTGAACAAACATCCAAACTCAAGCTCTCGTTCAATGCATCTTTTCTTTTATCTGAAATTGAAAAAATCCTCAAATCAAACTCTCTTGGAGATACATCTCGAATTAACCTACATACATACGTTCAATACCAAGTCAATCCCGAGAATCTTCAAAAAGCAATCATCAAACAAATTGACAGGCAATCTTCAGTGTGTGAAGAATTGCTTAACAATAGCTCCAACCTCAATAAAATTTTCAATTTAGCACAATCAGGACAAATATAAACAAGAAGCCAACAAAAGAATAAGAGTACTCCTCACGATGATGCCAGAGCATTGCGTGCAACCTCTGATCCTTTTTGCCTACTACAACCTGATCATCAACCAATCTCCTTATGACTTTCAAAAATTGAATGAAATGTATCATTTCAAAAACCAAAAATATAAAAAATATTTCCAAACCCAAAGACTTTGTGAAGAAAATATCTATCAAGATAATTGTGCTTTATTTGTAATCTCCGGCCAAAGAAATGATGCAGGAAAAGTCATCAACTGCAATACTTCTGTCAAAAAAGTCTGCGGAGGTGATCCACATTGGTACATAGGCTCAAAAGTCCATCATAGGATCTGCTCACCGAGTTTGAAACCCATGAGTGAAAGTTTTTACCGATCTCTGTCTGAGCCAGAGTCGCTTGCTATATTCAATCAAACAATGCGAACCTGCCTCTATAATAAAGAAGGATACTTAGATGAGTGCGATTTTTATGTCAATCTTTATCCTTCGATCTCACGAGGGTTTTTTGTTGCTTTACTGATTCGACCAGCCATTGAAAAAAGAGATTTTATTCTAGTAAGGGAAAATGGAGAGATTGAAGGAGCATCCAAAAAGGTATGCAAGCGTCTTGGGATCTTCTTGAAAGATAACTCATTGAATAAAATTCATATTAGCCAAGTTTCACAGAAGTTAGCCCAAGTGAGTGAAGCAATAAATACAGTCAGTTTTGTTGATCAGGACAAAATTAAATATGATATCAATATAACGATTAAAAATCAAATTAAACAAAGTGACAGTTCCACCCAGAAACTCCAATCTATCTTAGTTGATGAAGCCAGACGTTTCTACTCTCTCTATACAGAAAGAGGCAACCAAATTGACTTAACTCCTCTTGATCAAGAAGATGTAAACCCCAGAAGAAATCGGAATCCCTTCAAGAAATACAATTATTTCTGCAAAGCATCCAACTTGGTCTATGATTCCTTTGTGCTTCGACTGTTTTCTCTTGAAGAAGTTGAAAATGATAATGAAAGTGGCATAGACGATGTCCTAGAAGAAGGAGCCTTTTTTGGTGAACCTGAAATAAGTGGTGGCGATGAATTCCAAAACTCTAAAATTGATGAGGAAAAAGGTCTCGGATGGACAGATCTTCCTCGGATCGAGTCTAAACAGTCGGGTCTCTCCAAAAATAAAACGTCTCTTGTCACATCTGGTCCAATCAACAGTCAGAGCGAATCACCAACTAAACCACAGAGCATTGAGAAAATTCTCATAAAAAGACACAAATGTTCACAATTCCTCCACTCCGATCCAAAACGAATTTCTTTTCTATGGAGTTAAATCGACCATCATTATTCTACTTTTGGCTGCTTTATTACTGACTGCGGTCATAGCCACACCGAAATCAATGAATTTCTCAACCAAAAGATAGCCCAAATCAACTATTTCGGCCGGCTTGCCAATAGAGTCAGTCGTACAACTATTACAACAATTGAACTCTCCATTGGAAATGGCACCACCGTTATTGAAGAAATGACAAGTGACGTGGCTATTGAAGTTTTTATTAAAGAGCTTGGAAGTATGAGGAAAGAATTATTGACGCATTTTATGGATGTTGATATCACAAACGATTATGAAGCTAGCCAGAGAGTATTTGGAAATGCATGCAATGTTCTAGGAAGCCTTGAAGCACTCTACTGCAAGGTACTCGAGGTCAAAACGACCAACTCCAGTATGACTCAGTTATTAGCTTCATTTGAAACCTTAATTACACAGAGAGCTGAGGATTATTTTAGCTCTGATAAATCTGTACAAGCTTTAAAGCAAAATCGACTGTTTAACTTTGATCTGCTCCTCTGCTCAAAAAGAGTACTCGCAGATTCTGCTATTTTCTTATCTGATATGCTTGATGAGGACTTTGAGCAAAAATTGGAAACTCTAGATTCGCAAAGACAGCTTGGATTATGCATTAGTATTATTGGACTTTTCGTAATGACTTTAATGTTTTGGGCATTAGTTTTGAATCCGATTAAAGGAATTGATAATGATTTTAAGAAAATCCTTCAGATCTTTCCAACAAAAATTGTTTTGTCAAACTTTTCTCTCAAGCGTTTCTGTTAGAAAATCCTTCAATTGATGCTAATTTGGTTAAAAATTGGGGTTAATCGTAATCAATATTTATAGATAATTTTTGTGTGGATTGAAACGTAAATTGTATTGCACAAAAATATTTGTCAACATTGAGTATATTTACAATTTGTAAACTTTGTTCTATAAAGGAATTTTGAAACCATTTTATCCTTTGAGTCAGCCAGAAAACCATAGAAATTTTTTTGAATTTTGAGAATTTTCGACCAAAAAATAAATCGTCAGAAATGATTTTCTCAACTGACTTGATTGAAATCATCAAAATTTTTCCTGTTTTCCTTTTGAATAAATGTTAGAGAAGTCCCATGAATTTATAAAAATTGCTGGAAAAAATTTTTTCAGATTCAAAAAGTCTATTTTTTTCTCTCATTAAAATTTTTCTCCATTCTCAAAAAAGATTCAATTATTTGTTTTGAATAGTTCTTGAGGGAAAATTTTTCTCTCTTCTTTTCCTTCTTCAAGTGAATTAATTGTCATTGTTCATTGGTCACATTTCATTTGTTGTGGGGGGAAAAAACTCTTGAATAAAACCTTTGCTCTTGTGAATAATTTCAAAAAGTTCAATTCTTTTCTCAGTTCTTCAGCCTCAGAGATCACTGAAAAATTTCTGGGAACAAATTCTTATGAATGAAAAAAGCAGACTATTTCAAAGTCCTCCGAACAAATTTCTTCGAGATTTTTTCAACATGAGGAAACTCCTTCCAGTCCGAATAAAACTTTAGACTAGAGAATACAATGGATGTCAGAATTTGAAAACTGCCGGTTATTTTCAATTGACAATGCAAATATCTCTCAATATCATATAAAAAACATCATCATTATAAGGACTAAAAGAACTTTCCTTCAAAAAATAATGGGCAAATCGAAATTTAACGGAAATTAAAATTTTCCACTTTCCATTGAAAAATCCTCTTAGATATTTGGAAAGGAAATCATCAAAATTTCAAACCTTTCGAGGAAAAACTGGAACGTAGGAGTGCAACTTCTGCAATTCAGAAACTGTTTTGGCCAAGATGGAGCATGAGCCTTAAGTTGAGTTGCCCCCACGTTAAGTTTTCTTAACGAAAGAAGATGAGTATTTTCTCAAATGTTCTTCGCTTTCATTTTGATTTCACAAATTTTTTGGGGCTCTTTTTGGTTGATCTCTGTCGTTTAGACAACTTTGTTCCGAAAAACTTTAGAAGAATGTTCGTATTCTCTTCAAGAAAATCCGAGTTTATATGGAATATCTATCAACAATAAAAATTTATGAAGGCCATTTTTCTAATAATTCATCCACCTTCAAAATTATTTATCTAACGTTCTCTGAACCTAAACGAATCCTTATCAGAATCTTCCTGAATTTGATAGATGGAGATTCTATTCAGCACGATCTTCCAGAAGGCAGCAAAACTCTAAACCCTGAGAGTTTAAGCAAAACTTTAATTAAAATTGACTGTTCCAGAAACAATTTCAATTCTCAGTTAAACCTGGTTTTGATGGCCTCGGAAGCAGCAATATCACTAAATTGTTTGATTAGGATACTGGAAGCCAGCTCCTATGATTGCTTTCTGAATAATTTTTGATAGACATCTCTTCATACATTGGTTCAGGGAAAACTTCTTTTGGATCTAAAGGTCAATTTAACTGAGTGTTTTTTCTCATTAAACACTGAAAATTTATTTTTGATTTTCTGTTGAACTAAAGTTTAATTTTTTGCATGAAACAAAACCCTCATATTTTTACATTCATTACTTTCTAGGGTCATCTCAGATTTTAGTGGATAATTGAAACCTATCTAGAGAAAGTTAATCTAACAACTAAAGAGTGATAATTCGACTAATTCTTTTTTAATTAATTAATCATCACAATATTTCAATTCACTAATTAAACGTGATAGATTATAAATTATGAGTTTTAATTGTTTATAAAAAAACTATTGAGATAAAACTAAAAAAAACATTAATCTAAAAAGATTCTTCTTTGAATAAAGGTCTCTTCTCTTTTGTCAAATCACCCAAACTTTTTAAGTTCCAAGGGCATCTCAAGTATTAAAAATCCGTTTCAAATTTGACGATTTATTGAGAATAAATTCATTAAGATATTAAAAGATTTATTTATTTTGCCAATCAATCATAAATGACTTCGAGAACCTTGCGCTTTAAATGATTTGGTTTTTGAGAGTGAATGAGAGGATCTTGCATCAGAAGACCAACTTTTCTCCTCGGTCCTCCGTCTCTCGCAACCTTAGCAGAAACCAGTATCACTGAATTTCAACGGATTTTTGCTCCCGAATTTCTAATGGTGTTAATAAAAGGTCAACTGATTGAATACAAAGTTTAAACCTTAATTTTAAAAAACTGGTTTTTACCTATTGTAATTCTTTTTTTAATGAAAATAGAATCCCATCAAAGACGCTTCAAAGCTTTCAGTCTCTTCTCTGAAAAGACCCAAACCTTTTCAGTGAAAATGGCTGTTGTATTTCTCAATAGCTATCTCCACTCTAAGATCATTGAAGTCCTTGCTCTCATTCTCGAATACGCTCAACTTGCTTCACAAACGATTTTGCTTTACCCTTCTCTTTATAGCAATGCCAGCGACAACAGTGATAATTATCCTTTTCAAAGAAAACTCATCTATGCTGCAAAGTTGATAAACCCCAGTTATCTCTTGTCTTATGGAGAACAAAAAGACTCAACCGAGTCGATTTTACTCCTCATTATGTGCTGGACCATCCTCAAATACTGCATGATTATATATGTATCAGTTGCTACTTCAAAGAATCAAAAGTCTAATCCCATTATGCTAAAGCTTTTCAAGCTGAGTTTACAGCTTCAGTCAAAAGTGGTGTACTATTTTGTTACCTCTTTCTTTTTTCGCTGTATGATTGCAACGAAAGAAAACGGATTTACTTTTCTTGGGATCGGAAAGGCGGGCAACACTGCTGTCTGTATCATTATAATTTTCATTGAACTTTTTTTGGCGGGTTTTCCAAAGTACAGATTTCACTATTTATTACCAACTAAAAGCTTTCTTGCATCCAAAAATAATACTGTCGAAAATATCACTCTTTTCCAAAAATTCCTCATTCAGCTCCTCCAACTGCTCTTGTCTCAAACTGCTATTGCGTCAAAGTGGATCCTAATAATCGTCAACTTGATCTTGACTTTGGCGAGAGCCTTCAAATATTTTATTGGACTTCCTTTCTATAAAATCAATGCCCTTTTGCTACAAGCTGCATTAGTGGGGATAATTGCATCTCTCCATTTTGTCAGCCTTATCAACCTGATTCTCATCTCAAAAGGCACTATAGACGAGGGTGTCACATTCCTTTTTGTGGCTTGGATCATCCTGGCTCTTCTCTCAATCAAGGCATCCCAGGGCCTCTTGATGAAGATCATTTTCAAAGTGCTCACGGAAAATAATTATAGTTTTCCTGAATTACTTGTCTATAAAGTCGAACTTATCAAACAATTCCTCAAAAGGCAAAAACTCCCCTCGAAACTGGGTGATTATAATGATTGGTCCCATTTGGTTGTAAATAGTATCCAAAGCAACTTGAATCAAGTTTTCTTTATCGAAAGCCCAGAGTTTCAGTTATCAAAGAAATCTGACCAACACAAATTATTTCTTCCACATTTAGAAACAATCGTTCAAAAACACCCCAAAAGTGGCTTTGCTAAGCTCTATCTAGCTTTTTTCTATGGTCAAAAAGCTAAAGCTTATTCCAAAGCAATCAGTTTAATCGAAGAAATCAGAAGCGAAACATTTTCTAGAATATATTTAAATGCTTGTTATCTCCTTTCTGAAATGCAAAAGAGCATAAGATCTGATTATCTTGGTAATAAGGACCAAATTGATATCTACACATATGTTCAAAGCCAAGTCCAACTGGATCAACTCAAAGAAACGATACTCAAACAAATTGACTCTCAATCTTCCGTTTACGAAGAATTACTCAATAACAACTCAAATTTAGACAAAATATTTAAAGATTCACAATCTGCATATTCTCACAAGAAGCAAGCTGTCAAAAGAATCAAAGACCTGGTTGATTATATGCCAGAATTTTATGTTCGACCCCTTGTGCTTTTTGCTCACTATAATTTGATAATTAATCAGTCTCCCTATGATTACGAGAAGTTTTACGAAATGTACAACTTGAGAAACCAAAAATATAAAAAATATTTCAAGAGCGAGAGGCTTTGCGAACAAAATATTTACCAAGATACTTGTGCCTTATTTGTCGTCTCAGGGCAAAAAGCTGACTCAGGAAAAGTTATAAGCTGCAATTATAATGTAAAACGAGTCTTGGGAGGTGACCCTCAATGGTACATAGGCTCTAAAGTTCATCATAGAATATGCACCCCAAGTTTGCGACCAATGAGTGAAAATTTCTATCGATCTTTGTCAGAGCCTGAGTCCCTTGCTATCTTTAACCAAACCAGCAAATCTTTTGCCTACAATAAAGAGGGCTATGTTTTTGAAACCGATTTTCATCTCAATATCTACCCCTCATTAAGTCTCGGTTATTTTGTAGCTTTATTTCTCAGACCTGCTCCAGATAAAAAAGATTTTATGCTTGTTCGAGAAAATGGAGAAATCGAAGGAGCCTCCAGAAAGATTTGCAAGCGTCTTGGGATTTTCCAGGCAGATGCAAAGCAAAAGGGGTTTTATATCAGTGAGTTTTCACCAGAACTTGCCAAGGTAACTGAAGCTGTCAACATTATCAGCGATTATGATCGAGATAAAATCAAGTATGATGTGAATATCACCATAAAGAACCAAGTTAAAGAAAGAAATGTAGTAGGGCAGAAGCCTCCAAATATTTTTATTGAAGAAGCTCAAAGACTCTTTTCCCTGTATACTGAGAGAGGTAACGAGGTAGTAATCACTCCTTCATCAAAGCATAATGACTCAACCAATAAAGGAGGTTATAGATATTTTTGCAAAGTAGCAAATCTAGTCTTTGATTCTGTTGTGGTGAGACTGTTCATGTTGGAAGAAATAGAGAATGATAATGAAAGTGAACTTGATGAAATCATTGAAAAAATCTCTTTTGTAGAAGAAACCTCTGAAAAAGAAGACCTTGTGAAACAACAGGACTCGACAGCAAGTAACCACAATGAAGAAAGTTCCCACGATTGGAATGTCAATAATCAAGAAAAAGAATTGGGATGGATTGATTTTGGAATCCTTCAGGCTAGAAGATTAAATTCGCAAACACCCTTGATGAAATCCGAAGAATCTGTGAAAATACCTACCGAAATTCCTTTCGAAAGGAAAAAGAAAAGCAAAGGATTAACCAGAGTGATCAAAAGAGAACAAAACATGAACAAACTGAAACTAAATCTTGAGAACAAAACCCAAACTGAAATTGACAACCAAACGAAACCACAACAAGATACCACAAGAAACAATCTAGGTCGCGCCAGGATTGCAGAATCTGTCAAAAAATCCATTTCTTCATTAAAGTCTGGGACAAACGAAGTCTCGAAAACTCTCAAAACAGCCCTCGAATCAAGACAATCTTCAAAAAATTTCAAAACTGTGCTTCTATTTTTCATCACTCTTTTGGTCTTTTTCTTCGCGATAATAATTTTGCTGTTCACAAATTTGGATAACACAATTGAGAGCTTAAAACTCAAAAAAGATGTCATGCTTGGTGGCCAAAAAGGAGGGTATTATATCTTCAATATCCAACCAATTATCAGGACAACTCATGACCTTGCAGTTGGAGTCATTTCTACGAGTGATTTTGAATATTTTAAAAACCCTCTTCCAAGCTTTGTTTCTTTGGTGAATCTTTATGCTCAACAACTTGAACAAGCGAACCAAGAACTAATCACCCTTGTAAATGATTTAGATAATGACTTTAAGAAAAACTATTATCTCCCAAATGTTAAAATGGCCTTTGTCGATTCTTATCAAGAGATGACAGGCTTCCAGGCAATTGACTCGATTGTCCAGGAAGTCTTTAAAATGGCTCAAGATATCAAAAGTCACCAGACAGTTGATGAAGATGCTTTTAATTTATTGCTCTACAATTTAGTTAATGATGTAATCCTGAAAAATCGCGTGTTGGTAGGTAAGTCTTTGGCTTCTGTTCAGGATCAGGCTGATTCTGTAATCGAAATCAATACCACTTCTACTGCGGTCATTTGCAGCTGCACCTTCCTCCTAATTTGCCTTTTATTGGGTATCACATGGCTGCAGTTTCATAGGAAAAGGAGTAATTTGACCCACTTGACGAAATTGAGCTCTCACGGGTTACAGGCAATCTTAGATAACTCAAAGCTTTTCAAGGAGACTCTTCTACAGGATGGCAATTTTAAAGCTCAAGAATTACAGACATTTGAGGAAAAAGGCAAAAACCGAATTTTCCTCAATCAAAAGAAAAATCATAGAAATAAACAAAATTTCATTGACAGTCCTGTTCACTCTGCTATCCAAAATCAATTTATCCTTTATGGCTTCAAATCAGTATTGCTCTGCATTATTTTAACAGTTTCGTTGCTGACTGGAACCTTCTTTATACGAAACTCTATGAATTATACCAGAAAGAAATTGGAACAAATACATTTTATCAATCTTATTGGAAACCGAGTCTGCCGCACAATTATTGCCACCCTTGAATTACCAGCAGCAAATGGCACAACTTACATTGAAGGTATGAAAACTTCTGTTGCCATCCATCAATATATTGCGGAAATGACCACTCTCAGAACACAATTGATGGAAACTTTCATGGATCTCGAAATTGTCCAAGATTATCAAACCAGCCAGCTCATCTTTGGAAATGCCTGTGAAATTCTTGGAGCTGCCGAACTCACATACTGCAATGTACTGAACAGTAAAACGACAAACTCCAGTCTTGCTCAATTGTTAGGAGCTTTCGAAACTTTACTGATCGAAAGGACTGATGACTATGAAAATTCAGACAAATCTGCAGCAGCTTTAAAAGCAAATCGAATGTTAAATTATGATCTTCTGGTAGCTATGAAAAGAGTCATCTCAGATTCGTGCATTTTTGTCGCTGGATTGCTTGATCAAGACTTTGAAGACAAACTTGATACTTTAGATGGTAAAAGAAAATTTGGGCTCTGTTTTAGCATAATATCACTTTTTGTGACTGCAGGAGTGATGTGGATTTTAGTTTTGAGGCCTATAAAAGATGTTGACAATAATTTTAAGAAAACTCTCCAAATCTTCCCAGCAAAAATGATTTTGTCAAATTTCCCTCTTCGAATTTTCTTGCTTGAAAACTCCAATATCGATGCCAATTTTATTAAGAATATGAGCTAAATAGAATTTCATTTATTAGGTAGAACTGACATGCATAATTTCGTTTTGTCTTCATATCTTTATTTCTTAGAAAAAATTCGTCTTTGTTTTGATTTTGAAATTTTTTTTATGCCACAGTTAAAATTCGTCGAAAAAAATTTGAGATTTTTTAGAGTTTTGCATTTCACAGGTTTTGGCCAAAAAATTCGACTCCACGTCTCTTTTCCCTCTCAGTTCAGAAAGTTAAGAGAAGTTATTGTGACTCCAGAAAAACTGAAAATTTTTCTGATAAGCATAAATTATAAATATTCATCTTTTCGAAAATCGAAGCATCGAAAAAACTATGAGATCTTGAGCCTAGATTTCAAGTAGCATCTCACTTCCTTTCTTTCATATAATGAATTTTTTCCAAGTTTCTTGCCACTGAGTTGACAAAGAAGATCTTCCAAGAAATGAGAGCCTGAATGAATTTTGTGACATAAACGAAAAAGCTTTCATGAAATTTGGCTCGAATATGAAAGATTTAGTGATGAAACTATACACTTTCTCAATGAAACCTCCAAGGAAACTTTTTTTTTTTAATTTCCAGCGACAGGCCCCATAAATTAAAAAGTCTGATGAATAATTAAGTTGCAAAAGAGATAAAACTTTTTTTTTGTTTTGTTTTTCTATTAAAAATTTAAAACTCTGATAAACTACCAAATCGTAACAACAGCCTTGGAGCTAAATGGTTTCTCAATTCAACTCAGACTCATTTTTTCAACAAAATTTTTCGAAACATGAGACCCGCTTCCTCTGTTAAATCTTCTGTTTCAAGTCTTCTTCTTCAACAGGGATTAGATCTAAAAACCAAAACTATTTTAAACTTTTTAATCTGTGATTCCGAAACTAAATTAATTCTCGGCTAACTTTTCTTCAAACTCAACTCTAATATTAACAACTACTGATTCAAGTTTTGGATTTCATAATTATTAAAAACTGCAGAGATTAAACTACCATGGCCCAACATCTCGCCAAATTTGACAGACTAAATTACATGAAAAGTCTTCTTGATCTTCCTCTCTCACGCCAGATGAAGTTTGGTACATTATTTGCCAGTCAGATTAGTTTCAGAGAACAAAGTTCTTTCAACGTAAAGCTCATTCGTTTCATTGAGTATAGTCAACTTTTGGCAATAATCTTGCTTGTTCACTTGGACCTTTATCCTTTACAGAATTCCTCAACGCGACCAGAGTTCAGTCTTCTGTTTACCTCAATCGCAAGGATCCTAGTTCCTCCTTATATTTTGGATTTTCAAGAAAGACGGACACTTGCAATATGCATACTTTGGATCTTTTCAGCCTTTATTATCCTCAAAGTCTCGCTGTTTTACCATGTATTCTACCTGCTAGATAAGAATCAACAAATAAACAAGAAAATATTGCACTTTCTTTCATTCATTTACAAATACCAAGTGAGAGTTTTTTATTTGTTTATTTCGGCTTTTATTGTCAAGATTAATCAGGTGATTCAGAACGATTCTTTTCCAATCTCACCAACCACAAAAACTATACTGATTGTATTTTCAATAGCTATGGTGCTCCTTGAATCCATCTTTTCACTTGTGGTTTGTCTTTATGACGAAAGCATTCTCCCAACCAGCGGCTTTGCAGCCTCTAAAAGCAACACTTTGGAAATCATCACTCTCGTGCATAAGTTCGTCATATTTCTCATCATGCTCCTGATCCCATCAGATTTCAAAGCAGTAAAGATAATCTTTTGGTGCATAAACCTTTCAATATGCTTCGCAAGGGATATATATTTCTGGATTAAATTGCCACATTATCATATTCGAGCAATTTTGTATAAATCAAGATTACTCGTGATTACGACCTCACTGAGCATTGGCTGCGTTTGTGATCCATTATTTCCAGCTTATGCTATAAATTTTGCGGTTGTTATATGGATAATCCTTGCTGCATTTTGCATCCTTACTGCACAAGTCTATCTGAGATATTTGATTACAGCTCTGCTTGTAAGTTCCTCAAGTAAAAACCCAGAGACGGCCTTACTCAGAATCTCGATACTAAAACAAATTTGGAAGAAGAATAACAAGCCAAATAAAGATTATAGCGAAAATTATAAAGACAGCTATTTACTTGATACAATTATTGGACAGAACCCAAGCAAGTTATTCAATCTAAATCTCATTGCTCAAGATGGAAATTACGCCAATGCAAGTAAAACTAAGGAATCAAGGAATAAAATATTTTTAAATTACTTGGAAAATTTATTAATCAAATATCCAAAAAGCGATCTGGTCAAGCTTAATGTCGCATATTACTATGGCAAAAAGTTCAAAATATACGGCCCTGCTGTGAAGATAGCCGTTGAACTCGAAAAGTCTCCTTCTTACATTGTTGCTCTAAGTGCTATAATGCTTAAACAAGACATCCAGTTAAAAATTGTCGATGAATATCAAACATCTTCAGATCAAATCGATCTAACAGCTTATATCAGAAGTCAAGTTGATGTAGCCCATCTTAAAACTCAAATGAGAGAAAAAGCTCTTCTTCAGGTCAAAATCTGCAATGGACTCTCCAAAGGACCTACAGATCTTGGAGATCTATTTCAATATGCTCAAGAAATTTATTCGTATCGGGCGAGCATAGATAAATGAATCCAGAAAATGCTCATCAGCACTCCTGATCAATATCTGGAACCGTTTAGTTTGTTTGCGCATTATTCTTTAATCGTAAATCACTCCATTGCTGAGTACTCGCGCTTCATCAAGATATTTGAACAAAAATCGCAAAAATATTCGAAACTTTTCAAAGAAAGTCAAGTCAACGAAAACACCGTTTATGCAAAAGAAAGCATAATGCTTCTCTCTTCCATGAAACACGGAATCCCAGTGGTAGATTACTGTTCACCAAATTCGCTCAAATATTTTGGAAGAAGTCCTGTAGGAGAAAGTCTCAAAAATTGGGCTTTTCCTGCAATGCAGGATGTCTTTGAAAAGGTTGCAGATTATGCAATCCGCCAAGGCCATGTTGTGTCACTCTCTGCAGGATGCCGGCACCTATTTTTTGTTTATAATGCTGAAGGATATGTGACATACATGCACAACTTTTTTTAATCTAATGCCATTCGTTCACAAGGGGATCCAGCTTGTTTCAATTTTCCGGGAAATAAAAACCACAAAAGAATATATCATTCTTGGAGAAAGTGGCTTGATTGAAGCTTTTACTAAACGAATTGGAGAATATCTCGATCTCGAGAAAACTGAGGCAAAAAACCTCTCTAAAATTTCTCCCGAAATTTCTCGTGCTATCAAAGCTTTTCAAATCCTCGAATCCTCGGATATAATGAAACCCCAAGATTTGATCATGACAATTGAAGAGGCAACCAAAATTACTCAAATATATTCAAGTTCTGGTCAAACTCCTGAACTTGGAAAAAGTTCAAAAAGTTTTCATTGTAAAATTGAAAATCAAATATATTTTGGCATCTTCAAAAGGTTCATCATTCTTGAAGAAATTAAAGACTCCTCAGACAATAGTGAAGAGGATGGTTTGCTGGTTCTGGATCTTCCTCTTCAATATGAACACCAGCCCGCAGTTGTAATAAAATCAGACTCACCACTTGAAGGGGAAGTCACCGATCTGAAAGATCTCAATGAAAATCTCGAAGAGGAAGAAATGACCTCTAGAGTCAGAAGGTCATCGAGAGGAGAAACGTATAAATTCTTTTCGAGAGAAAAAAACTCCTACTGAGCCTCCTATAACTCCGCTTCTGAGTCATCGAACAGAAAATCCTTTGATTTCAAATAGAGACCCTTTAACCACCGAAAGATCGTTGACCCTCCATAATAACCAGCACCATTTGACTATTTCCCATACAACTGAGAAACTTCTCAACCTCAATCTCAATACAAAGAGAGGTTCTTTAGCGATCCGAAAAGAGAAAAGAGGAGATACTGAGAAAAAGAAGGCTCTGGAAGAATTAATTCAAGTACAATCGATGGCAAGTCAAAATTCTCACGTTTCAGGCGAAGCAAAGGTTTGCCAGGCTTTTCGAAGAGCAATAGCTACGAATTATTATTCACCTGTCTATGGAATATTCATTCTTGCGCTTTACGTAATCATGATTGGAATCCTAACAATTCAAATCAATCTTTCGACGACAACTGCCTCAGATATTAGCACTCTGAATAATCGGAAAAATATACTTGTCATTGCTGAGTCCAGAAACGTTCAAATTCACACCATTTACCGGCAATTAAGAAGTCTCTGGTGCTTTAGCAGTGGCTGGCAAGATCAATCTTCTTATCCACTAATTATTAGAGCACCTGCGATCATTGACAGGGTGACTGGCTCTCTGACTGACTTGGTGAAGATCAATAAAGCCCTCCTTGAATCAGCAAATTATTTAGTTGAAACTGATCGAGACAAACTCTTTGAAGAAGATGTCAAAATGTATGCCACTAATTACCTTGACAAGGTTCAGAGTTATATCACTTTAGATACCTTCAATGCTGTCAACAGAATTATCCAAAAAAATCTTTATGTCCTTGGCCTGGCCAAAGTGAATATCAATGATATAAATGTTCACCTAACATTTGACATTTCTCTCAGAAATATTGGGAATAGCATTCTCTCGAAAAATATTGAAGTTGTCAGCCTTTTCCTCAAATCCTCAGATAAGGAAAAAGTGAAAGTACTCAACTTCATCAATGTCACCATCGCCTTGACAACATCTCTGTTGGGTGTCTTGATTTTCTTATTGGCATCAGCTGCTCTCTTCCAATTCAAAAATGAAAAGAAATTAATGTTTGCTTTCGCAAGAATCTCCTCAAAGGGGGTTCAACTCGTCTCAAGAAGACTAAATGATTTTATTTTAGTCATCAATGAAGAGAGATCATTTGAAGAGGATAATAGTACTTTGGACCTTAAATTATTTAATTATAGAGATCATCGGAAAGTCAATAGAGTCATAAAAAATTATGATGAAGAAAGTTTTAATCTCTTTACTTACCACAAAAGTGTTCGCAAGTATCTCCTCTATGGCGTCAAATTCAGTCTCTTATGTGCTCTTCTCACAGCTCTTGTTACTGTCAATTTTCTTGTCGTCCAAGATTCCATCAAAGACCTTCATTTAAAATTACATAGACTTCAAATAGTTGATCGGATGCGCTCCAACTTAAATCTCCTCAGTTCAGTTTATCTGGATTTGATCACCAGAAATGGCACCACATCTCTGTTGGAAGTCCCAGCCTCCACTATTGCTTTGACTGCAATTGAATATATAGCTAATATGCGAAATGAACTTCCTTCCTTGCTTGAAAACGAAGACTCAACTTATGACCCAACTATTGAAGAGGTCTTATGGATTAATGCTTGTTTTGGTCAGAATACTGATCTCCAACAAAGACTCTGTCCATCTTTCCAGCCGGATGGACAGCCTGTTGGGCTTTTACAAATGCTTAGTAATTTTGAAAACTTTGCAACAAACTTAAAGCTAAAATATGAGCAAAGTAAATACTCCGCACAAGCCTTACAAAATATCACCCCAATCGCTCAAGACACTTTAATTAAATATACACTGGTTTTAGATTCTGCCAGTGCTCTTATTTCGAATCTGTTTGACGGTTATATGGAGAAACGTATGAGTGAAGGTAAGAAGACAAATATAACATTCAGCGTGATAATTGATTTGTATATTTTGGTTGCTGTGATTTATTTCCATGTTTGTTTCTTGACAAAAATACGACAAGAAGACGGAAAATTTAAGAGAGTATTGCAAGTCTTTCCTGCAAACTTGGTGCTCTCGAATTTCGTGCTCAAATCTTATCTTTTGAAAACGTCCAATGATGCTCTTAATTTTGTCAAAAACGATATCTAAAAATATTTTTGTATTTTTACAGTATCCATTTTAAAATCTATGTTTTATTTTCATCTTTGTATTGAGTGTGATATTTCTAAATTTATTTTAAATTGTCAAAGTTGAGGAAAGAGTGTTAACCAATCTTCACCAAAAATTTTTTTCTAAGAGTTTTTCTGAGTTTCACAAAAAACAAGTTTTTTTAGAAAAACGATTCTCATCAAAAAAAATTAATGACAGGTTTTGCAAGAAGAAGAATAAAAACACAACATATAAGTATGCTTGTTTCATTATTTTAATCTTCAAAAACACTTTGTATTTCTATCATTTCATTGAAAATTAACCGAAATTTTGAAACTCATCAAACTCTTGTTTCTAACCTATATTGATGTCAAACGCTTTACATATCCAAATGATTGAGGTCATGCCCCTTGCAACTTCATGTTGAGCTCACTTTTCCTTTGTAATTAAGCAAGTTACTGAAGAAACAACAACTTTGCGCTTGCTTGAAAATATTTTGATTTGAATTAATAAAACAATTTCATATCTCATGAAGCAATATTTCTCTCGAGAGACTTTTTTCTAAACAATTTGATCCAACTTCTTGTAGGTTGGAAATACATTTAGAGTCAATCTTTGAATTGGGTCTCACAATCAAATTTTCGTTTGAAATTTGATCAAAAATATAGTAAAAAAGATGAAGAATTTTATTTGAAAATCTGTTTCAATCCTGAGAGAAAAAATTACCTTCAATTCATCTAACATCCTGCTCTCAACTTTTCAAGCTTTCGCAATTATATTCCTTCATAAAAAGAGGACCTGAGCCAATACTATTTGTGTTCTAAATTTTTCAAAGACAAAAAATGTGTTGGCTAACTGTCATTTTGATATCATTGTGAAACTGAATTCCAATTTTTCTAACATAAAAAGACAAATAAGATGTTTCTTTTTTCAAATGAGTTAAACCTTTACACTCAGTTTGATCTCAAAGATGCTTCAGTCACCCTCAATCAGGTTTTAATACTTGATTAGTCCCGAAATGAAACATTTTCATCTAAAGCTAATATTCTCTTCTTTTTTCTTTTTAGCACGTCATTCGTTATCATGTAAAAATTTAACAAACATAGGCAAATCTTAAAAGCAGGAAGATCAGAATAAAAATAAAAAATATTTTTATGGTTTCTAGAAGAAAAAAATATTTCCCTTAAACTCGAATTTTATGGAAATTTTAAACCAAGAATTTTAATTCAAAAAAGTTATCTTTTGGAATTTTTTTTCTCCACCCTCATCCTGTACACAGAAGAGCTTCAAAAAATCTTGATTCTTCCACTTCAAACTTTCCCTGTTCCCTAAAATCTCTCGAAAGTTTAATTTTCAATGATATTTAGTTTCACCACGTCTAGTTTTTTCACACGTGAGAAAATCAATCAAACCAGAAAAGCCCAAAGAGTCGTCATCTGCATAAACAGTTGAATAAGCGCATAAAATAAGTGTACAGGCAAGACTCGAACTATTTCTTCCTTTGTTCCTTCTCAAAAAGCAAAAACTAATCTTGGGTAAAGATAGGCATTTTGGAAAGCCTCCATAAATCCTTAATTGAGAAAAATCTTTACAAATCTAAAAATTAGAATTAAAGGTTTCGATCATTCCAAATAAATTTTAGCAAGTTAGTTGGTTAACCATGCTTTAAGAGCGTACGTTTTCATGCTTATTTTAGATGCTGACAACACTCATGAGAACTCACAACTAATTTCAATCCTAATCAGATCATCTCTGACTTGGATTACGAGGAAATAAAAATAGGAGAATATTTTTCTATTTTTGGCAGTATTTTCTTGATAATAGTGATTTGAGTGCTTTTGAATAGAGAAACCAATATCAACCTTTTGCATATACAAGCTCTGTAGGATGGGAAGAAGATCAATGGAAAGTGGATTTTTATGCTTTAAACAACATAACTCTTCTTTTTAATTTCGGTCTGTTACATGATCTAATCTTCTATTGATTCAAAATTTTAAATTAATCAGATTAAAATTTTCATCACATTAGTTTCTCTCGTTAAAAAAATAAATCCAAAAGCTCCTTTTCCTTTACGAAAAAGTAAAAATTATCATTGAAAAAGCCCGTTTTCTGGACATCCCACTTTAAAGGCTGATCCCTCCATTCAAACCCCATTCTTTGATCAAATTTCTCACAAACACCCTCTCTTATTTTTGAGCTATGCACACAAATTCAGCTTCTATTTGCTTCTTATTGACATTAGTGTCTATTTATTCAGCCCATTGGCCGAAAATTGTTTCATTTCGAGCTCTTATAAGGTCTTCTTTATCATTCTTCAGGAAATGACATGATTTTAGAAAAGTTTATATTATGGCAGTTAGGGATTGGAAAAGTCCAACGAACAGCATGTCTAATTAAATTATAAAAATTTTTATCTTGAATAAACCATTAAAGAAAACCGATCTTTAGCATAGTATTAATGGATGATAATCTGTTCGTATCAGGATTTTTTCATGGTTCTGAATAGATGCTTCAGATTTACGCTTTTAGAGACTTCCTTTGAGAAAGAAGCAGAGTCTTTGTGAAAATTGACTTTCTCGGATAAAATCAAAACTCATTTCTTACTTTCATTAACGATGTTTATTGCCATAAAAATATGCGATAATTAATTTAACATCTATTCAAACAAAGCAATTCGTATTTGAATAATTGGAGCCTTGCCAAATATTAACATCTCACAGACCACAGCTACAAGAGCATTCGATTCTCTTCATCAAACAAATAAACTGAAAAGACTTTCACCTTGCAGAACACAACGAAGAGACCATCCTCTTCGGAGAATTTATGATAAATCAAAGGGTGAATGAGTTTTTAAGTTAGAGAAGAAACTCAGAAATTAAAAAATAAAATCCGTTTTATTTGATAAAAAAATTCATTTCATTGACTCTCACATTCAATGAATTTTATTAAACCAATTATTTTATAAATAATTTTACTTTCAGAAATTCGAAGAAGAGAAAACTGATTTCAACCGTGATGATGATCAAGTCGAACCAAAAGACCGAGAATAATCCTCTCAAACTTCTCACCTTCATGTGTGAGGATTATACTCGTCTCTCAACTCGAATTGCGACCATTTCTCTTCAAAAAAGCTTATACCCGAATTTCATAGAAGCCTTAATTTTACTTCTTGAATATATCCAACTTATGACTCTCGCCTTGGCTTTCAATCCTTCGATCCTCAACGCTCCAGACGACGAACAAACCTTCTTTCGGGGCATAATCTACATTGCTCGCATGTTCAACCCTGGCCATTACATCACCTTTGAGAACCGCGGAGCTTTACCATTCACTGCTTTATTTATTATCCTGGGCTTCATGATCTTTCGGTATCTCCTCTGTGCATATATTATAGGCATGGCTCATTGGAATTTCCAGGGTTGGAACTGCCTAAAATCCCTCTGGGGACTTGTCTTTAAATTACAAGGAAGAATCATTTGCGCACTTGTTGGATCTTTTTGGGTCAACGCTGTCGTCTCTGCTCAACAAGATGGTTTCAATTACCTTGGCCTTGGCAAAACTGGAATTATCGTGCTCAGTGTCTTTATGCTTGTCTTAGAGTATAGTTTCTCTTTTGCTCTTACTTCAAGACTGACTTATATGCTTCCCACCAAAAGCTTTCTTTCTGCCAAAGGAAGCCAGGTTGAAAACCTTGTCCTTTTCCAGAAGCTCGCCATTCAAATTATGCAAATGGCTCTCGCCACTGAAGATCCTGATTCTGGCGTCTGGGTTTTTGTTTGCATCAATCTTATTTTAAGCTTGGCCAGAGACGGCCAATTCTACAACACTCTTCCCCTTTACAATCTCAGGGCCCTCAAACTTGAAAGCTGTCTCCTTATGATCGTGACGGCCTTGAACATTGCTTCATTTTTCCAAGCTGTTGTTGATGCTGCGGGAGATAGTGAGCCTAAAGCCGGCTTTGTTATCGTTGTGTGGGCCATCTTGTCAATACTTGCTGTAAAGATGTCATATGAAGCCCTAACAAACACTTTATTGGACATAACAGCTTCAAAGATGGTCCGTGGATCGCCAGAAGTTGCTGTTCATAAAGTTTTAGTGATGAAGAAAGTAAGAAAGCTATGGAATGGCTTAAATGATGCTAATGAGAAGAATGAATGGTATATACTGCTAAGTAAAAGCTTGAACTCTAATGCTAAAAAAACCTTGTCCATCAATCCCGAATTCCCTTCGGATATTGCCCTTGATATTAATTCAAAGCAAAGTGCTCGCAGAATGTTCTTGCATTATCTGGAAAATTTAATCTCCAAATATCCTAAAAATAGCTTCCTTAAATTATATTTGGCCTATTTCTCTGCCCGTAAACTTAAGCAATACGGCAATGCTATCAAACTGGTCAATGAAATCCAACAAACTGCCTCCTACCGAGTCGGTCTCAGCGCCTCCATCCTCATTTTTGAAATTCAAAACTTAATCAAGAAACAATATGATGCCAATGAAGATGATATGAATATTTTCTCCTTCACGAAAAGCCAATCTGACATGGCTGATATCAAGGACATAATGCTCAAGCAAGCTGATATCCAGATCAAATTATACCACGGAATCCTTGAAGAAATCCCTGATCTCTCAAAAGTCTTTAATTTGGCCCAAGATGTCACCGCTTTCCAAACAAAAATGGCAAAGAAAATCAACACCTTCTTAAATACCGTCCCAGACAGCTTCCTCGACCCTGTCTTGCTTTGTGGACAATATTACCTCTTATTAAATCACTCGATGACTGATTACAACAATTTTACCAAACTCTATTCAAAGAAATATGAGAAATATGCCAAATTCTTCAAGTACGACAAACTTACTCCTGAAAACTTTTATCAAGACACCAACGCTTTCTTCATCCTTTCTGGCCAAAAAGCTGACTCTGGAAAAATTGTCTACTGCTCAAGATCTACTGAAGGCCTTCTTGGAGGTGATCCTCGATTATATCTTGGCACAAACATCTCAGTTATTATGCCTCCAAGCCTCCAAACACACTATGGACTTCTCTTTAGATCGACCACTGAAGGCACTGAAAAGAGCATTTTTAATAAAGTTACACGTCATTATGTTTTCCATAAAGATGGCTACATGGTTGAAGTTGAATCATTTTTGAGCCTTCATCCATTCTTGGCTCATGGATTCTATTATACTTTGGTGATTAGACCTGTCCCAACCACCAGAGATTTATTGCTTGTCCATGAAAATGGTGATATAGAATGTGGTACCAAGAAAATCTCCGCAAAGCTTGGCCTTGCAAATTCAACTCTCAATTCCAACGTAGAAAGAATCAACATCAGAACTGTCTCTGAGGAACTTGGAAAAGCAAATGAAGCTTTCAATATCATGGCTTACATTGAAGAAGAAGAACACAGAAATGCGGCCCTCCTTAGCGAGCATAATACTGGAGTCTCGTCAGAAGGAACTGGAAGAAGAAAAGATAAACCTTTTGCAAGAAGCAAAAAGACAAGCGCTAAAAGAACTGACGTGAGCAGACATACAAATACTGGTCCTCCTGCCAGTGAGATGATGTTGGAAACTGCTCAAGAAATTTACAAGAATTATACGAGTGAATCTGGAGTGGAAATCTTCGCTCAAGCCGTTCGAAGGAGAGAAGGAAAAGGAGGATATCAAACTTCTCAAACGAAATTCTCTTACACTTGTCTCGTTTCCAACATCGCTTTTGGAGACCTTCATATGAAGCTTTTCAACCTTGAAGAAAATTCACGTCAAGAAAATTTCTTTGAACTTGCTGATATGGAAGCTGAAAATGGCACCACAACTTTGAAGGTAGAGATAGACACCGCCACAGATCAAGATCAAATGATTAGAATGAGTGACTTTAGAGAAGATCAAATTTCTGAACGTATTGATAATTCAGGGTTTTTCAAGTCTGAGGATGAAAAAGAAAAAGGCTGGATTGATCTCAACTTATTAAGATCAGAGATCCAAACTACCACTCAAATCTACACACAAATGGATCCCTACAGTAATTACAGACAGACCACCAATCCAGACTATCTCCTCACTCAGACTCAAGGAGAAGGAGGAAATCTCTTATCCCCTTTGAGATCTCCCTTGGCTTCACCACTCGCCTCTCCAACGGGTCCTCTTATTAAACGTAATGAAACCACGAAATCCAAACAGACCACCATTATTCCTTTAAATGTTGCTTCAAAAACTACAGCAAGTGCTAATGACAAAAATAAATTTAATGGAGTAAAAACTACCGAAAAGAATGTCATCATTCCTGCTGGCTCCATTACTGGCAGTCAGTGGTCCAAGACTTCTCAACAAAGAAAAATCTCATCAGCTTATAAAAAAGCTCTGGCCATCAAATATTATCCCAAATCCTTCACCCCCATTTGCCTCGCTTTTTATGCAATCTTGGCCGTAATTTTCGCAACGCAGGTCAGCTTGAAAGTCACGATAGACAACAATGTCGAAGAACTTGAAACCAAAAAGGAAATTCTTTCTCATGCTCAGCTCAGTAATTATTACCTGGTCCAAGTTGAGGCTGCGTTCCGTCTCATTGAGTCTATTGAAAGTGGAAGACTTTTACCAGCAGAACTGGGACTCTTTGGATATTTAGGAACAGCGCTCGTCGGCTTTTGCAGTACAATCCTTGCATCTCTCTCTGTTTCAAACGCAGATCTTGTTCAAAATACAGACTCTCTCAGCGATGCAAATAGAAATGTTCTTTTTGAAGCAGATGTGAAGATCTATGACAATTATTTTGATGATTCAGACCAAACCTATACTAGTCTGAGTAACTTCGAAGGCACGAATAGAATTATCGAATCGGGTCTCGAAGCAATTGCTTTACAATCCACAAGTATAACAGAAAGCTTAGCCAAATTCCCATTCATCTACAGAAATTCTTTGAATGATTTGCTTGTTAAAAATGAGGACATCTCTGATATTTTCTCAGCCTCCCTTGAAAGCCAAAGACAGCGGATCACCGATGTTGTCACGCAATATTTGATTATCACCCTCACAGTCTTGACCGTCCTCCTTGTGGCTTTTTGTGTTGTCATCTGGAAGCAGTACTCCCTTGAAAAATCCTACATGCATGCCATCATTAAATTGAACAACAAGAGAATCCAAGATCTCCTGAATTGTATCCAGGCATTCATCAAGGTGATTGAAACAGAAAAGCCTTATGATCAAGTTTACAATGAATCTTTTACACTGAATAAAATAAAGAGCAAAGACGGAACAACTCTCAACAAATTTGGTGCAAACAGAGAGCATAATAAGACACCTACCTACATGGGCATGACTCTCAAATATTTCATTTATAATGCTACTCTCTTTGCTTTCATCATGATCCTGGCTGGCTTGGTCATTTGGAACACTCTCCAGAATAAGACCTCTCTCAGCTTTTTCGAATCCACACAAGCTCAGGTTTACTTTTTCGACCATCTTCGATCCAGAAGTTATCTCGCTCAAGTCACTTCTATTGAGCTTCTCAATACACAAGGGCTTGCTACCGTAGAAAATGTCCCTGTTGAGGAAAAGCTGCAACTTTGTATCGAAGAAGTCAGCACCATGAGAATCAAGGCTTCTACAATTTTCCTGACCGATTCGTCAACCGATACTGATGCAGTTAAAGAATTCCTTTTTGATGATGGATGCAGTTCTGAATACGTCACAGCTAACGCTGGACCATATTGCTCTCTTGTCGCAGCACAAGGAACAAGAACAGGGCTTATTTATATGCTCAGCACCCTTGAAGACTCTTTAACAAGTAGATTAACACAATTCCAAAATTCTGATGGGTCATCTGCTGCAGCCAGAGACATTGAAGCTTCAGATTACCAGTTCCTCACTGCACTTATTTTGACAATCAGTTATCAATGCGCTTATGCCTCAGAGCTTATTAATGCAAGCTTTGAACTGAGTTTAAATGATGCTCAACACTCCAGAACTGTCGTTCTTATCATTTTCTCAATTGGTTTGGCTATCCTCTGTATTTTGATGTGGTACTTTGTCCTTGTGAAGATTAAGGAAGCAAGCAATAGATTTAAAAATGTGTTGAGAACTTTGCCTGCTAATCTCGTCTTGTCAAGCTTCATCCTCAAATCCTTCTTGATTAAAAGTTCTGCTGGTGCTCTCGATTTCGTCAAAAATGAACTTTAAATTGAGATTTAGTAATGTGATACAAAAATTCAAATGTTTTTGTATCTATTATTTGTTGATATAAATGATTAATGTTTATTTATTATTCGAATAAAAAAATTGTTACATATTATCAAATTAATTAGTTTCCAACTGGCAAATAGAAATTTTTTGTTCAACAATGAAATACAATATTCAGAAATTTTATGAAAAAAAATTTGTCTTTCTGGGAAAAAAAGTTTTAACTTTGTTTTTCACTTCAATTCATCTGTTGCCCCCCCCCCCCAAAAAAGCATTTCTTCTTCAAAGTCCAGTCTAAAAAAACAAGTCTTTATGCTTTTCTGGCCAGAAGACATGAAAAATAATCAAATCTCTGGACAAAACATTCTAAAGGTATTTAACTTGAGTCGCCAATATTTCCAACCCAAAAAGAAATAAAATGAAAAATTCCAGAAGGGAAATTTTTTGAAGAAATGTCAGGTTTAAGTTTACAAAATTTGTTAGATTTATTTTTTTAAATTGACTCAAGCCAAATCAATTTTATCGATTTTAGAAATTTAAACTGAGAAAAGTTTCAACAAAAAAAGATTTCCAACAACAACAACATTCACCCAGATTAATCAAAATACTTTTTCAGGTTGATATCGACTGATGAAGTTTTCAACAAAAACATTTTTAATCGGAAATTCGATAAAATCACCCCCGCTGGGAATATTTGCAAAATCTTTTTGAAATTATTGTCACTTTCTCGAATTGGCTTCATCACCACAACCCACAAAACAGCAAAAATTGCCAACAACGATCCCAAGCCAGAACGTATACCAGTAATCTTTCTTTCATTTAAAGTCTCTAATTTGCTTTCATAAGCCTCATTCAACAAACTCGAAACCAAAAGAGAAGATTCGACCAAAGCTCTCTTCATAGAAATCAACGAATCAAACTCAAGCAAACGATTATATTTCAAAGCCGCTGCTGACTTGTCAGAACTTTGATAATTCCTCATTCTTTCTATCAGCAAAGTCTCGAAAGACCCTGCAAGGCGAGTCATACTTGAATTCACAGCGTCCTCCCTGAGGACACCGCAATACAATTGAGCCTGACTCATTAACTGGCACGCATCTCCAAACATTAATTGACTGATTTCTTGATTCTCCACAAGGTCTTCACTCAGAAAAGTAGTCATCATTTCTTTTCGATCCCCCGCCAAAAGGGTCATGATATAGCCAGTCGCAGGCAAAATTGGGAGGTTCCAAATCTTTGCTGCTCCATTTGAAATTGGTAGTTCTACGGTGGCAGTCGTTAGACAAGAAACTCTATTGGTGAATTGATTCAGAAAAGTCATTTGGTTCAACTTATTATTGAGATAATCGATCGAATTAGGGGTAAAAACCATGCTGAAAATTAAAGCAGACAATAATCCCAAAGAAAGAACTGCGCCTTTAATTGCATACAATAAAAATCTCTTCTGAAGGTTTGTGAAATTGGGAGAGTGGGAATATGATTTGTTGGCCTGTTTGACCCCTTTTTTCCCTGCTATTGTCATTGCGAAGAGTTCTCCTGAGAGGTTTGTAGGAATCTGATCGTTCTCCAACAAATACAACCTGAAACTCCTGTATTGTTCCAACATCGACTCGATGCCAAGATGACTCAATCTAGTGAGCTGAGTGAGATTATTCCTTTCTTCTTTGTATTGGAACCAAATAATCAAGCAAAGGAAACAAGCCAGGGTACTGGTAATTATCGAAATGACAATATAGTATCGTTTATTTAAAGACTGCATTGAATTCACCTCCTCTTGGACTGACAAAACCGTCTCTTGCGAAATTAGACTATTCTTCACCAAGACATCATTCATTAAGTTCACGTTCAGAATTTCAAAAAATTCTTGAGGAATTCTTTGGTTTGCTTGAGCAAGATCTATTACTCTGAGGCTACCTTGAATTAGTGTTTCGATTGCTTGAAAACTATTCATAATCTGAGTTGAATCTGGATAAACAATAGTCACGTCTTTTACGTAAAATTGCTTCTTTGCGTCTTCACTCAACAAGTCTACGCTATTCAGCAAGTTTTTGTTTGAAAGCGTCAGTGCCTCAATAAAACTTCTGGCAAGAAGCACCAGCCTCGGCATAGTCATTGCCACGCGTCCATAATCTTGGAGTGCAAGGTTCCCTTCAACGACATCATAAATTCCTCTGATGCTTGTCTGGAGATTAACAACATAATACCCTCTTGTTTGAGCATAGTTCATAATATCTTTTTTGAACTTCAAACTTTGAACCGTTTGATTCAGATTGGCAAAAAGTTCCACCACGATTATGACAGTTAATATCAAGAGCAATATTGAAAAGAAACACATTCCCTTAAAAGACTTTGAATGGTGTTTTGTCTCTAAGGCTAATTTCATCGCTTCAAACATTCCATAAGCGTTCGATTTTCTTGATGAACTTGAGTTTGCTATAGATGCAGCTACTTTCACTGGAACTGGAGGAATTAAACCATTTCTCTCAGTTGTATGAGGCTGATTATGCTCTCTTTCTGTATCTGCATTCTTCGCCAACTTGGGAGTCTTCCCTTTTGTCAGTTTTATTTGAAGTTGACTCTTCTGCTTCTTTCCAAGAGTCCCAGAAGGAATCAAATCCTTTTCATTTGGTTTAGAGCCAAGCATATCAACGTCAAGCCAACCTTGGTCTTTTTCATGTTCATCAACATCCCACTCTTGTGGATTTGTAGTCTTCTCACTTTCCTCCTCTTCTTCTTTGATAAACATTATTTCCTCAATGATATCACTAGTTTCGCTTTGGTGGTCATTTTCGATTTCTTGCAAGTTGAAAATTCTCAAGACAAACGAGTCAACCACAAAATTAGATGCTTTACAAAAATAACTATAAGTTTCTTGAGTCTTCCTCACAGCAGGTTGTAATGTAATATCGTTCCCTTTTTCTGTATAAAGTGTGTATAAATATCTTGCTTCTTCGACAAACAAAGTATCAAAAATATGTCCTGCATTCCTATCTTCTTCTTGTCTTTTTACAGTGATGGAAACATCATATTTGATCTTATCCTTGTCCACAGAACTGACTATATTCATTGCATTGTTCACCCTTCCCAATTCGTCACAAATCTGATTGATATTGTATTTTTTACCCCCATGAGTCTCTGGCTGAAAAATACCAAGTCGCTTGCAAATTTTTCGACTTGCTCCTTCTATTTCTCCATTTTCATGGACAATTATAAAATCTCTATTGTCTGGCTTAGATCGGAGCAACAAAGCGATCAAATATCCATGTGTCACTGTGGGATAAGGATTCAAATATGCATCTGCCTCGAATAAATAGCCTTCTTTATGAAAAGCGAATGTTCGAATTATTTGATCAAGGAGAGCACTTCCTTCTGGTTCTGCCAAAAATCGGTAGAAATTCTCGGTAACTGGCCTCAAGCTTGGAGAGCAAATTCTATCGTAGATTTTTGAACCAACGTACCATCCAGGGTCGCCACCACAAACTTTTTTCACTGAAGGGCCGCAATGGATGACTTTCCCTGCCTCACCTTTGGTCCCAGAAACTACCAAAAGAGCGCAGTTATCTTGGTAAATATTTTCTTCAGCAAGAGTATCTTGACTGAAATATTTTTGGTATTTTTGGTTTCTTAAGTTGTAGATTTCACGAAGCTTTTGATAATCAACAGGTGATTGGTTCACAATCAAATTGTAATAAGCGCAAAGCATAAGGGGGCTCACGTGGTGGTGTGGAATTAAAGCCATTATTTTCTTCATTATTGTCAGAACTCTCTGTTTATATCTCAAAGCTGACTGGGCATTCATGAAAACCTTGTTTAAATCAGAATTATGATCCAAAAGCTCTTCACAAACTTGAGTTTGAAGATCAATCTGTTTGTTCATTGCCAGTTTGAGTTTATCAATTTCCATTTGGCTCTGAGCATAAGAGTCTAAATCAAATAGATTTTTTCTGGTGGTGTAATTTGACTTCAGACTCATTTGGATCTCATGAAGCAAATAGGAAGCATTCAGGAACAATCTTGACCCTAAATCTTTTTGGAGTTCAAGGATCAAAACAGTTGCTTTTGGGAAATTTCGCATTTTCTTGGAATAGTAAAAAGCAAGGTATAATTTGAGAAACTTATTTTTTGGATGCTGAGCTAATAACTTTTCTAAATAAGTAGCAAAGAACTTTGTCATTTTATATTTCTCAACAAAATCAACATCATCTGTCAAATCAAACACTCTCTCAAGATTCTTGCTTATACTCAGCACCAACAAATAAAACCAATCATTGGAATTGGTAAATTTCTGTGGAAGTTTCTGTCTTTTCATAAACTGTTTGATAATCTCAATTTTATGCACCAAGAGCTGACAGGAGGAATTCTTTTTTGTAAGAATTCTGAATATTAGCTTTTTAACCAGACTCTCTGAAAGTTGAATTGAAAGGAAGCCTATAATTATCCACGATACCAAGAGAAATTTCAAGTTTTCGTTGACAACACCCCTTGAAATCAGGATTAAATTCATGAATCCAGATAGATGTAAAGATGCGGTTATAGCCACTAAACTTCCTTGAATTAAAAGGCCCTTTATATTATACAAAGGGAGTCTAGCAAAGTACTTATATGTTCTCAGTCCCGTGAACACCAAATTGAAAGAAGTTAATATCCATCTGGTTGCGATTGAAGCCTCTGAGAGGAATATTTGCGAGATTTGAATGATAAGTTTCTGTATAAAAGTGATGATTTCCACAGTATTATCTTTCGCAGCAAGCAGGCTTTTCGTTGGTAAAGCGTAGTAAAGTCTCGCCTTTGGTAGTAAGCCTAATATCAACTCAACCACTATAACAAATGTGCAAACAATCAAATCTCCAGTTTCCCCAATTCCAAGGAAGGTAAAGCCAAATTCTTTACGTGCCACGATTGAACGGACAAAAAAGGAGGAAATAAAATAATAGCCCACTCTCGAGTGAATCTGATAAATCCACTGAAATATTTGCATTGGAATGGAGTGCACTTTTTTGTTCAAGAAAATTTCACAAAGCACATATACACAAAGACATTGCTTGATCACAAAGAAACTCAACATTATTCCTAGCACCGTTTCAGCCAGCCCTCTCTCTTCTTTAAACGATAATAAATAACTGGGGTTTACCAGCTTTGCTGCATAAATGATTCCACGAATCAAAGGATAATTCTCATATTCATTGTATTTTTCACTGTATAAACTGGGGTAAAGCAAGATCCCTTGCGACATAAGCTGGGCATACTCCAGGATCAGAACGATAATTTCAGCAAAATGGGACTTTAGGTGAGTATTAATCGTGACATTGGCAATCTTAACACCAAAGGTCTGAAGTTTTTGAGAAAACAAGTCCTTTTGGGTGAGATGTCTATGTTTCATTCTAATTAGAAAATAAAATTCTAACAACTGATCAAAGGTTTTATTAAACTCAGCTTAAACTCTCGGCAAAACCAGTAAATCAATCTCTAATAAACTGAAATCTAGCTCTTTCAAAATCCTAGAAAATGGTATTACTTTCTGTAAATCGTTCATTACCTTCATTCAGAAGTCTGGAAGACTGAGGAGTTGGTTCATTTTCTCTCAGCCACTTTTCAGAAAGACACTTCCGAAATCAATGAATAAGATACCATTGGTTTTGTCTCTGAAATTAAAAGAATTAATTAATTTCAGCTTTTTCAGTTGGAAAACTGCATTCTTGCCAAAATCAAATCTCCAAGAGCTCAATCTCAAAGAGGATTGAGACACACCTTCAGAGCTCCCTTTCAAGGTTCCCTCTCTTTTTCTCTTCCAAAAAGTTCTTTCTAAAAAAGTTGTTTGATTAATCTGCCTGAGTTTAAACTGCGAGGTTTTATTAATTGATCTTGAGAGTTTTCATCTCAAAAGTTAAAATAGTTGCATCAGACAAGCAGTTTTTTCCTTCCTATCAAGTAAAACTTGGAAAACTATGAATGATCAAGAGGACAAATAGCAAAATTTTGATCATGACAAAATCCATAATAAGCAAGTTTTTTTGTTAATTGAACAACTCTAATATATCCTTTTCTTTTGTTTTTAGATTCTAGAAGTTTGAGATTTGAAATGACAGTTGAAATCCAGGTGCTACATTTGCTTTAGATAAACGAGAATTCGAAAATTTAGTTTCACAACTTAAAATTAAACTCGAGCTGAATTCCTGGAAAATAAATTTTATTCCCAAGTGTGTCATATCAAATAAAAAAGGCTAATTAAATTCGATCTAAAACCTCAGATCCTCCTGAAATTAAATTATAACTGATAGCTGATTGAGAACACTCGGAGAGGCCCTCTTTCTTTGGAACTGACTTGGCACTCAAACTCAACAAAAACAGTAGCTAATTTTGCTCTTTAATCTAAGAAGTCAAATCTTTAGACAATTTTGTCAGGGCCCCATTCAAGCAGTTTGAATAACTTCCCTGAAATTGTGAGGGAGAGATCACATCAATTTCTGAAATTTCTGTTTGCTTCTGCATGAGAATAAACACCTGCAGAGTCAATTAGCATTGAGTCAAATCTTGTTCTTGGACAAGCGACTACCTGTGAATTTAAGGTTTGATTCCAATATATACGGCTTAGATATCAAATTCTTTTCTTTTTGGGCCCCCTCTCGCTTCCTCAATATTTGACCTTTCTTCTTTTCTAAAATAAAAAAAATCACATGATTCTCAAATCTGGATCACTTTTTTTTTCTTTCTGTGGTGAGTGGCAAAAAGGACGAATAAATGATCCAGACTTGAAATTTGAAATGAATTTACTTTTTTTTTTTCTTTCAGAATATTCAAAACACTTGGAAGATTTTTTTTGAAGCGTTTGGAAGGGTTTGGAATTATCCAGATTTCGATGGACTGCCCTGATTTTGTCCGTCTTTCCGGATTTCCAGACTTTCCCAAATTTTCAGAGAGATAATCTTTTCAGCCAAAAATTTTCCCATATTTTCTTCAGAAAAAAAAACAGAAAAAAAAAACAGAAAAAATTGGAAAATTTTTTGAAATGCATCATCTCTTTGTCGAACTCTTTCTTCAGGCTCAAAATCAACACTCTTTTATTTTTTTGTTTTCACGAGTTTTGAATTGAATGTCATCATAAGACAGTGAAATTTTCAATTTCAAAATCAATATTAAAAACATGAAACAGTCATCACTCTCCCAGTTTATCACTTATTGATCGAATCGACAGGCAAGACCTCAAAAAGGTTAAAACTTTAATTATAGATGAACAGAATAGAAAAGAGGCGAACGACAAACAAAAAATTACTAGAATTAAAAAAAATTAAATAATATATAGTATTTAAAGAAATGTCTAGAAACTTTTTCTTCACAATTTCATGTCAGAAAATTTATACAAAAAGCATCTCTAAACTCCATTGTAATTTTATAAAACGACTGAACATACATATTTATGCTTTAAATATTCGAGAAAACTTGGGTTCCGGATTTGTCCAGATTTTTTGGAGAAAGATTTCCGGATTTATCCGGAATCATGTCCGGATTTTTTGATCGGACCCAATTCCGATCCCTGCGCTTGGGAAAATCTCTGATGGAAAATTCCACACCTGAGATCAATCTAAAACTTGTTCAAAATCGAAGGCAAATTTTCTCAAGAATTCAATTTACATCATATAATGTATTTTAGAAATCTTCAAAATTTTGGCAAGAAAAATATGTTTGAATAGCATCACAGAAAATAATTTCCATGCACCTACTCAGATTTATCAAAATACTTTTTCAGGTTGATATCGACTGATGAAGTTTTCAACAAAAACATTTTTAGTGAGAAATTCGATAAAATCATCTCAGCTGAGAATATTTGCAGAACCTTTTTAAAATTATTGTCACTCTCTCGAATCGGCTTCATCACCAAAACCCACAAAACAGCAAAAATTACCAGCAACGACCCTAGACCAGAGCATAAACCAGTGATTTTTCTTCCATTCAAAGACTCTAATTTGTTTTCATAGGCTTCATTTAACAAATTCGAAACCAAAATAGAAGCTTGAGTTAAAATTCTCTTCATGGCAATCAACAACTCAAATTGATACAAGCGATTCGCCTTCAAAGCTGCTGCCGACTCGTCAGAACTTTGATAATCCCTCATTCTTTCTATCAGCAAGGTTTCAAATGACCCTGAAAGGCGAGCCATACTTGAATTCACAGTATTGTCACTGAGAATAGTGCAATATAATTGATACGACTGGTCCAGAAGTTCGCATGTGTCTCCAAATAATAATTGGTTGATTTCTTGATTATCCAAAAGATCCTCGCTCAGAAAAGTCGTCATCAGTCCCTCTCGATCCCCAGCCAAAAGGGTCATCATATACTCAGTTGCAGGAATGATTGGAAGGTTCCAAATCTCGGCAGCTCCATTTGAAATTGGCAGTTCTATCGTGGCAGTCGTTAGAAAAGAAACTCTGTTACCAAGTCGATTCATGAACGTCAACTGACTTAATTTTTTGTTGAGATAATCAATTGAGTTGGAGGTAAACACCATGCTGAAAACTAAAGCAGCTAATAATCCCAAAGAAAGGGCTGTACCTTTCACCCCATACAATAAAAATCTCTTCTGAAGATTTGTGAACTTGGGAGAATGAGAATATGATTTGTTTGTTTGACGGACCCCTTTCTTTGCTACTATCGCCAAAAAAGCTTCTCCTGAGAGATTTGTAGGAATCTGATCATTCTCCACCAAATGCAACTTAAAAATCCTGTATCGTTCCAAAATCGACGCAATACCAGAATGATTCAGTCTGGTCAACTGAGTGAGATTATTCCTTTCTCCTTTGTATTGGTACCAAATAATAAAACAAAGGAAACAGGCCAGACCACTTGCAGCAATCGAAATAGCAAGATAATATCTATTATTTAAAGAATGCATCGAATTCACCTCATCTTGGACTGACAAAACTGTCAGTTGCGCAATTAAATCATTCTTTACCAAGACATCATTCATTAAATTCACATTAAGACCATCAAACAGGTCTTGAGGAATATTTTGATTTGCTTGAGCAAGATCGATGATTTTTAGGCCACCTTGAATTAGTGTTTCAGTTGCTTGAAAATTATTCATAACTTGAGTCGAACTTGGATACACAATAGTCACATTTTTCACATAGAATTCCTTCTTTGAAGCTTCACTCAGAGAGTTTATGCTATTCATCAAATTTTTATTTGAAAGAGCCATTGCCTCAATGTAGCTTTTCCCAAGAAACATTAGCTTCTGCAGAGGTATTCCAGCACGTTTCATATCTGGGAGTGCAATGTTGCCTTCAACGACATCATAAATTCCTCTGACGCTTGTCTGGAGATTAACAACATAATACCCTCTTGTTTGAGCATAGTTCATAATGTCTTTTTTGAATTTCAAACTTTGAATTGTCTGATCAAGGCTCGTAAAGAGTCCCACCACAACCATGATAGTTAGGATCAACAGCAGTATTGAAAAGAAAAGTATTACCTTGAAAAATTTTGAATAGTGTCTTGTCTCCAAGGCCAATTTCATCGCTTCAAACATTCCCATCGCATAAGATTTTCTTGACGAAGTCGAGTTTGCTCCAGATACAGCCACTTTCACAGGGACCGGAACTGGAACTGGAAGTAAGCCATTTGTCTCAGTTGTCTGAGGCTGATCATGCTCTCTCTCTGTCTCTCGATTCTTTGTCAACTTTGGGGAATCTCCTTTTGTTAGTTTTACTTGAAGTTTCTTTCCAAGAGTCCCAGAAGCATCTTTTTGTCCACATTCAACCAAACTCTTTGGATCTGGCTCCGTACCAAGCATTCCAAAGTCAATCCAGCCTTGTTCCTTTTCGTCTTCATGGGCGTCTGTAGCCTCAAGACTTTCCTCTTCTTTGATAAACGTTATTTCCTCAACGATATCGCGAATTTCACTTTGAGAGCCATTTGCAATTTCTTGCAAGTTGAAAATTCTCAAGACAAATGCATCAACCACTAAATTTGATGCTTTGCAAAAATAATCGTAACTATTTTGGGTCTTTTTCACCTCGGGTTGTAACGTAATATCGTTCCCTTTTTCTGTATAAAGTGTATATAAATATCTTGCTTCATCAACAAACAAAGTATCAAACTTATGCCCTGCATTATTATCCTCTTCCTGTCTTTTGACAGTGATAGAAACATCATATTTGACATTATCTTTGTCCACAGAGCTGACTATATTCATTGCATTGTTCACTCTTCCCAATTCACCACAAATCTGATTGATATTGTATTTTTTACCCCTATGAGTCTCTGGCTGAAAAATACCAAGTCGCTTGCAAATTTGTCGACTTGCTCCTTCGATTTCTCCATTTTCACGGACAATTATAAAATCTCTATTGTCTGGCTTAGATCGGAGCAACAAAGCGATCAAATATCCATGTGCCACTGAAGGATAAGGATTCAGATATGCATCTGCCTCGAATAAATAGCCTTCTTTATGAAAAACGAATGTTCGAATTATTTGATTAAGGAGAGCGCTTCCTTCTGGTTCTGCCAAAGATCGGTAGAAATTCTCTGTAACTGGTCTCAGGCTTGGAGAGCAAATTCTATCGTAGATTTTTGAGCCAATATACCATTCAGGTTCGCCACCACAGACATTTCTCACTGAAGGACCGCAATAGATGATCTTTGCAGTTTCACTTTTGAGCGCAGAAACGACTAAAAGAGCACAGTTGTCTTGATAAATATTCTCCTCAGCAAGAATATCTTTACTGAGATATTTTTGAGATTTTTGATTTCGCAAATGATAAATTTCCCAGAGCTTTTGATAATCAGCAGGTGATTGATTCACAATCAGATTATAATATGCACAAAGCATCAGGGGGCTCACATGATATTGTGGAATTATACTTCTTATTTTCTTAATTCTTCTCAAAACTTTCTGTTTATATCTAGAAGCTGATTGGGCGCTGAAGAAAACTTTATTTAAATCTGAGTTATTTTTCAAAAGCTCTTCACAAACTTGAGATTGAAGATCAACCTGCTTGTTCATTACCAGTTTGAGTTTATCAATTTCCATTTGACTCTGAGCATAAGTATATAAATCAAACAGATTTTTTCTTGTGGTGTAATTTGACTTGAGACTTGCTTGGATTTCAGAAAGCAAAAATGAAGCGTTCAGGAACAATCTCGCCCCCAGATCCTTTTGTAATTCAAGTATCAAGACAGTTGCTCTTGGAAAGTTTTTCATCTTCTTGGCATAATAAAAAGCTAAATATAACTTCAGAAACTCGTTTTTTGGATGTTGAGCAAATAGTTTTTCCAGATAAATAGCAAACAATTTCGTCATTTTAGATTTTTCAACAAAATCAATGTCAGCTGCCAAACCAAACACACTCTCAAGATTCTTGCTTATGCTCACCACCAACAAATAATACCAATCATTATTACTGGCAGATTTATGTGGAAGTTTCTGTCTTTTCATAAACTGCTTGATAATCTCAATTCTATGCACCAAGAGTTGACAGGAGGAATTCTTTTTTGTAAGAATTCTGAATATTAGCTTTTTAACGAGACTCCCTGAAAGCTGGATTGAAAGCAAGCCCAGAATTATCCACGATACTAAGATGAACTTCAAGTTTTCGTTGACAGTACCTCTTGAAACCAGAATTAAATTCACGAATCCAGAGATATGCAAAGATGCGGTTATACCCACTAAACTTCCTTGAATGAAAAGACCTTTTATATGATACAAAGGGAGTTCAGCAAAATACTTGTATGTCCTCAGCACAGTAAACATCAAATTTATTGAAAACAATATCCACCTTGTTGCAATTGAAGTTCCGGACAAGAGGACTTGTAATAATTGGATGGTAATCTTCTGCACGATAGTGATTATTTCCACAGTATTATCTTTCGCAGCAAGCAGGCTTTTAGTTGGTAAAGCATAAAAAAGCCTCGCTCTTGGCAATAACCCCAATATCAATTCAACCACTATGACAAATATGCAAACGATCAAATCTCCAGTTTCCCCAATTCCAAGGAAAGTAAAGCCAAATTCTTTACGTGCCAAGATTGAACGGACAAAGAAGGAAGTAAGAAAGTAATAACCCACTCTTGAATGAGTCTGATAAATCCAGCGAAGTAGTTGCATTGGAATTGGGTGAACTTTTTTGTCCAAGAAAATTTCACAAAGCACATATATACTCATGCATTGTTTAATTACAAAAAAACCCAATACTATTCCCAATACAGTTTCAGTAAACCCTTTCTCTTCTTTAAATGATAATAAATAGCTTGGATTGATCAACTTTGCAGCATAAGTGATTCCACGAATCAAAGGATAATTTTCATATACGTTGTATTTGTCACTGTATAAACCGGGATAAAGCAGAATTCCTTGTGACATAAGTTGGGCATATTCCAGGAGAAGGACAAGAATCTCAGCAAAGTGGGACTTGAGGTGGGTATGAATCGTGACATTGGCAATCTGAACAGCAAAAATCTTGGTCTTTTGAGAAAACAAGTTCCTTTGAGTGAGATGCCTCTGTTTCATTCTAATTAAAAAATAAAATTATAACAGCTAAGAAAAAACCTTTATTAAACTAAGCTGAAACTCTCTACAAAACCAGTAAATTAATTTCTAAATAAATTTACAGATTCCGAAATCCTTTCAACTGGTATTGTTTTCGATGAATCGCACATTCTCTTCACTAATAAGCCTAGAGAATTAAGGGTATGCTTCTTTTTCTCTCATTTAATTTGCAGAAATAAATGCACTCTGAACTCAATGACTAAAACACCAGAGATTTGAAATCTGATGAATAAAGAAATAACTCCAGACCCTCAAGTTTTCAAACTGCATTCTTGCCAAAATTAAACCTCCAAGAGCTCAATATCATAGAGAATCGAAAGACAATTTCAGAGCTCTCCGCTCAAAAGTTTTATCCCCCTTCCTTTTGGAAAAAGCTTTTCTTCAAAAAAGCTTATCTGATTAATCTGCCCCAGTTTAAACCGGACGGTTTTATTAATTGCTTTCGAGTTTTTTCATCTCAATAATTTAAATGATTTCATCAGATCAGCAGCCTTTCTTCAGACCAAATCAAACTTGGAAGCTGAATCTTTTTCATCTTTCTCAGGAAAGCAAAGAGCAAAACTTTGATGTTGACAAAATCCATAATAAACTCGTTTTTTCCCCTGAATACAACAAATTAAATAGATTCTCTTCTTCATTCATGGATTCTAGGAGTTTGAGACTTGACTTATGCCTCTTCAAGGCTCAAAGTGAAATCCAACTCCTCGGAAATGAGAGAAATCAGAAATCTCGTTTCACAAACCAAAACTAAGATCGAATTAAATTAATTTAGAATAAAATTTTTTTGTAGCAAGTGTATCATTTTGCATTTTGAAAAGGCCTAATTAAATTCGATCTGAAGCCTTAAATTTCCCTGTAATGCAGGATTGTTGAGCCTTTTCAAAAAAAAAGAAATAGACATTTTGACTAGTGGTAACTTTCAAAGCTAGGCATTTAGCTCAAGGGAATTATGAATCAAAATTTTGTTGACTCTCACAAAGCCCATCTCCTGACTTCTTTGAGGCATTTTTTACAAGAAATTCCGTCTTGAAAAAAATCACGTTTCTTTGAGCAAAAAAATTTTTCTTGATTTTTTTTCTCAAAAAATACTTCAGGAAAATTTCTTATTTGTCTGGCCCAATATTTCAAAAATGAACATCTCTTTTTCAAAAGTGGGGGTTCAAATTCTTTGCTGCTATGAAATTATTCCTGACACCATTTCTAATTTTCAAACTTAATTTTCGTTCTGACACAAAGACCTTTAGAAGGATATTAAAAGGTTGTGAAATGGAAACAACTGTTCAGAAGAAACATTTCAAGAAATTTTTTCATCTCTCATCGTGAAGAAATTTTGAGAAAAAAGGTGGATAAAGAAACTCCAAGAGGTCGGAAGAGAAGTGATTCTTTCTAATTCAACAATGAGATCCGTTCTTATTTATTCAATCTGATTTGTTTTAAAATCTTTTCAAAAGAACTCGTTGTTAAGCCAGATTAAAGAAAATGAAGAAATTAAAAAATAATTCTCAGGACAAAAGTCAAAGCTTGTGGTCAGTCCTCTAAATCAAGCACCCTCAAATCTTTCTAACGCTTGATTGAAAATTGGTTCTGCCAGATGAGAGCTGTTAACACCGCCATCAAAACAGGACCCTTTTCCTTCATCATTTCTAAGTCTACAGCTCCCACACACCTCTCAAAGTTTTTCAAAAGACATTTTGTGAGTTCTATTCTTTTGATTTCAGAAAGAAATCGTTGCCATCTTCACTCTTGAGCAACCAAAAAAATAATCAATTCATCTTTCAAATCAATCTTATCAAGGAAAATTTGTCAATAAAAATCAATTTCAAAAAAAAAAAGTCAGAAAAAACTTTTTGGAGAGATTTTCGAGAGAAAATACCATGTTGGTCATAAGGTTTAGGACCCCCCTTCTAACTCCTGTCTCCTTAATGAGAACTAGCTACCTTCCTTATAGAATAAGAGCTCTCTATTTCTTCAATCTTTTTCTTTAAACTCACAACACTGTTAAAGGTCTTCTTAGTCTTCTAAATAACTTTTTTTACCCTTTTCATGTCGCCAACTTTTGAAAAAATTAGTTTTTGGGTAAATAAAATTTATTGTAAAAATGGAAATAGAAGAAGACGAGACCAACCACAAACATCTCCTCCCCGATAATATTAAGCATTCAATTATCCTCCACAAGATGGATGGTAGAAAGAGTGATAAGCAGATCGGCAGAGATATTTTCTCAGTGTATGGAAGAAGGATTGGAAACTCGACTGTGAAGACTCTCTGGAATAAGTACCAAAAAACACACTCTCTTGCTAACGACTGGAGTATGAAAGGGAGGTCCAAGCTCCTGAACCAAGAGGATGATGAGATGCTGATTCAAGCCGTCAGGGAAAATAGATTGAGTTCTGCAAAGGATCTGAAGAATAATCTAGAACTTCCTGTGAGCCGAGAAACTCTCAACAGAGAACTCTTGAGTCTGGGATACAAATCCTATAAGGCTCCAGCAAAGCCTGTTCTGGAGCCAGACCATATGCTTGAGAGATATAGATTTGCTGATGGCCATCAATCTTGGGGGATGGCCCAGTGGAGCAGGGTCATCTTTACAGATGAAAGTGCCTTTCGATTGATCAACCCCAATAGTCGAATATCTGTCCGAAGGTTAGAGGAGGAACGATTTGAGCCCTTTGCAATTCAGTCTTGTGTCCCCTTCAGCGGCATGGTCATGGTATGAGGTGCAATCTCCACTGATGGTGTTGGTCCTCTTGTGCGTGCCGAGGGAACTCTTGATGGAGATGAGTATCTGAACCTCTTCAGATACAGGCTGTGGAAACACTATCCTGGACTCTATGATGGCCCCCAAATCCCCCAGGACGACAATGCATCACCCCATACTGCTGATATTGTGAATCAATGGTTTGAGAAATATGGTATAAGAAGGATGGATTGGCCAAGCAGAAGCCCTGACCTTAACATCATAGAAGACGTCTGGAATGAAATGAAGTGGAAGATGAGAGGGAAAAATTTTGAGAACAAAAATGACCTTTGGGAAGAGGTAAAGAGACAGTGGCTGAAGATCTCTCCTGATTTTATCAACAACCTCTATGCCAAGTTACCAGCTCGGATAAGAGCTGTCTTGAATGCTAATGGAGGACAAACGATATATTGAATTTTTATGAAGAAAAAAAAATGGGTGAAAAAAATTTTTCTTCAGATTATTTTTATGTGAATTTTATGTTAAATTACATATAAGAACTCTTTGACATGATAAAGTTTTCTTTGCTCTGTATAGACCTGACTGCGTACTATAAACTTCTAAGAGCATCAGATTAGCGAGACATGTCTCCAATAAGTTAGATTAAAAAATATGGTAAAAAAAAGTTGTCCAAATTTTCGTGATTTTTTTTTACTTTTTCTTCTATAACTAAAAATTTTTCCCTTGAAGAGGGTTAGAACTCTAGCTCTTCTTCTTCTATTCTCTGAGCTCTATAAGCTGATAGTCTTTCAGTGGCCTGCTATGGGGAGAGATTCAAAGATATCAGCAAAGGTCCTAAACCTTATGACCAACATGGTATGTCTCCGAAAAGAACAGCGGGACAGTGTAAAAGTGTCACTTTTTTCAATTCCATCCGCCGAGGGTTTTTTTTGCCTTTTTTAGCAAGCCTGTGCTAGAGATCACTTGTTGCAATTTTATACCGAAAAGCCTACTTGATATTATTTCAGATTGCCAGCTTTATTTAAAGATATTCTCCTCCGCATATACAAGCTTTGCCCTTCTAGAACATAGGCATCTTGTTCAGAGCTGTCATCTCGGTTTTAAAGAGACAACTTCTCTTGCATTTTTGAAAGATGATGTCCGGATGGAATCCATTGCTCTGAATGTTCTTTGTTGTTTCTCTCTTAACTTCATAACTGAGATAATCAGGTTTGTTTCCCACGAAAGATTTTAGAATATGAGACGACAGAAAGCGATCGGGATGGAGATAGCCTGGTTGTAGTGGAAAGTGAAATAAAGCAAAAAATTAGCGGGAAAACCATATTTCCTGGGAGTTAGCAAGAATATAAATTAATTAAAAAAACTATTCAAACTGAAAGTGTAAAAAAGCTAAATGTACTCCTTCAATCAAAACTCGAAACCATCTGAATTGGATAAATAGCCAGGGGCAGGAAACCCTGAAGAGGGAGGACCATCTTGAAAAAAAAACCTTTCTTTTGGACGGCATCTCAGAGGAATGGTAGTGCAATTTTTGCCGCTTTAACCACATTTGAAACCAAAGTTATTAATCAGGGATACTGAAATGGGGGTTTTGCCGGCTTCACAACAGCATAAATTTTACCAACGCCAAAAACTGACCAAGATGATGAAAGCTTTCTTCATTTCTCGCTTGCAAATTAGTCAGGCTTCTGAAGATTTCAGAACTGGGATCCAAAACAGACAGAGGCTTAAAAATCCCAGTCCAAAAGGCCTAAAATCGCCGTATTGTTTTGGGAATGAGTCCCCCTCAAAATTTTATTCGATCGTTTATCATCTAATTGGAAACGGGTGAAAAATAACTTGGCGCGCAACGCAAAATTCAAATTTCACTATATTGTGTTAAAAGCCTGGAATAAAGTACTCAACAGTAAATCTAGAGAACCAAACATTTGAATCACCTTGAGTGTAGTTTCTCTCTGAAATGGCTTATTATTTCTTTCAATGCAACCCCTAGGTAGTTTCAGAAAACAAACCTCGCTTTTTGCAATAATTTCAATTTGTTGACAAACCTATTATTAGCTTCAAATTTGAATTAAAATGCGCTGAAACTTTCCCCAGTCACAATCTCAATTTTCATCATACTACTTTTAACTTCTCCTTGTCTAATTGGAGCAAGACTGTAAAAAACACCTCTACACTTTCATTCTTGAGATCTAAGGTAATTACCAATTGAGAAGTTCCAGCTTTACAGATAAATTCAAATATAACATGTTTATTAGTTTTTCCCAAAAAGCTAATTGAAACCGGAGATTGCAGTTATCAAGATAGGGGATAACGTTTTCATTTAAAGTAGGAGATTCTTACAAAAGACCACCTTTTTTTTCATGGTGGTACTTCTGGCCTAAACAACAGCCTACAACATCCCAAAGAAAGAATCTCTCCTTCAAATTTTGAAAAGGTGATGATTGGGTTTTCACAACAGACCCATTGTCCTCATTTGAATTCAAATGCCATAGCTGAGCGCGATAATTCTTGATTAATAGAATTTTTAGATTTGAAAAAAATTTGATTTCTCCTTTGCCACTTCAATACCTCTCGAAACTAAAATTATCAATCGGTTTACTCTAATCTCAAACCGGGATAAATAACGCTTAGCGCGCAGGATTCTGTCTTAAATAGGATCAACAAACTTCAAATAATAAAAAGAAAATTCAAACGTTCTCAAATTTACAAACAAAGGATAATAATCACATGAAGCTATTATTGGTTCTTGCCCT
>Ga0182738_1000436_pt1 | contig 60676 bp, 53 predicted proteins | sample eDN5th30CBELigMG_FD_128876 | JGI IMG/M metagenome (GOLD analysis project Ga0182738, IMG submission 128876) | Enriched Miracle-Growth compost microbial communities from Emeryville, California, USA - eDNA 5th pass 30_C BE-Lig MG (version 2)... ... | reverse complement strand
CTGAAAGTAGCAGGCATCCGCCATCTACTTTCAGGTAAACATCAAAAAAATACAAAAACAGGTGGAGAAAAACGAATTGTTTTTCTCCACCTGTTTTATATTAGGGACTTATCGGACAGCCCCATTTTTATAGAAAGAAAAATTCAATAAAAGTGTATTTAAAGGGTTTTAGCAATCAAGATCAAAAAAATATGATCATTATTTGCTATTCTAGATTTGAGGTGAGGGAAATGCTGTATAGTCATGTAACGCAACATACGATTTCTTATATAGAGCACCATATTTTTGAGCCGATTTTATTAGAAGAGTTATCCAAAAAAATCGGATATTCTAAATATCATTTACTACGAGTGTTTAAACAAGAAACGGGACAAACCATTGGTGACTATATTCGGTTAAGAAAACTGGCTATTGCAGCGACAATGCTTATTCAAACAGAGGAATCAATTATTCAGCTTGCTTTTTTACTTAACTTTCAGTCTCAAGAAGCTTTTTCTCGAGCATTTAAAGACGTTTATGCATTGCCGCCAGGGAAATACCGGAAATGGATGAAAGCTATACAGATGACAGAGGAGGATATATCTATGGAGCAAAAGGGGCAAGTGAAAGGATGGAGTTTAAGTGGAAGTAATCCAGAATTGTACGAGGTTATGTCAGATACAAAAGTTTTTCATTCTGGGGAAAAGTCTGGACTGTTGTATGCAGTAAAAGAAGCTAATGAGCAGCAGTTTGGTACAATGATGCAGGCATTCCAAGCAAAGGAATATAAGGGAAAGCGGGTAAAACTATCCTGTTTTCTTAAAACAGAGGCCGTAACAAAAGCTGGCGCTTGGATGCGAATTGATAATACATCTGGGGATACAATTCAGTTTGACAACATGGATAGCCGTTCTATTTATGGAACAACTGAATGGAATTATTATTCTATTTGTTTAGATGTACCAGAAGAAAGCGATTCAGTTCATTTTGGTGTGTTGCTTATTGGAAAGGGAAAGATTTGGGCAGATGGTTTCCGATTTGAAGTGGTGGATGAAAAAACGCCCACTACAAATATGCTGGAAAAAAATAATCTTCCAGATAAACCAGTAAATTTAACCTTCTCAGAATAATATACAATCTATAAAAGACTATGAAAGAATCGGCAAATAATCTGGTTCTTTTATAGTCTTTTTTGTTTATCAAAAATAGAAAAGGGAAAATAAAAAAAGAATATTAAGCAAACAGTAAATAACATCTAATGAATATCAGCCTACTTACAAAAGGAGAGATAAAATGACTCAACCAAAAAACCCATTAACACAGTATTATAATGAAGAATATTCTAAACAATATCAAGAGCCTCCAGCTGTTCAAGGCAAAATGGAGCCTGCTCCAGATTGCGGGGAAACAAGCTATAAAGGGACAGGCAGGCTAAAAGGGAGAAAGGCGCTGATAACTGGCGGCGATTCAGGGATAGGGCGTGCAGCGGCGATTGCCTATGCTAGAGAAGGAGCGGATATTGTTTTGAACTATTTGCCAGAGGAGCAGCCGGACGCAGATGAAGTGAAGCGATTGATTGAAGCGGAAGGGCGCAAAGCTGTGCTTATTCCTGGAGATTTAAGTGATGAAGCTTTTTGTAAAGAGCTTGTAGATAAAGCCTATAAGGAGCTGGATGGATTAGATGTGCTTGCCCTTGTTGCTGGACAACAGCAGGCAGTAGAGGATATAGCCGATCTTACAACAGAGCAGCTGCGCAAAACTTTTGAGGTAAATGTATTCTCCTTATACTGGGTAGTAAAAGCAGCGATGCCTTATTTGCCAAAAGGGGCGTCTATTATTACAACCACTTCTGTCCAAGGCTACAACCCAAGTCCTAATCTTCTTGACTATGCAGCAACCAAATTTGCAATTACCGGGTTTACGCGAGGCTTAGCAAAGCAAGTGGCTTCAAAGGGAATTCGCGTCAATTCTGTGGCTCCAGGTCCTATTTGGACGCCACTGCAGATTTCTGGAGGGCAGCCCAGTGAGAAGATCCCGGCATTTGGACAGAATACACCATTGCAGCGTGCTGGGCAGCCTGTAGAATTATCGAGCGTTTATGTGTTCTTGGCCTCAACAGAATCCAGCTATGTAACAGCGCAGGTATATGGAGTGACTGGCGGAATCGAGCTAGCTTAATGAAAATAGGCATGTATCTTCTTCTATTGGGAGGATGCATATGTTATAATGACAACTAGAAACTTGCAGAAGGGATGATGGGTGAACGATGGATAACTAATCTTATTTTTTCAAGTTGAAATGAAAATTTTCTGCTTACAAAAATAGGATTAGTCTGCCCATTTTCCATATATACTCCTGCTATTTATCCAATAGCTTATTTGTGTACAGAAAAAATGCCGACTAATCCTTCCAAATTATTGGGAGGATTTTTTTATTCTCCCTTTTAAGAAAGAGGGATAGATATGAAGGAATTGATCAAATTAAAAAATATATCCTATGAAATAATGGATACTATTCTTTTTGAAAAAATAAATGCAACCGTAAAACAAGGGGAGATAATAGGTCTGATAGGAAAAAATGGCTCAGGCAAATCTACCTTGCTGCAACTAATAGGAGAGGAAGTTCATCCAACTGAAGGAGAATTTCAATGGCAGGAAACATATCCGGCTGTAGCATATGTAAAACAAGAGCAAGAGCAATATGGAGTGCCAGAAGCAACAGCTAAAGAAGCAGAACTAATGGCGAAGTGGAATTTGCCGTTAACGGAGTATCAGCAGATGAGCGGTGGAGAGAAGCTGAAAATCAGACTTGCGCATGGGTTCGCACAAACAGCAGAGCTTTTATTATTGGATGAACCAACGAATCATTTGGATGAGCACAGCACAGAAATTTTGATTGATTATATTAAAAAAAGCAGAAAAACGATTATTCTTGTTTCCCATGACCGCTATTTTTTAGATAAAGTGGCAACAAAAATCTGGTCGTTAGAAGATAAAAAACTTGTAGAGCATAAAGGGAATTATACAAGCTACCAAAAGTGGCGAAAGCAAACGAGACTTACGCAACAGCGGGAATATGAGAAGCAGCAAAAACAAATAGAGCGCATTGAAGCGCAAATGAAAGAAATGAACTCATGGTCCCAGAAGGCACATGCGCAGTCGACCAAACAAGAAGGCGTTAAAGAATATTATCGTGTAAAGGCTAAAAAAATGGATGCCCAAGTCAAATCGAAGCAAAAGCGTTTGGAGAAAGAGCTGCAAAAAAAGAAGATAGAGCAAGTAAAACCAGATTATGATGTGCAATTTTCTATCCAGTCCAATAATAAAAAAGGGAAACGTTTTTTAGAAGTGAAGCATTTAAGCAAGTCCTTTAACAGAAAATCACTTTTTAAAAATGTTCATTTTACGATTCAACATGGAGAAAAAATAGCATTGGCTGGACCTAATGGCAGCGGAAAAACGACACTATTAAATATTATTATGGGGAAGGAAACAGCAGAAGGGGAAGTTTGGTTGTCGCCATCTGCAAATATTGGCTATTTGACACAGGAAGTTTTTGATCTGCCAGCTGAAAAAACTCCAGAACAATTGTTTTATCAACAAACATTTAAAGAAAGAGGCAAAGTTCAAAACTTAATGAAGCATTTGGGTTTTTCTGCTTTTCAATGGCAAGAGCCAATAAAAAATATGAGTATGGGCGAGCGAGTTAAATGCAAACTAATGGAGTATATATTAGAAGAAAGAGATGTGCTTATTTTAGATGAACCAACGAATCACTTAGATTTGCCTTCCCGCGAGCAACTTGAACAAACATTGACTGATTATGCAGGTACCTTGCTAATTGTATCACATGACCGTTATTTTTTAGAAAAAATAACAACTTCCCAATTATTGTTTGCGGATAATCAAGTAGTTAAACAAGAAAGGAATATACATTCTTCAAAGGGTGATCTTGCACAAATGCGGCTAAAACTGGAAACAGAACGGCAAGAGGTTCTTGGGAAACTAAGCTTTATGCAGCAAAAAGATGAAGCGTATTTAGAACTGGACAGGAGATTTCAAGAATTAACGAAGAGAATAAAGGAGCTTTCATAAAGTGAAACTTCAAACAGTGGGGAGCCTTTTCCCCGCTGATTTTTAGGTGAACCAATCAGGCTTTTGCTCAGCAAGTTTCTCCCTGCCTAGCTCCCCTCCTTTTTTTATAGCCTTGGGTGTAGTTTACTGCTCGTTCATGATGATAAAAAACAACCATGTTTAGTCTTTCAAAGCATAAATTTTTATGACGAATAAATATTTTAGGACATATGTCCTTTCTGATTTATGACAGTTTATTATTTAATAGAAAAAGAAGCTGAATATGGAGAGTGTAAACATGAAGGGAAGTATCTTTGCATTATTAGGTGGAGCCTTTATTACCATTCAGGGGGTTGCAAATGCAGCCATTAGTGGAGGAATTGGTACATGGCAAGCAGCAACGCTTACGCAATTAACTGGATTTATTGCAGCACTGCTGGTTTTGCTGGTTATAAAAGATGGCAAGTGGGAAGAAATAAAGCGCGTAAAACCATTGTATTTATTTGGCGGCACATTTGCAGCAATTGTCATTTTTAGCAATGTCAAAAGCATACAACTCATAGGTGTAACATTAACCATTGCGGCAGTGCTAATTGCACAGTTAGCGATTACTTTTTTAGTCGATGGAAACGGCTGGTTTGGCGTGAAGAAACAAAAGATGGCTGTTCCCCAATTTATAGGGATTGCGATGATGATAGTGGGTGTGCTTATATTAAGCTTTTAAAAATAAATAGAGATGCTATAACTTTTAGGTGGAAAATATGAAAAAAATAGAAAATATGGAGCGAATCACTAATTATTTAAAGGAATATAAAATAGAATCTATTTTTCCCGAAACAGTTTATCCTTTTTTATGGTTAGATTGTTTTGAGGAAGGGGAAGTGATTTGTTCTCAAGGCCAATTAGGAGAGAATCTGTATATTTTAGTAGAGGGGAAAATTAAGATATATACAACTTCAGCAGAAGGCAGAACGTTAATTTTATCCTTTAGGAACCCTCCTGAAGTAGTTGGAGATATTGAATATATAAGAGAAATAGACATTATCAATACTGTCGAGGCAGTTTCTCCTGTTTCGATGATCAGTGTTCCATATGCCATACTAAAAAAATATGCGAATGATTATGCTCCGCTGTTAAACTTTCTTTTGGATATTATTACGAAAAAATTTCAGCTAAAAAATAATTCGCTAACATTCAATCTGTTTTATCCTGTTGAGGTTAGATTGGCCAGCTATCTATTAGCTGTCTCTTCTCAGGAAGCAGAAGATTTAGCTGGAGAAAAAACAAGTAAGGTTTATATAAAGGATGCTGCAAATTTAATTGGTACAAGCTATCGCCATATCAATCGAATAATTCAAAAGTTTTTGGCAGATGGGCTGATAAAAAGGCAAAAAGGATCCATTCTAGTAAAGGATAGAGAAGGCTTAAAATTAATTGCAAGGGATAATATTTACGAATAAATAGATTAGACTAAATGCTAGGAGCTAAAAAATGATTATAGGAATTTTATTATCTATTATTGGCGGTTCCCTTGTTGGGCTGCAAAATATTTTTAATAGTAAAGTCAATGAGCGCACTGGTTCTTGGACAACCACAACAATTGTGCTCGGCATGGGATTTTTAGCTTCGTTTGCCATTGGAATATTCGCAGAAGGAAAGCAGCTGTTTGATTTGGAAAATATGAAAACATGGTATTGGTTTAGTGGATTAATCGGTGTAGGTGTTGTTACATGTGTAACAAAGGGAGTAAGACTGCTAGGACCAACTTACGCTATTTCAATTGTGCTAATTTCACAGTTGGGTTTTGCATTATTATTGGATTCCATGGGATGGATGGGATTAGAGAAAGTTCCGTTTACTTCTAAACAGCTGCTTGGTTTTTTAGTTTTGGCGGGAGGAATCTTTTTGTTTAAATTTGGCGGAAGCAGTTCATTTATCTTTATAAAAAAACAAAAGGAGCAGTCAGAATAACCAGATATGCTTACGAAGAACTAATTAAAATTTTTATCACTATTTAATGGGCTTTTGACCCCCGTTGATTGAAGTTTCACTTTATGCGGCTTTTGCAAAACAGGATAAATATCAATAAAAGGCAATTATTTTTGAAGCGCTTTACAGCATGGTAATTCAATGTTGTGAAGTGCTTTTTAGTTTATGATTTCATAAAAACGGGTATAAGAATAAGTTGGAAGGAAATAAGGCGTTCATTATTGATTTTAAAAATAAGCTGCGCGGAACAAATTGAATAGTAAAAAAATAATTTTTATGAAGGCGATTCCGTTATCTGTCTAAAGGGGAATGCACAAGTATTCTATTGTATAGAAAGGGAGATTTTGCCTTACGGAAGAAAGCAATTATTGTTAAGGTATGTAACTGTATCAGATACAGATAAGAAAAGCAGCTGTTTTTCATAAGTTAAAAAACTTAAGGGAGAGATTTGGTGCAGATAGAAATATTTATTTCTTTAGGAATATATCTTGTTGGGATGTTGTTGGTAGGCTATTATTCTTATAAAAAAACATCCACTTCTAAGTTAAAGCTTAAAGTGGATGTTTTTTTTATTCATTAATCGTGGAAATTAGTTCCGTCTGTAACAGCTTTAACAATGCCAGCACGGATGACAAAGTCTCCAAAGTGTTCACCTTCAAGCCGTTCTTTGGCAAAGCGAGGAAGAAGAACACGCAATTCATTTAGAATATTTTCTTCGCCAACATTTTCTCTGTAAAGTTTGCTTAAGCGGCTGCCATCATATGCAGCACCTAAATACATATTGTATTTGCCAGGAGATTTTCCGATAAAAGCAATTTCTCCAAGGGCATGGCGCGCACATCCGTTTGGACAGCCTGTCATGCGAATAGTAATTTCCTCATCGTGAAGTCCATTTTCATTAACAATCTCTTCGATTTTAGTGATTAATGTTGGCAAATACCTTTCAGCTTCTGCCATGGCTAAACCACAAGTTGGAAGAGATGCACAAGCTATAGAACTGCGGCGAAGGGCTGAATGCTGTTTGCCGTCTGTTAGACCATATTGATCCATCAGATCGCTGATTTTTTTCTTTTTCTGGCTGGAAATATTAGCAATTACCAGGTTTTGATTTCCGGTTAAACGGAAGTCACCTTTGTGAACTTTGGCGATTTCACGTAGTCCTGTTTTTAATGGATAGCCTTTGAAATCAGCAACACGGCCGCCCTCTACAAATAAGGTGAAATGCCATTTGCCATTAATTCCTTTTATCCAGCCATAACGATCTGTATTGTGTTCAAATTTATAAGACTTAGCTTCATCCAGTTTCCAGCCTAAACGGTTTTCTAATTCTTCTACGACATTTTCTAAACCTAGGCGATCAACCGTGTACTTGAAGCGCGCATTTTTGCGAACAGAACGATTGCCGTAATCTCGTTGAATGGTAATAACCTTTTCCGCCAATTCCAGAATCTTATCTGGTGTACAAAAGCCTATTACTTTAGCTAGTTGTGGGTATGTTGCTTTATCGCCGTGCGTCATGCCCATACCGCCGCCGATTGCTACATTGAAGCCAATCAATTTATCTTCTTCCACAATTGCAATAAGTCCTAGATCTTGGGAGAAAACGTCGATATCGTTTGCTGGAGGCACAGCAATACCAATTTTGAATTTTCTAGGCAAATAAAGAGGACCATACATTGGCTCTACTTCTTCTTGTTCCGGTGTAGAAATGATTTTCTCTTCATCCAGCCACAGCTCATGGTACGCTCTAGTGCGCGGCAGCAAATAATCGCTTAATTTTTTAGACCACTCAAAAACCTCTGCATGTATTTCAGATTGATATGGGTTCGGATTGCACATTACATTGCGGTTTACGTCTCCACATGCTGCGATCGTGTCTAAAAGGGAAGCATGAATTTCCTGAATCGTTTTTTTCATATTCCATTTGAGAATTCCATGCATTTGGAATGCTTGTCTTGTTGATAGCTTTAACGTCTGGTTTCCGTATTTTTCAGAAAGTTCATCCATTACTAGCCATTGCTCAGGCGTTGCGACACCTCCTGGAGTACGAACGCGCAGCATAAATTGATATGCTGGCTCCAGTTTTTGCTTTTGGCGTTCGTTGCGCAAATCTCTGTCATCCTGCAAGTAGCTGCCATGGAATTTCATTAGGCGATTATCATCATCTGAGATGCCAGAGCTAAGAGGTTCGAGCATTGACTCTTTTAATGTGCCGCGAAGGTAATTGCTCTCCTCTTTAATGCGCTCTACATCACTTGGTGGTCCTTCTGGTGCTTTTAATATTGGGTTAACCATTTGAAAAACTCCTTTCGGTAGAAATCAGTAAACATCTCGTTGATAACGTTTCGTCTGCTGCATAGAAGCAATGTATTCTTCCGCTTTTTCTCTACTTAAATTTCCTTCTTTTTCAACAATATCAATAAGGGTTTTATGCACATCATGTGCCATATGTTTTTCATCTCCACAGATATAAACATATGCACCTTCTTCTAACCAGCTAAACAGCTCTTTGCTCTGCTCCAGCATACGGTGTTGAACATAAACTTTTTGCTCGCTGTCACGAGAAAAGGCAACATCCATTTTTGTCAGAATGCCATCTTTAATAAGCTTTTGCCATTCTGTTTGATAAAGAAAATCTGTGACAAAATGCTGATCGCCAAAGAATAGCCATGATTTTCCCTCTGCGCCTTTTTCTTCTCTTTCTTGCATAAAAGAGCGGAATGGCGCAATGCCTGTGCCAGGTCCGACCATAATGATTGGTGCCTCTGGATTTTCAGGAAGCTTAAAGTTTTGGTTATGCTGAATATAGATTGGCAATGTGTCTCCTGGCTGCAGGCGATCAGCACAAAGGATAGAGCAAACACCTTCGCGATCTCTGTTATGTGATTCGTAGCGCACAGCTCCTATTGTTAAATGCACTTCATCTGGGTTGGCCTCATAACTGCTTGCGATCGAATAAAGTCGTGCTGGTATTTTTCTAAGAATATTTACAAATTCTTGTGCGGAGAAGCTGAAAGGACCAAAATCTTGCACTAGATCAAGCAGGTCTCGACCATATATATAAGCTTTAAGCTTATCAGCATTTTCCGAAGAAACAAGTTCTAAAAGCTTTTTATCGCTTGATAGTTTTGCAGCTTGCTCAAGCAAAGGTTTTGTTAAAACAGTTATTTCAAAATTAGAGATAAGCGCATCTCTTAGTGAACGAGCATCTCCTTGCTTGTTAATTGTTACAATCTCTTCAGGAGAAAAGTTTAATGCTTCTAAAAGTATGTCCACAAGGTTAGGATTATTTTCAGGGTAAATGCCAAGCGCATCTCCAGGCTGATAGGTCAGATTAGATCCTTCAAGTGATAATTCAATGTGAAGCGTTTGTTTATTAGAACCTTTTCCATTTAAATTGATAATATCAAGCACTTCTGCTTTAAATGGATTCGTTCTTGAGTATACAGATTCACTGGCTGGAATATTGCTTGCGCTTAGGGAAGCTGCTGTATTTTCAACCGTTGTTTCGCTTAATTGTGTAAGAACATCGTTAAACCATTCTTCGCTTGGCTCATCATAATCTAAGTCGCAATCCACGCGCTTGGCAATACGGTGTGCGCCAAGCTCTTCTAAACGCTGATCAAATTCCTTTCCTGTTTGACAGAAGAATTCATAAGAACTGTCTCCTAAGGAAAGCACAGAAAAATTAAGCTCATCTAGTTTCGGAGCACGTTTGCCATGGAGGAATTCATGGAAAGTTAAAGCATTATCAGGTGGCTCCCCTTCTCCATGTGTACTTACAACAATAAGAAGATTTTTAACCTTTTTTAAATTATTCGGTTTAAAGTCATTCATAGAAGAAACTGTTACGTTAAAGCCTTGTTCTTTTAAAACTTTGCCCTTATTTTCCGCAATGCCTTGCGCAGTGCCTGTTTGTGATCCGTAAAGGATTGTAATTTCCTTCGAGATCGCTTTGACGTTAGTTTCATTAATTGGAGCAATAGCCGCTGTCTGTGGTTCATTTTCTGCTGCAATAGAGTTTTGTGTTGCTGTTAGATAGCCGCTTAGCCAAATTTTTTGTGTTGCTGTCAAATTTGGAAGCAATTGGTTGAGTAGTTCGATTTGTTCCTGATTAAATGGACTATTTGTTACTTGAAGCTGCAACATGATCACCTCACAAAAGATATAAACATTTTATCCTGCAACTTGCAGGAAGAAAGCAAATGGGAGCATTTAATATTTAAATAAAGAAACGTCCGATTTTTCTCAACATTTATTTTATAATGAAAATAGATAGATGTCATTAATAATTTAATTAATCCAATAAGACAAATCGGAATTGGTTGTTTCTATTAGAAATTCCTTCATTATAAAAATGTAGTATCATAATATACTTTACTGGAAGAAGTAGAATTAGTAAAATACATATAATTTATTACAACTATTAAAAAAATTAATAACGAGGGGAATATTATGCAATATGATGCTTTGAAAACATTTGTTACTCTTGTTGAAGTGAAAAATTTCACAAAAACAGCAGAGAAGCTGCTTATGTCTCAGCCAAGTGTAAGCCTGCATATTAAAAATTTAGAAAGAGATTTTCAAACAAAACTATTTGAGCGTTCACCCAAGTCTTTAAAAATTACACCAACTGGGGAGCTTTTATATGATTGCGCTTTGCAGATGATTTCCCTTTATGAACAAACTCGACAAAGCATTTTAGAACATCATCATTCTATTAAAGGAGAACTGAAGATTGGAGCAAGCTTTACGATCGGAGAATATATTCTGCCAGCAATGCTGTTGGATCTGCAAAATAAATATCCCAGTTTGAAGTTAGAGGTAATTATTGGAAATACTGAAGAAGTTGTCCAATTAGTGCGTCTTTTTCAAGTGGATATTGGATTAATCGAAGGACATACGAATGAAAAAGATTTATCTGTGCATGCTTTTATGGAAGATGAGCTATTTGTTGTATCTTCTAATTGTCATAGACTGGCGAAAAAGGAGAAGGTGAAGATAGCCGATTTGCAAAATGAGCATTGGATAACTAGAGAAGTTGGTTCTGGCACTAGGGAGTATTTAGATCATGTTTTACGGTCAAATGGGCTAAAGGCAAAGTCGTTTCTGACTATCAGCAGCAATCAAGGCATTAAAGAAACGCTTATCAGAGGAAGGGGGCTTTCTTTGTTATCTCATAGTGTGATTGAAAGGGATGTTCAACAGCAAAGTCTTTCTATTGTCAAAATGCAAAACCAATCGTTTATCCGCACTCTTTCCTATGTATATTCCCCTATTATGAAGGATAAAAAAAATGTGAAAATATTTATAGAAGCATTATCGGAAGCATATAAAAATAGCTAGGTGCGGGATAAATGCAGGCGCAAAAAAATTTTTCTAACTTCCTCAACTGTTTTATAGTAGAATAACAAAGGTGATTTTTAATAACTACTTAATGAAAGAAGCAAACAATTAATCAACTTATGAAGATCTCAGCAAAAGGAGTATCCAGATGAAAAAAAAGAATAAGACTTTTCGCCTTGCTTTATTAGGGCTGTTTTCAGCTATTATTATCTTGCAAACAACGATACCGCTTTTAGGTTTAATTCCAATTGGCCCACTTAGCTTAACTATCATTCAGGTGACGGTCATTATTGCCGCAGTTGTATTAGGACCTCGCGATGGAGCAATTATTGGAGGGGTATGGGGAATTATTACTTTTGTACGAGCCTATACTTTTCCTACAAGCCCGATTGCGCCTATTGTATTTACAAATCCGCTCATTTCTGTTTTGCCGAGAATATTAATAGGGGTAGTAGCAGGATACCTTTACCATAAAGCATTCAAGAATAAAATGAAGGATGCAGGGGCTATGAGTATTGCTGGAGTAGCAGGTTCACTGACAAATACAATTTTAGTATTAGGGCTTATTTTTGTATTTTACCGCAATCCTTATGCCAACTATATGGAAATAGATGTTAGTCAACTGCTGCCGGCTTTGCTTGGCATTGTCGGAACAAATGGTGTGACAGAAGCAATTCTTTCAGGTATACTTGTTCCAGTTATTGCAAAACCTTTGTTAAAGGCAAATAAAAATAAATAGCAGTTTTATTGAAAAAATAGGATTTCTATTTCAAAACAGGAAATTTTTTCGCATGTTTTTCATAAGCTACTTTATATAGAATGAAAAACAGGAGATAAACTCCTGTTTTTCATTAAATCAATTCCGACTAAACAACTAGAAAAACTTATTGACAATAATGGCAATTGTGATAAAATTTAGAAAAAACAATGCTTATCAAGAGTGGCGGAGAGAATTGTCCTTATGATGCCCGGCAACCTGCAGATGATGCAAGGTGCTGAATCTAAAAAACGGTAATTTGTTTTGAAAGATAAGGTAATATACTGTTTTATTTTTCAAAACAAGAAAGAATTTTTATAATTTGCAGCATAAAGTAGGAAATAACATGTAATAGATAGCGATAGTATGGTGTCAAAGAATCATTTCTTTTTTGATTAAGGAAGGGAGAAGTATAAAGTGGGGCAGTTATTAACGTATGAAACAATCGATGACTTTGAAGAAGTCTCTTTTTCAATAGATAATGATACAAAGGGTGCGCTTGAAGTAATAAAATGGGCATATGATACGTACGGTGATCATATCGTCTATGCATGCAGCTTTGGAATTGAAGGGATTGTCCTAATTGATTTGATTTCTAAAGTGAAAAAGGACGCAAAAATTGTCTTTTTAGATACAGATGTTCACTTTCAGGAAACATATGAATTGATCGACAGGGTAAAAGCTAAGTACCCAGATTTGCAAATAGAAATGAAAAAACCAGCGATAACTTTGGAAGAACAAGCAGAACAATATGGAGAAGAGCTTTGGAAAACAGCTCCCAATAAATGCTGTGAAATACGCAAAGTCATTCCATTAAATGAAGTTCTTTCAGGATCGATCGCTTGGCTTTCTGGTTTGAGAAGAGAGCAGTCAGAAACAAGAAAGCACACACAGTTTATTAATAAAGACAACAAATTTAAATCCATTAAAGTCTGTCCGCTTATTCATTGGACTTGGAAAGATGTATGGAGATATGCACATAAGCAGCAGTTGGACTATAATGTACTGCATGACAGAGGATATCCAAGCATTGGATGCAGAACATGCACACAAGCTGCCATCAATATGGATGATTTAAGATCAGGAAGATGGTCTGGCAAAGGAAAAACAGAATGTGGTCTACATTTACAATGATTCGAGGAACTGAAAAATGATCTTAATCTTAGCAGGCATCATGTCACTGTTTTTCGCAATGAACATTGGAGCTAGTGGAGCTGCAGCAAGCATGGGAGTAGCGTATGGCTCTGGAGCGATTCCAAATAAAAGAATTGCCTTGCTTATATGCGGAATCGCTATTTTTCTAGGAGCATTAATTGGTGGAAGTGAAGTAGTCAAAACAATTGGAGAGGGCTTGATCCCCAGTTCGCTTTTAAATGCTCAAATTGTTTTAATTATATTATCTTCTGCAGCTATTGCATTATTTATTGCTAATTTAATGGGGATTCCCCTTTCTACCAGTGAAATAACAGTAGGAAGTGTAGTGGGAGTAGGGGTTGCTTATAGAAGTCTTTTTGCAGGACATATTCTGTGGATTGTTCTATTTTGGCTGCTGGTTCCATTGATTGCATTTACAATCGCATTTTTTGCAGGGAAATTAATGCAGAAATATGAGAAAAATCTAAAATGGCTTCAAACTGGCGCAAATGAAAAATATTTATCTATCTTTGTCATTATTGTAGGGTTTTTTGAGGCATTTTCTGCAGGAATGAATAATGTAGCAAATGCTATTGGCCCATTAGTTGGAGCAGAATTAATTTCAATGAAGATGGGGATAATTGTAGGAGGCTTTTTTATTGCGATTGGTGCATTCCTATTAGGGGGAAGAGTATTGCAGACAAACGGAAAAAAAATTGTCCGTTTCAGCAAGTTAGAAGGAGGCGTTGTTTCAGGAACTGGATCATCACTTGTTATTATTGCTTCTATCTACGGCTTGCCGGTCCCTTTAACACAGGTTACAAGCACAGCTATTATGGGAATAGGTGTGGCGAAAAATGGAATGGGCATGTTGAAAAAACAAGTGATTAACCGTATATTAAAGGTATGGCTTGTTTCTCCCATATTGTCTCTAGTCATTTCTTATGGACTGGTACAGCTGTTTATTGAATCAGATTTTTTTAATGTATTTATCCTATTAAGTGTAATAGTAGCTACATTAGGTTTAATTAGTTTAGTAAAATCCATTAGAGAAGACAGCCGATCCGTTTATGAAGAAGGCGGCGGAATTTAATAAGAAGCAATTTATTTAACTGTAATTCATAGTAAAACACTATAAATACTTATAATAAAAATGAGGTGCAGAAAAAATGGCATTAAGCAAACCACATGGCGGTACTTTAATTAATCTATGGGAACCTGAATATAAATTTAACGGTTCAGAAAAAGAATTAGAAATTGATGTAATAGCACTTAGTGATTTAGAATTAATCGGAAATGGCGCTTATAGTCCCTTAACAGGATTTTTAACAAGAAAAGATTATGAATCTGTTGTAGAAAATATGCGTTTGGCAGACGGCACTGTTTGGAGTATTCCTATTACATTGCCTGTAACAGAAGAAAGCGTAAAGGGAATTGAAACAAAGGATACAGTGAAACTTACTTTTAATGGAGAAGTTTATGGTGTTCTTCAAGTAGAGGATATTTATGTTCCAGATAAAATTACAGAAGCTACATCTGTATATAGAACAGATGATTTAGAACACCCAGGCGTGAAAAAAATGTTTGAAAGAGGAAATGTATATCTTGGCGGCTCTATTAAGTTAATAAAAAAAGTGGAGAAAACAGAATTTACTAGCTTCTATTTAGATCCACAAGAAACAAGAGCCGTTTTTCAAGAAAAGGGCTGGAAAACAGTAGTTGGTTTCCAAACAAGAAATCCTGTTCACCGTGCCCATGAATATATCCAAAAAAGTGCTTTAGAAATAGTCGATGGCTTATTCTTAAATCCTCTTGTTGGAGAAACGAAATCGGATGATATTCCAGCAGATGTACGTATGGAAAGCTATCAAGTACTTTTGAAAAATTATTATCCAGAAGATCGTGTATTTTTGGCAGTGTTCCCTGCTGCGATGCGTTATGCTGGGCCAAGAGAAGCTATTTTTCATGCGATGGTACGAAAAAACTATGGCTGCACTCACTTCATTGTTGGCCGTGACCATGCTGGAGTAGGCAATTATTATGGCACATATGATGCACAAAAAATATTTGACAACTTTACAGCAGAAGAGTTAGGAATTAACTTATTATTCTTTGAACACAGTTTCTATTGCAAAAAATGCGAAAACATGGCATCGACAAAAACATGTCCACATGGCAGTGAATATCATGAAATATTATCGGGCACTAAAGTTCGCCAATTACTTAGAGATGGAGAAATTCCGCCAAGCACATTCAGCCGCAAAGAAGTGGTTGAGGTATTAATAAATGGATTGAAAAAACAACAAGTTCATTCTTAAAAGCAATGGGGGACAAAAAAAGTGGGGAAAAGTACAAATATCACATGGCATGATCAGACCGTTACGAAACAGCAAAGAAGAGAAAAAAATAAACATCATAGCTGTGTTCTTTGGTTTACGGGTCTATCCGGATCTGGAAAATCAACCGTGGCTAATGCTGTAGCAAAACGCTTATTCGAGGATCGTATTAATAGCTATGTTTTAGATGGAGACAATATTCGGTTTGGCATCAATAAAGATTTAGGATTTTCTGAAGAAGACCGCACAGAAAATATTAGAAGAATTGGCGAAGTCAGCAAGTTGTTTGTTGATAGTGGCCAAGTTGTATTAACTGCTTTTATTTCTCCTTTTAGAGAAGATAGAGATAAAGTAAGAGAACTGCTGAATGAAGATGAATTTATTGAAATTTACATCAAATGTTCTCTTGAGGCTTGTGAGGCAAGAGATCCAAAAGGATTGTATGAGAAGGCGCGCCAAGGAATTATAAAAGATTTTACAGGCATCAGTTCTCCATATGAAGAGCCAACTAATCCAGAGATCGTTGTAGATACGGAAGAAAATTCTATTGAAGAATGTGTGGAGTTAATTGTAAATTATTTAAAAGATAAAAACTTTTATATTGCTTAACAACTATTAAAAATAAAAGGAACTGTTTACTAAAAAGTAACGGAAGACTATTTTCGCTACTGGAGGAGACAGTTCCTTTCTTATAGCATAAGAAAATAGGGGGGAGAGATATGGGGAAAGTATATTTAGTGGGAGCAGGTCCTGGCGATCCCGAATTAATTACAGTAAAAGGCTTAAAGTGCATTCAGCTTGCGGATGTGATTCTTTATGATCGTCTTGTTAATAAAGAGCTGCTGGAGTATGCAAAACCAAAGGCTGAGCTTATTTACTGCGGCAAGCTTCCTGATCACCACAGCATGAAGCAGGAGCTAATCAATCAAATGCTTGTTAAACATGCAAAAAAGGGGAAAATTGTGACAAGATTAAAGGGAGGAGATCCTTTTGTTTTTGGACGAGGCGGCGAGGAAGCAGAGGAATTAGCTAAAAATCACATTCCTTTTGAAGTGGTGCCAGGCATCACAGCAGGAATTGCAGCACCCAGCTATGCCGGAATTCCTGTTACTCACAGAGCTTATGGAACTTCCTTTGCTTTTGTTACAGGGCATACTAAAGATGGAAAAGAGGATATTAAATGGGAAGCTCTTGCATCCATTGATACACTGGCCATTTATATGGGAGTGAAAAATTTGCCCTCTATCCAAAAAAAATTACTGATGCACGGCAAAAAGGGTTCTACACCAGTTGCCTTGATTAATTGGGGAACTACCGCTGTGCAGAAAACTGTTGTGACAAATCTTTCTGATGTGATAGAAGATGCTAAAAGGGAAAAAATATCAAATCCAAGTATGATTATTGTTGGAGAAGTGGTACGAATGAGAGAAAAAATAAATTGGTTTGAAGAGTCCCTTTTTAAGGGCTTGCCGAAAGAAGTGATTTTATAATGGAAGCTGTTTTATATATCTGCCATGGAAGCAGGGTAAAAGAAGCAAGTGATCAAGCAATTTCGTTTGTAAAAAGGTGTATGGAGGAATCGGATTTTCCTATTCAAGAATATTCTTTTTTAGAATTATCAGAGCCTTCGATTAAACAAGGTTTTGTTCAATGTGTACAAAAAGGCGCTACCATAATCCATATCATCCCTGTCCTATTATTGACAGCGGCACATGCCAAAATAGATATACCGGAAGTATTAAATCAATTGGCTAAAGAGTATCCCGAAATTGAAATTCGTTATGGCCGTCCGATTGGGGTCCATGAAAAGATGATAGATATTGTAGTAGAAAAGATAAAAAAATCTTCTTTGCCGTATAATAGTGATTTATTAGTGCTGCTAGTTGGCAGAGGAAGCAGTGATCCCGAAGTAAAACAAGATTTAGGAAAAATTGCGGAATTAGTGGAAGCGAAGCTATCTGGAATCTCCGTGAAGGACTGTTATTTAACTGCAGCGGAACCCAGCTTTATAGAAGGAATAGAGTATGCCAATGCCTCCTCCTATAAAAATATCTTAGTTATTCCCTATTTATTATTTACAGGCATTTTGATGAAATCAATGACAAAAACAATACAAGAGCTGGCCAATTCAAATAAAATATATGAATTAGCTCCTTACTTAGGATATCATCCTTTTATAGCAGCTATTTTGAATGAAAGACTAAAAGAAGCAGCAAAGGAAGACGTATATGTACCCATTAAACATTAATATGGAGGAAAAGGATTGTGTGGTGGTAGGCGGCGGAAAGATAGCTTATCGAAAAATATCCTCCCTTATTAGTGAAGGAGCAAATATAACAATTATAAGTCCCGAGGTTTGCCCAGAAATAGAAACTCTAGCTTTAGAGGGAAAGATTAAGCTAAAAAAAAGATCTCCTTTAGAAAAGGATTTTCTCCATGCTTTTTATATTATTGCGGCAACAAATAATGAGCAAATAAATGATGAAATTACTACAAGGTTTTCTAAAACCAAGCTGGTTCTTAATGCTTCATCTGTCGAGAAAGGAAATTGTCATACTCCCGCAAGCTTTAAAAAAGGAAGGCTGCTATTGACAGCATCAACAAGTGGGGCAAGTCCTATGCTTGCTAAAAAGATAAGAGATGAATGGTCTGCGGTTTATGATGAGTATTGTGTAGAATATTTAGATTTTTTATATGAAGCAAGAGAAAAAATAAAACAATTAAATATCTCATCCACTGATAAAAAGAAATTATTGCAAGAACTACTAGAGGAAAAATATAAGGTTTCCGGCGACCAAAGAGCAGCATTTAAAAACTTTCTACATGGCTTTTAATTCATTTCGAATTAAAAGTTTTTTATTTTCCAAGTATTAAATAAGTATAAATAATACAGAATATTCATTGATTTTATGCTAACATCTTATTGAATGAATTGTATTTTCTGTAATATAATTTTGTAAGAAAAGGCTTATTATTACAAGCAGATAAAGAAATATAAGAGGCAAATCATTCGACTATCAATAAAAAATGACCATAAAACTTTTTGATTCTAATTTCTCCTTTTAATTAGAATCTTAAATGTAGAAGTGGAGGTTAAATGAAATTTAGCACAAAGCTTTATGGAGGATTAGGTGTTATATTTATCTTAATAATGATTCTTATTGCAGTACTGATGAATATGCTGAAACAGCAAAATGACAATATGCATGTTGTCGTAAATGAATTATCGGAGAGAATGAAGGCTGCTAGCACAATTGAAAATGAAATAAATAACCTGAGCAGAGAAATGATTGAAATTTCGGTAAATCCCTCGGAGGAAGTTTCTCTTGATACTTTAAATGATTGGGAAGAGTCTAGAACTAACATTGCTTCGTCTATTGAAACATTAAAGGAAATGGATAAAAGAAAACAATCCCAGGAATTAATCATCAAGTTTTCTACCATTTATAAAACATATGAGGAAAATGGGCAAGCTCTTATTCGCACGTATAAAAAGAATCAATTTAAAGAGGGAAACCAAATAGGATTGCCAGATAATCAAGATAAAGAACGTTTGCTGCAAATTGTAAATGTGCTTTCTATCCTGCAGGAGCAAGAGATGAAAGATGAGCTCTTCCGCACAAAGGAAACCTATAATTTAGCAGTGAAAATGATCTATATATATGTTTTTGTGGGAATTTTTATTAGCATTGCTATTGCTGTATGGATCATAAAAGGGATGACTAGAAATCTTAACCGCGTTACTTCCGTTATGTCGAAAGTTGCGTATAATCAAGGTGCTCAATTCCCTAAAGTTTCCATAAAGGCAAAGGATGAAATAGGCAAAATTGCACAAGCATATAATGAAATGGCTTTCGCTTTGGAGAAGCACTCAAAGCAGGAAAAAGAGCTGAAGATAAAAGCGGAAGAACAAAGTTGGCTTGATTCTAACATTACAGAAATTACTTCTAGTTATGCATGTGCAGAAGACTTTGTTTCCTTAGCCAATTTATTTATTAAAAAGATTACACCGATAATAGAGGCGCAGTATGGCATGTTTTATATTAAAGAAGAGGAAAATGGGCATCAGCATCTAGAAAAAGTAGCAAATTACGGGTTTGCTGTGAGCGATATCAACGGCAAACAGCGCTTTCTTTTAGGAGAGAGCTTAGTGGGCCAATGTGCTTTAGAAAATCAGCCAATTAATATTACCAAAATACCAGAAGAATATATAAAAATACAATCGGGATTAGGGGATGCTGCTCCAAGCAATATTTATATCCTTCCGATTGAGTTTGAAGGAGAGGTGCTGGCGGTTATTGAGTTTGCGTCACTTAAGCAATTCAGCCATATGCAGCAAAAATTATTAAGAATGGTAATAAAGCACTTAGGCATTAAAATTAATAGTATTAGGAATCAAATGCAGGTGAAAAGACTTTTAGTAGAGTCGCAGGCTCTAACAGAAGAACTGCAGAGCCAATCAGAAGAATTGCAAGCACAGCAAGAAGAGCTTGTTACGATTAACGAAGAATTGGAAGTACAATACAAATCTTCTGAGCAGAAAAATGAAGAGCTTGAAAAACTTAGCGTGATATTAGAGGAAAAAGCGCAGCAGCTTGTGCTTAGTTCGCAATATAAAACAGAATTTCTTGCAAATATGTCTCATGAACTTAGAACCCCTTTAAACAGCATGCTGATATTAGCGCAAATGCTGCTGGAAAGGGGAAATGACAACTTTACATCAAAGCAATTAGAATATTTGCGGACCATAAATTCTTCGGGCAATGACTTGCTGCATCTCATTAATGAAATATTAGATTTGGCAAAAATAGAAACCGGAAAAATAGATATAATTGAGACCGATGTAAATCTAGAAACTATGAGGACATTTGCAGAAAAACAATTTTTACATGTAGCTGAAAAAAAAGGCCTCAACTTTGAGGTGATCATCAATAAAAAGCTGCCTGCCTCTATACATACAGATGAACATCGCCTGAAACAAATCCTTTCTAATTTATTGGCCAATGCCTTTAAATTTACAGATAAGGGTCATGTGACGTTATATATAGAAGAAGCAAAAAGTGGCATGTTAGAGAATAAGCAGTTTTCAAAAAATACAGACTTTATAATGGCATTTACTGTAAAAGATACTGGAATAGGCATTCCGAAAAACAAACAAAACTTTATATTTGGTGCCTTTCATCAGGCGGATGGAACCACTAGCCGCAAATATGGAGGAACGGGACTAGGACTATCTATATGCAAAGAAATTTCTAGGCTGCTTGGAGGGTCTATTAGCGTAGAAAGTGAGGAAGGAATTGGAAGTTCGTTTACACTTTATTTGCCGATTAAGCAAAAGCAGAAATACACGCCTATCTCTATCGCACAGCAGCAGCTAGCAGCTGAACGGGAAAAAATCGATAATAAGATAATTGAAGGAAAGCCTGTGCTTGCTTCGAATGAAATTGGCAATGAATCCTCTTTATTAGTAAAAGGTAAAAAAATATTAATTGTAGATGATGATATAAGAAATATTTTTTCTCTTTCTGCTGTATTAGAAGAGTATGAAATGGAGGTCCTGTTTGCGGAAAATGGAAGAGAAGGTATTGAGAGATTAAAAGAAAATAAGGAAATTGATCTTATCTTAATGGATATTATGATGCCGGAGATGGATGGGTTTGAAGCAATGGAAAAAATTCGAAATATGCCAGAATTTAAACATTTGCCTATAATTGCTTTAACCGCAAAGGCAATGAAGCATAACCGCGAGCAATGTATAGCTGCTGGTGCCTCTGATTATATAAGCAAGCCAATAAATGTAAAGCAATTATACTCTTTAATTCAAGTATGGCTTTATAAAGGTTAGGTGGGAGAAAAGATTATTGAGAATATTAGGGAACAAATAGTGGGAAAGGAAGATTTGGAAAATATCGAGATGGATCTATTGTTAGAAGGGGTCTATCGATGCTACGGATACGATTTTCGAAATTATGCTTTCCCTTTTTTAAAAAGAAGAGTTTTGTATCGGATTGGAGCTGAAAATTTACCCAGCATCTCAGCGCTGCAGGAAAAAGTACTTCAAGATCCTTTTATGATGAAAAAACTATTATTGGATTTTTCGATTTCTGTAACAGAAATGTTTCGTGATCCACAATTTTTTTTGACACTAAGAAAAAAAATTATCCCACTAATAAGAGATAATCCTTTTATAAGAATCTGGCATGTTGGATGTGCCTCAGGAGAGGAAGTTTACTCTATGGCCATCATGTTAAGTGAGGAAGGGATATTAAACAAGACTAGAATTTATGCAACAGATATCAACGATATTGCCTTAGAAAAAGCAAAGATTGGGAGTTTTCCTTTAGAAAAAATGCAATTATATACAAAAAATTATATAAAGGCAGGGGGGACAAATGCATTTTCCGAATATTATGCAGTAAAAGATAATGTAGCAGCATTCCACCCATTTTTAAAGGAAAATGTAGTATTTGCACAGCATAATTTAACGACAGATCAAAACTTTAATAATTTCCATATTATTATATGCAGAAATGTTATGATCTATTTTAATAAAAATCTTCAAAATGCTGTTCATCAATTGCTATACAATAGCCTGGTGCTATCCGGCTTTCTTGGCTTGGGCAAAAAAGAGGAGGTGCGATATACAAATTATGCAGGATGTTATGAAGAATACGACGCAGCCGAAAAGGTATACCGGAAAATCAAGTGATATAAATGGAGCTGAAGTTATAAATATTTTAATGGTTGATGATTTAAATGAAAATCTACTTGCCCTTGAAGCTGTCTTAAATGCCCCCAATATTCACCTAGTTAGTGCAAAATCAGGAGAAGAGGCATTGAAGCAGATACTGCAATACGATTTTGCCGTTATTCTGCTTGATGTTCAAATGCCTGGAATAAATGGCTTTGAAACAGCAAGGCTAATCAAAGAGAGAAAAAAGTCGAGAAATATTCCTATTATTTTCATTACAGCTATAAGCCATGATATAGAGCATATTATGCAAGGATATGAAGTGGGGGCAATCGACTATATTGTCAAACCATTTAATCCAGAAGCGCTAAGAAGCAAGGTAGAACAATTTGTAAATATCTATAAAAATCACACGAAAAGCTTAAAGGAAATAGAAAGAGAACGATCTCTTGAAGCCGAAAAGATGAACCATGAGTTGAATGTTGCAAAACTAAATTTGCATCAACATGAGGCTTTATCAAAAGTAATACAAGATACGCTACAGGACACTATTGTGACATTTAACGAGGAGGGGTACATTTTATCGGTTAATCAGATGGCTGAAAAAATGTTCGGCTACATGCCTTCTGAATTGATTGGAGCACATCTATCGATTCTCCTTGATTCAACCGACATGATGGGAAAAAATGAGACAATCAATGTGCTGGCTGCCTTTACTAATCCATCAATTGGAAAGATAGTGGAAATTATCGCAAAACGCAAAAATCATGAGACTTTTCCAGCAGATATTCATATTGGAGAAGCCATGCTAGAAGATTATCATATTTTTGTATGCACTATTCATGATATTACAGAGCGAAAGGAAATAGAAAAGATAAAGGAAGAGCATCTGGAAAAGTTAGAGAAAGTAGTAGAAGAAAGAACGCTTGATTTATTATTAGTAAATCAAAAGCTTATACAAGAAATAGAAGAAAGAAATAAAGCAAGAGATGATTTATTGCTATCGGAAGGCCGTTTTAAGCAAATCTTTGAAGCAAGTCCGTGCTTAATGGCGATATGCTCGATAATAGAAGGGGAATTTATTGCTGTAAATAATAACTGGGTTACTCATACAGGCTACAGTATGGAAGAATTAAACAGCTCTAATTGTGAGTGGGGAATTTTTTATGAAGGTAAAGAGGAGCTTGGGGAAATAAGTGGGAAAGAATGGAATATGACGATGCATAATAAGAAGGTTCTGTACAAGACAAAATCCAACTCTATAAGGAATGGACTATTGTCGACAGAAACCATTATGATCGAGAATAGAAACTGTGTACTGATTGTACTAAATGATGTTACAGAAAGAACACGGATGGAAAAGGAAATATACAAATTAGATCGATTGAATTTAGTAGGAGAAATGGCTGCAGGAATTGCTCATGAAATTCGTAATCCGATGACAACGGTTCATGGCTTTTTGCAAATGGGCAAACTGGATAATAAGCAGTTATCAATTGATCATTTGGACTTAATGATTGATGAATTGGATCGAGCAAATAAAATCATTAAAGAGTTTCTGACTTTAGCCAAAAATAAAACAAGCGATCGAAAATTCCAGTCTCTTAATGAAATCATTAAAATTATTTATCCGCTTTTAAATGCAGAAGCGCTCCTGGCGGGGAAAAGAGTTGTGCTTCATTTGGAAGAGTGTCCGATGCTTTATCTTGATGAAAAGGAAATTCGCCAGCTCCTTTTAAATATTGCATTAAATGGATTAGAATCCATGGAATATGATGGAGTGCTAAAAATTAAAACTTTTGTAGAACAAGAGAATGTTATTTTACAGATTTGCGATAGCGGTGAAGGAATTAAGGAAGAGATTTTAGATAAGATTGGTACTCCATTTTTTACAACGAAAGAAAATGGGACAGGGTTAGGGCTAGCGGTTTGCTACAGCATTGCAGAGCGTCATGACGCCAAAATTAGCATTAATACAAGCGATAAAGGAACAACATTTTCTATTTGCTTTCACACAGTATGATGAGTGGATCGCTAGGATAGGAGAAGGTTAATTGAAAAAGAAGTGGTTTATTATATTGATATGTCTAGTATTTTTAGGTGGATTGCTGAGCTATATAATAAAAGAAAAAAATGAAAAAAAACCAAAAATTGCTGTAGTTTTAAAAGGAACCGAAACAGATTATTGGAGAATATTAATAGCAGGTTTAGAAAAGGCTTTTGATAATCATGGAGTAGAAGCAGAGTTTCTGGCGACAGATAATACAAATATGTCTCAGACAAAAATCTTGCAGCAAGTGCTGAAGGAGAAGCCAGATGCGTTAATATTTTCTCCAGAGAATACGAAGTTAGCTATTCCTATTCTAAAGGAGTATAAGAAGCAGAATATTCCTGTTCTTCTTGTTGATACAGACTTAAATTGGTCTGATAAAGCCTCTTTTATTGGAACAAATAATAAACTGCTAGGACAAAAGGCAGGAGAACTGCTTTCTTCTATGTCTCAGCCTAATGATAAAATATTGATTGTCGGATATGTGGAAACTGATAATGTGAGTGCAGATCGGATTAAAGGGGCAAAAGAGGCCTTTCATAATGCGGGTATTCATGCAGTGATTAAAGAGTTAAAAAGAACGGAACAGCTTGATGCAGAAATCAATGAAATTGTGGAAGCGAATTCAAAGGTGAATGGGATATTCGCTGTTGATGATGAGACAGCTCTTAAAATTATGCAAGTATTGAAGCGGAATAAGTGGCATATTCCGGTAGTAGGCGCTGACGGTATAATAAAAATGGTGAAAAATATTGAAAATGGCACATTAAAAGCAACCGTTGCCCAAAATCCATATGATATGGGATATATTAGTGCAGAAAATGCTTTAAAAGTAATAAATGGGGAGAAAGTAAAAAAAGAAATTGATAGTGATGTAGATATTATTACAACAGATAATGCAAAAGCTAAAATAGCATTCCTTGAGAATTTATTAAGGGAATAAGAGAGATAGTTAAGGGTGCTGGGATGTTTAAAATATATTAATAAATAACTAATACCTCAGAATGTCCCAAATATATAAAGGGACATCTATTCTGAAGTAGTAGTTATCTTTTTGATAAAGCCGGTTTAATTTTTTTTCTTTACATGGCCCATTAGGTAATTAACCAATTTATAATCTTTTGCCAACCATGCACTGTGATTGCGCTTTAGATAGCTTTCTCCTTCTAGAAAAGAAGAGAATGTTACGGGCAGCTGCTTCTTTTTCTGTTCAATGGCCCATTCTTTATTATTTAAAGGAAATAAATAATAATGCTCTTCTGCTTTATTTTCATACATAGAACCTAATGGGGATTCTTTAATGTTATATGTATTTTTTCTTGCATCCTCCCTGATTGGGTCAAGAGGGAAGGTGTCTGTTACAAAGTCTTTATAAGCCTCAGCTGTTAAGGTGCATCCGGATGCTTTAGCATGTCCGCCTCCACCGTATCTTCCAGCTATTTTAGCAACATCGACTGTATCATGGATTGTTCGAAAACCGACCTTTTTGCCGCCCATATTTAAAATGGCAATATAATCTAAGTGAGGGTATTCTTTGCCAAGCTCATTTCCCAGTTCAGAGTGATAAGATTCTGCATAGACGACGCCGGCGAAAAAGCCATTAATTTCTGTTTGTACAAGTTCTCTTCTTTTGCGGCGGATATAGCGCTCTATTTTATTATTTTCGAGTTCTAGCAGTTTCTCTTCAAATTCATCAAAATAAAAGTGGTCGCTGCTTTTAAGCCGATTGATCATTTTTTCTTCAAATTCCCCCATTGAAATAAGAAAAAATAGTGCATTTAGCTTTTTAGCCTGTTGGTTATCATTTTTTTCCCAATCCCATGTGTCGTATTGTCTGACAAGTTCTACAAATTCTGCAATACAATTGGAAGGGGTGATCAAGTTATGCTGAATAAGATAATCATATAATAAGGATGTTGCAGAAGTTAGGTTTCCCTCTTCATCTTTTACAGATACATATCCCCATTCATGCTCGTTGAAATGCAGTGCTGTTTTATGATGATCAATTAATTGAACTTTTCCGCCCTTTTTATAAAACGTTTCTAATTTTTTTCTGTTTTCTTCATTGACAGAAAGATCTGTTATAAATAAAAAAGGATGCTCTACTTCATGTTGAAGAAATTTCTCTACTTCTTGGTTTAGACTAGAAATGGAATTATAACGGACTTCTACTTGATCATCGAAGGCAAGTTTAGCAAGAATTCCACAGCCAATCCCATCTAAATCATTATGTGATAATAATTTGTACATTTTTTTCACCTCTGCCCAATAGTATAATCTAATATGGAGAAAATAGAACAGGTTGTTGCATATTTATTTGATGTTTGTTTATAAAAAGTATAATCAGCAGTTGTTCTGGCTGTTTTTTAATATGTTTCGCTTAAATGGCATGCTAACAACAATGTAAGCCAATCATTTGGATCATTAAGTTCGACAGATAGAATTTCTTCAATCTTTTTGAGACGGTGATAAAGTGTATTCGGATGAATATGCAAACGCTCTGCTGTAATAGAAGTAGAACGATTAGCAGCAATATATGTTCTTAGCGTCAGTTCTAGATCACTGGCTAGCGCTTTTGGAGTTTGAAGTGGTGATAGCACCTCCTCAATAAATTGTTCTATGTCCTTTGATTGCTGATTTAGAAATAAACGATTAATCCCAATACTCTCATACTTTAGGAGACCAGTAATATCGCGATTAATAAGATAAGAAAGGGATTTATTTGCCTCTTCTGTACTTTTTGCAACATTTGCAAGCCCTGTATATAGCCTGCCGACGCCTCCGATAACATAGGAAGAATAGTTGATTTTCCACCAATTTATAGAAGATTTCAGTTTTCTTACAATTATTTCCTGCTTCTCTTCAGTAGATGCGTGGATGATAATAGTCACTTTATCATGAAAGCCAAAGAGAAGGTTGTCTGAATGACCTAATTCTTTAATGATGGAAACAATTAGCCTTCGCAAGTATGTCTCTCGGTTTTTTGTATTTCTCACAAGCTCTTTAAGCTGCAGTATGACAACAAAAAATGGTTTTTCTGGTTTAAGGCCAAACTCTTTTGATTTTTCTATTAAAAGGTTTGGTTCCTTATATTGAAGGAGTTCATTAAAGAAATCATAACTTTTCTTATAGTGCATGTCTGTGATGGAATAAGTATTTACCATTTTCAGAGCAACTAAAGCTCCACCTTGTTCTAACACTACTGTATCTAAAGCTTGAAGTGGGCGATGAAGTTCAACCACAAAGAAGCCAATTGGAATTCCTTCATTTACAATTGGATAAAGATGATAGCTTGTTTCATCTATAGCGACATCTAATGGTTCTATGTGATTTTCCCAGCCTTTAGGCAATTGGGATTCCTCAAATGATAAAGGAGCTGAAGTGGAATAGGGATACCATTCATTTTGTGTTAAATCAAATAGAAATACAGGCAATTTTATCATTCGTTCTACTGTTTTTGAGACTTTAACCAGATCTGTATCATTTAAAGAGAGTTTTGTAAAGATTTCGTGAATTTCATTGCGTTTTACAAGATAATTATTTGTCTGACGAAGTTCTGTAAATAATCTAGCATTTGTAATTGCAATGGCAGCTTGATCGGCGAAACCTTGTAATCGTCGTAAATCTTCATTGCCTAAGGGACGTTTTTTCTTAAATTGGTGAACAACCATCACACCAAGTTTTGTTTCATTCATGCTGACAGGTACTGCCATAGAGGTCTGATTTATGGTTGTTTCCCAATTTCCAATTGCATTTATTATAGAAGAATAATTTTCTGGCTTTAAGTTATTCATTGCTTCGGCTGCTTGTTCAGGATCGTAAATTTTTCCTAGTCCACTATTGAAAACTTTTCCAGCTATTCCTTCCCCTATGTTTGTTCTAAAATCATAAATAGCCGGTTCCATCCCAATGCTTGCTTTTGGTATAAGTTTTTGTTCCTCTGGTTCATAAAGTGTTAAAAAGCCACGATCAACTGCCGGGATAACAGATAAAACATTTTGCATTATATTGTCTAATAGTTGATTTAAATCAAGCACAGAAGTCAGCGAATGCAATCCTTGCAGCCAAGCATCATGTTCCTGCCATTGTTCTTCTAATTTCTTGTTTAGCAGCATGTATCGAATTCGCAGTACAAAGTATTCTGATTCCATTTCTGAAAGCTGTCTGTCAGTTTTGATGATTGTCCTTGCCTTCTTTGCTTCTGGAGCATCTGTTTCAAATTCATACATTTGGCTGTTGGTTTTATTATCATAAAAGGTGGCATATGTTTGGTCATTTGTCCATTTTAATTGATTCCATGGCAATTCTTTAAGCATCATTTCTTTCTCCGCAGATAGGCTATTCCCCTCTATTAAAATCCAATTCATATAAGGGTTTAATGTCCAAATATAAAAACTGGAGTCACTAATGATTTTTTTAAAGGAAAAACTATTGTTTTCTAACATAAACCAGTCTCCTTTTGTTATAAAAACTAACAATGAACTACTGTTAATTATTGCATTTATTAGAGGAATCCACAATGGAATTTTGAATACATTGTATATTCTGATAATGAATTTACATGTCATGTTAATTAAAATTTAAATATCTTAATTTTTAAGTTAATAAGAGAAGGAGAGTGGTGAAATGAAGGGGAATTTGAAAGCAGCAAATAGCAAGATGATTTTAATGGTGCTTTTTTGTGGATGGATTGTATCATACATAGATCGTACGACGATCAGTCTTGCCATTGTTCAAATAGGGAATGATTTATCTTTAGATGCTTCCAAATTAGGTATAGTATTAAGTGCATTTTTTATGGGATATGCCCTAATGCAAATACCTGGTGGCTGGCTTGCTGACCGTTTTGGTTCTCGTAGAGTTATTATTGTTGCTGTTCTAATTTGGTCTATATTTACTGCCTTGACTGGCTTGGCCTGGTCACTTACTTCCTTAATTCTTATCCGTTTTTTATTTGGAATGGGCGAAGGAGGATATCCAGCAGCAAGCACAAAAGCTATATCTGATTATTTTCCGACAGATAAACGGACAAAAGCCCAATCGACAATGATGTCCTCTAATGCGCTAGGTGGTGCTTTAGCACCTATTATATGTGCGCCATTGCTTGTTGCGTTCGGATGGCGCCATGTTTTCTGGATAGTATCTCTTCTCGGTATTGCTATTATAGTTTGGTTTCTTTTAGTCACTAGACAAAAAGGGGAATACTCTAGTTCAGAACAAAAATATAAACCGACAAAACAAGAATATAAAGAACTTCTTCGCAATTCTTATTTATGGAAAGTAGTATTGATTTTTTTCTTTGTGAATATAACGAATTGGGGATTATCTTCTTGGATGCCTTCTTATTTGATGCAAGCGATGGGAATCGATCTTAAATCTGTAGGTATATTTAGTGCTATTCCATCATTCTTTATGGCATTGGGCATGGTTATTAGTGGAAGAGTGATTAATAAAATTGGAAATTATGCTAAGTACGGTGTTATTGCTGGTGTATTTATAGTAGGAGCTTTATTGTATTTGATGACATTTGTTTCTAGTATTGTCCAAGTTATTATCTATCAAAGTATTGCATTTACTTTCATGTCTTTTATTATGTCTTTTATTTTCACATTGCCGCATCGAATAATGAAGCAGAAAGTAGTTGGGACTGCATTTGGAATTTTAAACTTTGGGGGACAGGCAGCAGGAATTTTGTCTCCGATGATTATGGGTGCGCTTATCTCTGCATCTGGTGGATCTTATAAAAGTGCATTTTTATTTTTAGCTGTGTGTTGTCTGATTGCTACAATAATTGCCTGTCTCTTGCCATCACCCAAAAGAAGCAGCGCGATGCAAAAGGATTTAACAGGGGATATAGTTGGATGAATATAGCTTTTTTAAAAAGACTTTCAAAAATTTAAAAGAATGAGGGTGTTCGTATGGGAAAAAAAGAAATGATAAGCTGGATTGAAGAACATAAGTCACTTTTTGCAGATATGGCTAAACAAATATGGGAAAATCCAGAAGTGGGTTATATAGAACATTTCGCATCTGGACTTCAGAGTAAACAACTAGAAAAAGCTGGATTCCATGTTACTTCAGGATTAGGGGGGATAAGCACAGCCTTTGTTGCAGAATACGGGAACGGTAAGCCTGTAATTGGAATATTAGGGGAGTTTGATGCACTTCCAGGTTTATCTCAACAAGTGAGCGCAACTTATAAACCTGTTGAACCGAATGGTCCTGGTCATGGATGCGGCCATAATTTATTAGGCACAGCAGGAGTGGAAGCCATTATTGCACTTAAGGAGCAGATGGAAGCAGAAATGCTTTCAGGAACTATTCGTTATTACGGTTGTCCTGCAGAGGAATTGCTTTCCGGAAAAACTTATATGGCGCGCGCAGGTGTTTTTGATGATTTAGATTGCGTTCTAACTTGGCATCCTGGCACTTTCAATATGACAACTAATTCTAGTATGCAGGCATTAACAGGGATAGAGTTTTATTTTTCAGGAAGGACTGCTCATGCAGGAGCAGCACCACATCTTGGCCGTAGTGCGTTGGATGCAGTGGAGCTTATGAATGTAGGAGCCAATTATTTGCGGGAGCATGTGCCAGATGGCAGCCGGATTCAGTATCAAATTACAAATGGAGGAATGGCTCCTAATATTGTTCCTGACAAGGCAAGTGTTTATTATTTCTTGCGTGGAGCAAATAGAAAACAAGTAGATGAAATTACGGAGCGATTAATAAAAGTTGCCCAAGGTGCAGCGATGATGACGGAAACAGCCGTTAAATGGGAAATTAAAGCGGGATGCTATGATACACTGCCTAATAAAACATTAAATGAGCTTATGTTTAACCAGGCTGATGTAGTTGGTAATATGGAATTTACAAAAGAAGAAGAATTGTTTGCAGAAGAAATCTGCCAAACGCTGGATCCCTCTGTTTTAGCGGATGCTAGGCAAAATGGGTTTGGCATTAATGGGGAAAAAGTTCTTAATCCAAAATTCTATCATATTACGCAAATGTATGGTATGACAATGGGAGGCTCATCAGATGTAGGGGATGTATCTTGGATTGCTCCAATGGGACAAATTATGACAACATGCGCTCCAATTGGTGTTCAATTTCATACATGGCAGGCAACAGCCTCTTTCGGTTCGCCAATTGGTACAAAAGGCATGCATCATGCTGCAAAGATAATGGCATTAGCATCTTATGACTTGCTGTTAAATCAAGATGGCGTACTTGATAAGGCAAAGGGCGAGTTTGCAGCCACCACAAATGGAATTACATATGAATCAGGTATTCCAGCTGATATAAATCCGCCTATGCAAAAAACAGATATATCAGCAATATCGGCTATCTAGTCAGATTATTATGGAAGAGAGGCGCTATCTTAGTTGATGGCGTTTTCTTTGGATCTTTTTATCTTTTTTGTGGCAATTCATAGAGAAGCACACTAAAATGGCATATCCTTCATAAGCAGAAAGAGAGCATTTCAAGTTGCCTGAAATGCTCTCTTTCTAAAAGGAAATATTTATAATTTTGCTTTTTGCAAGCTGTGTATGTTTTTTATCAAATACAGCACTTGTATTAATTTTGACTGATTTGATATTAGGCTTTTCTAAAATAAAGCCAATGGCTCCTTTTTTTGTTTCATTTGGCTTTAGGGGAGTATTTAAATCTTCTAAATAAATATCTTGATCCCATGTAATCTTTTCTCCTAAATCGGTGTTTAAATAGGCAATAGGAGCAAAATAGCGTGTTTCTGCAGAAGTATTTTTTATTTCAATAAAAAATTTAATGATAGTGAATTGTTCATCATGTGTATAGCTATGATAGAAATCCGTTAAGCTATAATCTGGTTTGTATGTAATTAGTTTTGCTTCCTGTATTTTGAAGTCGATAGCCTCTGTTTTATAGGAATTCTGCAGATTGGCTATTTTTTTAAGACTAGCTTCTCCTTTATTGCTGCGAATCGTTTGCCCTGTTTGCACTAAAGTACGATCATCAATTACTTGTGGATTAGCAGGATAATCTTTATAGTAAGCTGGAATAGCAGATTCTAATTGTGCTGAGCTTTCTTTTGCAGCAGAAACAGTTGAAGTGAGGTGTTTATTTTCTTTATCAGAAGAGCATCCTGACAGCAAAAATAAACTGATCAAGCATAAAGCACTTGTTTTTTTCATTTATTATACCTCCAGATATAGAAAAAGGAAGTCTTATCAAGGAAATGTGAAAAAGACTTCCTATCAATTAAACTAGCTTTTTTCATTATTTATCTTTGATAGTGACTTTTGCATCCATTAGTTTAAAGATAAGTTTAGCGTGGTCAGTATTGTCCTTTTGTCCTGCAAAAAGTTCACTTGCTGGGCCATAGGCATATACTGGCACATCTTCACCAGTGTGACCGCCAGTAGTCCACCCTGTATTCGATCGGATGTTGAAGATCTCTTCGATGGCATTGTCAATGTTTGTAAAGTTTTTAGTTGCAGCAGCATCTTTGACAGACTGTATTTCTTCTTTTGTTAATGAAAGATTGATATATTTTTTTAGCGTACTTTCTGCATTTGCCCCTTGGAGAATTTGCTCTGCCATAAAATCAGGAGTCCGTTTAGCGGCTTTTATTGGCTCGCTGTACCAATTATAGTCTCCATTAGCAGCAATAGAAAAGCCTCCGGTAGAATGATCAGCAGTTGCAATAACGAGTGTATTTTTATCTTTTTTTGCAAATTCGATTGCTGATTTATATGCTTTTTCGAAATCTTCCATTTCACTCATAGCTGCCACAATATCATTATCATGGCCCGCCCAATCAATTTGGCTTCCCTCTACCATTAGGAAAAACCCTTTTTTATTCTCCTTTAAGCGATTGATTGCTGATTTTGTCATGTCTTCTAATGAAGGAGTATTGCTGCTGCGATCAATCATTTTTGGTAAGCCAGCATCTGCAAATAAACCAATTACTTGATCATCCTTGTTATTTAATAAGCTTTTGCGATTATCTACGTAACTGAAGCCGTCTTTTTTGAATTCTTTTACTAGATTTCGATCTGATCGGATAAATAAGTCCTTTCCGCCTCCTAATAAAACATCTATTTTATGTTTGCCATTAATCACTTCATCAAAATAGTCATCTGCTATACTATTCATATTTTTTCTGCTAATATCGTGTGCACCAAATGCTGCTGGTGTAGCATGCGTAATCTCTGAAGTTGCTACAAGTCCAGTAGATTTGCCCTTTTCTTTAGCCGCTTCCAATACGGTTTTAACTGTTGACTTATCATTGTCTACTGCAATGGCATTATTATATGTCTTGATCCCAGCAGACATAGCAGTAGCAGCAGATGCAGAATCAGTAACATTTTGTGTAGGATCTTCTGGGTAAGTCATTTGTTGTCCTACTAGATAAGAATCAAAATAAGTTTTTTCAGAGAGTTTTGTTTTGGGATTATCTTTTAAATAACGATATGCAGATGTATAGGAAACACCCATGCCATCACCAATGAGAAAGATAATATTTTTTGGTTGTTTAGCTTGTCCTTTTGCTTCCGCAGAAGAAGGAGGCATGGCTAAACTAGAGATTGATATAGATGAAATAACTGCAAGTGGCAAAAATCTTTTTTTCCATGATTTTAATAACATGAGAACCCTCCTAAATATGTATTACTGGATATATTATGTAGGAGAAATATTTAGGAGGTTTGGAGGGAATGTTTAAAAAAAGTAAATAGTTTGAATTTAATGTAAAAAATAGTAGGAATATTCTCATGATGCAAAAGAACTGGCAGTCTAATTCTCTTGCATCATTAGGAAATAGTTTAGTAATTATCAGATATATATTTGTGGAAATGGGAAAGCGCGAGTAAAGGGAAGATCTTATTATAGCTTTCATAATAAATGTAAAATTGTTTAGGCAAACCAATGCCTGTCGGATAATCTCGGCTTTTTTTTTCTTTATTTTTATTCAGTAAAAAGTTGATGCCATTTTTAACTGTGTCACTTTTTCCTTCTCCCGCAGCAATTAATGCATCGACAGCCCACGCAGTTTGAGAATCTGTACTAAAGGAGAGAGGAATATAATGGAGTTTTTCGCAGCTTTGGCAAGATTCCCCCCATCCCCCGTCTTCCCGTTGAATAGATTTTAACCAATGAATAGCCTTTTTTATCTTTTTCTCATGCTGGCTTATGCCAACTGCTCTTAATCCAGTAACTGCTGCCCAAGTTCCATAGATATAGCAGACTCCCCAGCGTCCATACCAAGATCCATCCTTCTTTTGATTAGACCAAAGCCAATTGATGCCTCTTTTCACTTGTGGGTGAGAAGCGTTAAAGTCAGCAAAACCCCCAAGAAATTCCAATATGCGTCCAGTCAAATCAGCTGTCGAAGGATCAATTGCAGCATCCTTTGCATTTTCGATGGGAACATATTGAAGTAATTCCCAGGTTGTATTCTTTTCAAAAGCTCCCCATCCGCCATCTTTATTTTGCATAGACAGTAGATAATTTAGGCCTCTTTTCCATGCATAATAGATTGATTGATTGTTAGCGGCTGTTTGTTTTAATGCCCGTAATACAGCGGCTGTATCGTCATTATCTGGATTATTTGTATTAATAGCAGAGAATCCCCATCCGCCAGGAGCAGTATGTGGGTTATGAATAGACCAATCAGCTTTTTTAGTGTGCTGTTTATTGAGGAGGTAACTAGCTGCTTGTTTAATTGTTTTTGATTCGCTGGATAGGTTTGCTTCTTGCAAGCTATAGCAGATTAATCCTGTGTCCCAAATAGTGGAGGTGGAGTTTTCAAGATGCGTATTCTTTTCATCACTTTTAACAAGTGAAACAAGACCAGAGATTGCTTTTTTTATTATAATAGAATTTTTATCGTATCCCAGTGCGAGTAAACCGTATATCATAAAAAAAGTAGCACTGGCATAACTGTAGAGTGTTCCATCTTCCTCTAGACGGTCTAATAGATACTTCTCTGCATAGATATAGCCGAGATTATGCATATACGCAGGCAGTGCGCCAATTTTTTTCACTTCTTTCCATAAAAAAGACAGAGGAGAGCGCTGATCTTCTAATTCAAGCAATGGTTGAGGAGCACTAGCAGTTTTGGGAATAAGTTCTCGTAAATTCGGTGTATTATCATTGATTAATGCATATTTTTTATTGGAGGCAATTAGCATAGGAATAAAGTGAATACGGGCGTAGGCGCTAAATTGAAAGAAATTAATAGGCTGATAAGTTGGAAGAAGCAGAAATGTCATCGGAATATAAATCATATTAGACCATGGATACATCCCATTTACAGATAGCATCCAGCGAATCATAAAGTGGGATTTTGCTAATCCGCCATTTTTTATAATATATGTTTGTGCTTGCTGCATTTTTTTATCTTCTTTTTTGCAATAGCCAGAATATAAAAGAGATGCATAAGCAATTACTGTTAATGAAAGGCTTCCATTAGTTTCATCTTCATATGCTGTCCAATAGCCTTTACTATTCTGAGCCTTTTTTAGGGTGTTCACTAGTTTGGTAATTACATCTTCATATTCTGTTAGATGCAACGCTCTGCATATAATAATAAAAAAGGCATCTGTCATTAAGCTTCCTTGAAAACGGAATCTCCAAGATCCATCTTTATGCTGGAGTTGAATTAGTTCTTGTTTCCTTTGCGCAATATTCTTTTCAACTTTTTCTAAGTTAACCAAGTTAGCACCTCCAAGAAGAGATTGCGGGAGACATTCAAAACAGTCTTAAATAATATGTATTCCATATGCAGAGAGATATGCGAATAAAGGGGATATTCGTGTATACAATTATATAGTTGTTGATGATTAAGCAATAGGAGGAAAAGCTAGGGATTAAAATACACTGCTTTTTTTCTTAGTTATATAAGAAAAAGAACAGAAATGAAGATAGTATACATCTCTGCTCTTTTTAAAGTACTATTTTTATCACGCATTAACGGGCAGTAAAATCCCCATCTAAGGGATTGTAAGAGAAAACGAAAAAACTAGGTGGGGATAACTGCCCATAAAAGCCTGATTGTTAGTTTCACTTTATAAATAAGGATTTTCATCTTTAATTTTTAACTTGTTCCATCGTTTTTCTACTTCATTAGTAAAGTCTGTTAACATTTTTTTATTTTCATCTTTTAACAGATGCTTGGTTTTGCCCATAAATTTTAGCCATTCTATTAAAGGGATTTTTTTATTTTTTTTCTCTGGATTATATGTGATGCTGGTTATACCATTTTCTACTTCATATAATGGAAAGAAACAGGAATTTACTGCTGCTTCCACTATTTTTGTTCCAAACCGATCCTCTGTTTTCCAGTTTAAGGGACAAGTTATAAGCAGTTTTCCATATACAGTGCCGACATGTTGAGCGTACCATTGTGCTTTTGCCGCTTTTTTTATTAAATCTTGTGGAAAGGCTTCAGATCCTGTAAATACATAGGGAATATTGGTGGCTGCCATAATTTGCGCGGTATCTTTATGGTGAAAGGCTTTTCCTTTTTGCGTACGGCCCACATTGCTTGTACTAGTCATATGGCCAATTGGAGTAGAATAAGACATTTGCGAACCTGTATTCATATATCCTTCATTATCATACTCCAGCATAATTAGATTATGGTTTCTTAAAGCCGTTCCAATGGCAGAGCCCATTCCAATATCCATTCCTCCATCTCCTGTGACCATAACAAATGTTGTGTTGTCAGCAATTTCAATTTCTCCTCTTCTTTGCAGCTCCAAGAATGCCTCAACAGTCCCTGATAATGTTGCCGGTCCATTTTGGAATAAGTTATGCAGCATTGTCTGTTTATGAGAAGTATGAGGATAAGCTGTTGTAACAACATAAGCGCATCCTGTTTGAAATAAAACAACAATGTCTCCTTCGATTCCTTTAAAAAATAATTCTAATCCACTCAAAATGCCGCATCCCGGACATGCCCCATGGCCCGGCGCAAAACGATTTGGTTTGCTTGTTAAGGAACGCAGTGGAGGCACTTTTACGTTTAGGGAGTTAGTTTCCTCATTTTGTGCTACTTCAATTAATCCAGAGTTATATACATCTCCATATTGTGGTTCAATGACAGGTTTAAGTTCATTTTCTATATTACCTGTATACTGGCCATAATAATCAAATGGTTTTTCTGCACAATCATTTTCTAAGGCGGAAATAGCCATATTAAAAAATGCCTCTGCATCATCAGCGTAAAAATCTTTGCCGCCCAATCCAAATACCCTGCTTAGCACAATAGTATGATTATTTGGATCTTCTTGGATAGCTGATTTTACCTCATGTGTTAAATTAGGTCCATTCCCGCCATAAGAATCTGCCCTTTCTCCAACTAAAAGAGCTTTGACATGGCTGAGAGACTTTCTAATTGCTTCAGAGGGAAATGGACGAATGATGTTAGGACTTATTATTCCAGCTTTGATTCCTTTTTTCCGCAATTGATCTACGGCATCTTTAGCTGTTTCTGCTGCCGAATTTAATAAGAAGAGGGCAATTTCTGCATCATCCATTTCATATAAATCCAATAAAGGATAAGCGCGTCCAGAAATTTGTTCAAATTGTTTAGCAACTTCCTGAAAAACATTTTTAGCTGCATATATTGCCTGTGATTGCTGATAATGATTATTTAATAAATCATCTCCATTCATATGAGCACCAATGGTAACTGGCTTTTGGGGATGGCGAATGGCTGGATATTCTGTTGGACAAGGCCCTACAAAATCTTGTACCACTTTTTTATCTTCAAAGTAATGGACTTTTCGCTTTTGATGGGAAGTGAAAAAGCCATCATAGGCAACTATTACTGGCAGACGAACATTGGCGTGTTCGGCAATTTTTAATGCCATAATATTCATATCATAAACAGCCTGAGGAGTTTTTGCAGTAATGATAATCCAGCCAGTGTTTAATGCATAATATAAATCTGAATGATCCCCGCGGATGTCCAATGGTCCGCTTATTGCCCTTGTAACTAGATTTAGTACCATCGGATAACGGGTCCCAGATTGCACTGGCATTTGTTCGAGCATATACATAAAGCCATTTGCGCTCGTTGCGTTTATAACTCGTGCTCCTGTTGCAGATGCCCCATAGCAGATCCCAGCAGATCCATGCTCTCCATCAGCAGGGATTAATTTAATATCGTGCTCTCCTCTAGTTTTCATTTGATCAAGATACTGTGCTACTTCTGTGGAGGGAGTGATAGGAAAATAGCCCATGACATGATAATTTATTTGAGCAGCAGCCATTGCGGCCATCTCATTTCCAGATTCAAAAGTTGTTAATTGAACAGGTGCATTTTTGATAAGCAAATCATTTTCTAAAATGGACATTATAAACAACCTCCTGTAGTAGCATAAGGAAACTCTTGTTTTACTTGTGCTGTTTCTGCAAAGTTTTCTGTTTCGCGGATACCGCTTAGAGCGCTAGTTGGGCATGCCTCTACACATTTCAGGCATCCTTTGCAATATTGATAGTCAATTCCTTTAAGAGTCATAATGGTGCGTCCTTTTTTATTGATCTTTTTATCCCACACAAAGCATAAATCTGGGCAAACAGCATTACAGGAGGCACAGCTTATGCAGCTTTCTTTATCAAATTGTGGGATAAATCCTTGGCGGGATCCGCTTAAGTCTTTTACTAGACTGTTGCCCTGGGAGGATATCACTCCACCTAGTTGCTGTGTATTATAGCCAAGTGGAGAACGCGGTCTTGAAAAAGCTAGAGTATGGGCATCTTTTGGTGTTTCATATGTTTTAAATTTCACTTCGTTATAGCCTCTATCAAATGTGCGAATATTTGCTTCTACTAAATGTGGATACTTTTTTTCGAATGTTTTTGTTATTACTTCGCGCATAGATTCTGGATCAAGAAAATTGCATATGCGAAATAATGCTCCTAGCATCGCGGTATTAACGCGTGTTTTTTCCTTCACTGCAATCTGAAGTGCATCAACTATTGCTAATTTCCCATACTTTAGGTTTAAGTCATTTTTGACTAGCTCAAAGTCTCTTGTTGTATTTACAAGAACGATTCCATTTGGGTTTAAACCGCTGATGACGTCAATCGATTTGTATAAGGCTTCGTGAAAAATTCCAATAACATGAGGTTCTTCTATTGGACTGTGCGCTCTTATTTCAGTTTCAGGATCGCAAAAGCGAATAAAGCTTTTTACAGGAGATCCCTTTTTTTCAGAGCCGTATGAGGAAAAATTAGATCCATTTAGCCCAAGACCGAGCACCCCGGATTCTGCAAGCATTTTGCCTGCCAGGTTTGCTCCTAATCCACCTATAGATTCTAAGCGAATTTCATAAAAGCCAAGTTCATTTTTTATTGGCAAGATAGACAAAAAAACTCCCCCTTGTGGCATTTTTTATTAAGTATAATTCTCTGTTTCAAATTCCAATATAAAAAGACAGAAAATTTAAAAAATAATATAGTTGTTATTCTAAAGGATAAATCTGAACAAAGCTGTGACAATTATCGTAACTTTTTTAACGTGGGAGGCAGGCAAGAGAAGATGCTTTAAAAGATAGCTTTTTTTTATTAAACTCTCCTTTTGGCAAGAGGTTAATTGGATAGTTGATATTAGAAAAAATAAAAGAGATATAAAATACTTTTGCTTAGTTGAAATAAACAGTTGAATAAAGCGAAATGAAAATGATCCATAAAAAAATTGTTTTGATAAATTAAACTGCTGTAAGCAATCTAAATTATCAAAACAATTATTATTGTTCATAAATAATTTGCCCTGTATTTTTAACACTGTAGCCGAAAGCCTGCAATTCCTCTTTTAGCTGTTGGGAATTTAATAGTGTAGACAGAAGCTTAATGAGCTCTTTATTTTTTGGGGTTTTTAGAATGACTAAATCGTACTCCTCCTCAATAAGGGGAATAAAATCGATGTCCTTTGAATAATGGGAGATCCTTTTGATGCCTATTCCAGCATCAGCCTTTCCATGTGCTATCGTAGCTGCAACGCTGTAGTGGCTAGTGCACTCGTTATGATAGCCATTCACATTGTTTTTAGCTATTTTATTTATTTTTAGCTGTTCGTCTAATAGAACCCGTGCTCCAGATCCTATCTCTCTGTTAATGATTTTTATATTGCTGCGGCTTAAGTCGGACCATTGTCGAATATTTTTTGGATTGCCTGCTTCTACATATAGGCCTGCTTCTCTTGTTATAAAGCGGATGACGATATAAGAGTGGCTAACTAAAAGTTTTTTAGTATAAGGAATATTATAACACTTTGTTTCTCCATCGTATAAATGGGTGCTGACGATATCTGCATCCCCTTTATAAATAGCAAGCAATCCATTTAAGCTCCCTATGTAGGAACGAAGCGGACGATAGAATCTGCTCGTTTGTTCAATATGTTTTGCTAGAATATCTAAACAATTGTCTTGCCCGCTAATAATAATAGAGTGATGGGCATCCATCAAGATATTTTGTTCATTACTGACTAGAGCTGCAGCAGGTATATTTTCTACTGGATACTGTGATTTTTCCATGGACTTTTTTTTAAATGCTTCTAAATCTGCAGCATCAATCCGCATTTGGCGGCCAACGCGAAATGCCTTGAGTTCCCCTTTTTTGATGAGATCATAGACAGTTAACTTTGATACTTTTAAAAGTTCTGCTATTTCTTCTGTAGTAAAGGATTCATTTGTTTTCATTTGGTAATCCTCCAAAAAAATTTCTGTTTTTTTAATTTTACCATTTACTAACAAGGCAATCACATTTATAATCGCGTTAACTAATTATAAATAGTTATAACTAATTAATTATGTTGAAAAAATACTAATAATTAAAAGGAATTAGTTATATTTAGTTATAATTAATTAAAAATAAATATAAATATAATGGGGGGTAATGATGAAAAAAAAATGTTTAATGCTATTTTTAAGTATGCTTTTTGTTTTTGGATTGGCTGGATGTGGAAATGAAGAAAGCACCCCGAAACAAAAAAAGGAAAAGAAAGACATTGAGCTAACCGTTTCGGCCGCTGCTAGTTTAACAGATGTGTTGGAAGAGCTGCAAAAAGCATTTAAGGAGAAACATCCAGAGGCTAAATTTACTAATAATTTTGGTAGCTCAGGCACTTTGGCGCAACAAATTGAACAGGGTGCACCTGCAGACATTTTTTTATCGGCTGATCAAAAGTGGATGGATGCCTTATCGGAAAAAGGTATGATCGCAGAGGATACAAGAAGGGATTTTTCCGGAAATAAAATTGTGCTGATTGCAAAAAAGGATAGTGACATTAACATAGATTCATTTGAAGAACTAACTGATAAAATTGGACAAATTGCTATTGGAAATCCAGAAAGTGTACCAGCGGGGGCTTATGCAAAACAAGTATTAGAGAAGTTAGGGGAATGGGAATCTTTGGAAAAATACTTTGTTTATGGCAGTGATGTGGCTCAAACTCTTAAATACGTAGAATCAGGTAATACGGATATTGGATTTGTCTATTCAACTGATGCTCTCCTTTCGGATAAAGTAAAAGTCTTGGCAGAAGCAGATCCATCATGGCATAAACCCATTGTTTATCCAAGTGCTGTATTGAAGGATACGAAAAATTTTGATGAAGCAAAAGCATTTGTCGACTTTTTAAGCACAGCTAAAGCTCAAAAAATATTAAACAACTATGGATTTTCTAAATAAAAGCGAGTTGATGTAAAAAGACTGATGTTTGAAAAACTGAATATTAAAATATGGGCGAAGGATGAAAACAAGGAGCTATTAATTGATTATGAATTATACACCGCTTATTTTATCGTTGAAGGTTGCTAGTATAGCTACATGCATCGTTTTTATTCTGGGACTTATTTTAGCAATGCTGATAGCGAGAAATGAATTTTTGGGGAAAAGCATTGTAGAAGGGATTATATTATTGCCTTTAGTATTGCCGCCAACAGTTGTTGGATTTTCTTTATTATTTCTTTTTGGAAAAAATGGGCCAATAGGAAGTTTGTTGATGAATTGGTTTGATCTACAAATTGTATTTACTTGGATTGGAGCTGTGGTTGCCTCCGTTGTGGTTGCTTTTCCCCTAATGTATCAAAGTGCTTCCGCAGCTTTTCAAAATTATGATAAAAACTTAGAAAATGCAGCTAAAGTAATGGGTGCTTCAAAATGGAAAGTATTTTGGACAATCTCTTTTCCTCTGGCATGGCCTGGTCTATTGGCAGGTTTGGTTTTAACCTTCGCCAGATCATTAGGGGAATTCGGCGCAACCCTAATGATTGCTGGTTTTATTCCGGGGAAAACAGATACGATACCGTTGACGATTTACTTTGCTGTACAGTCAGGAAATTCAAAGGTTGCTACCTCTTGGGTAATCATTCTAATCATTCTTGGATTTTGCGCAATCATTTGGATTAATTGGTGGAGTAAACGCAATTTATTGCGATATAAAAGCGAAAAGTAAAAAGAAAGGGGAGAAAAAATGCTTGTTGTCAAAATAAAAAAAAAGCTTCCACATTTTACGATTGATGTAGAGTTAAAAGAAAATAACGATATTATTATTCTTTTCGGTCCATCAGGATCTGGAAAAACTACTATATTGAACTGTATTGCGGGATTTGATATCCCTGACGAAGGACTTATTGCATTAAATCAAAAAGCCTTTTACACAACAAATAGAGAAGCTGTGAAAATTCAGCAAAGAAAGGTTGGCTATGTATTTCAAGATTTTGCGCTATTTCCGCATATGACAGTGGAAAAGAATATTCAATATGGGATGAAAAGCAAAGAGTTGATGAACCGATTAGTAAAAGTTATTGGGATTGAGCATCTTTTGCAAAAATATCCAAAACAAATATCCGGCGGAGAAAAGCAAAGAGTAGCATTAGCAAGAGCGCTAGCAACAGAGCCGGATATTCTTTTGCTTGACGAACCATTTTCAAGTCTTGATCAAGAAACAAAAAGGGAATGCTACTATGAATTATTAAGACTTCATGAAATATGGAAAATCCCAATCATTATGGTGACACATGATTATGAAGAGGCAAAAAGACTAGGCAGTCATATTATCCATTTAAAAAAGGGGGAAATTATTAAGAAAGAAAAATTACATGGAGGGTAATGTTTGAAAAAAGTGAATAGTAAGGTTCCCATTAGAAATTTACTCTTATTAGTGACGGAAAAAAAGTTGCTGGTGAGAGTATTTTTTTATTCCTTTTTTTAAATATAAATAGACAAAAAATGATTATATTCATCAAAAATATCTATTTGTTACAATTTATTGAACAAATAAACTATTTAAAGCGCTTGCGGAAAATAATGCGTTAAATTTTCTGACAATTATATTGATTAGGCATTTGACAATAAATATTATCGGAGTATCAACAAAAAAGAAATTCCAATTAATTACATTAATAATATTAATGTGTTGGAAACTCTTAAGTTGAACGAAGAACAAAGGAGTGTTGCCAAAGTAAAAAATAGCAACTATGCATTCGTGCATAAGAATAACCTTATTTTGGGGAGGGAGAGAGTGTGAAGACGATTAATCAGGATTTAGAGGATCGAATTGCCCGCCACCCTTGCTACAGTGAGGATGCTCATCACTATTTTGCACGTATGCATGTGCCTGTAGCACCTGCCTGCAATATTCAATGTAATTATTGCAGCCGTAAATTTGACTGTGCAAATGAAAGTAGACCGGGTGTAGTGAGTGAAGTTTTGAGGCCGGAAGAAGCAGTAAAAAAAGTATTGGTTGTCGCAGGAGAAATAAAGCAGACATCCGTTGTTGGAATTGCAGGACCTGGAGATCCTTTAGCTAATCCCGGAAGAACTTTTGAAACGTTTCGGGGAGTTGCGGAGCAAGCACCTGATCTAAAATTATGCTTGAGTACAAATGGTCTGCGTTTATTAGAATTTGTGGATAAGATACATGAATTAAATATTGATCATGTAACGATTACAATCAATGCGGTAAATCCGTTAATTGGTCAACATATTTATTCCTGGATATTTTACGAAGGCAAACGCTATAAGGGAATAGAAGCAGCAGAGATTCTTATTAATAATCAATTAAAAGGATTGGAAGCCTTAACGGAACGAGGGATTTTATGCAAAGTTAATTCTGTTCTTATTCCAGGAATTAATGATCATCACATGGAGGAAATTTCAAAGGCGGTAAAAGATAGAGGAGCTTTTGTTCATAATATTATGCCTTTAATTGTCACTGATGATACAGTTTTTGGGAAAAGTGGGATAAGAAATCCAACAGCTAAGGAAGTGCAGCAAGTTCAGGAAAAGTGTTCTGGCAGTTTAAAAATAATGAAGCATTGCAGACAATGTCGAGCAGATGCGGTTGGTTTATTAGGGGAAGATAGAAGTGCGGAGTTCACAAAGGAAAAGCTCCTGAATATCCCTATTCGCTATGATTCAGAAGAAAGAAAAAGATACCAAGAAGCTTTAGAATTAAAGATTCAGCAAAATAAAAATAAAAAACAGGAAAAGGCTTCAACAATAAGGGCAGAAGCATCTTCTTCCACTCCTGGAATCCGAATTGCGGTAACAACACGGGGAAATGCAAGGGTAAACTTACACTTTGGACATGCAAAGGAATTTTTAATTTTTGATGTTCATAAAGAAATTATTAAGTTTGTAGGAATAAGAAAAGTTCAATCTTATTGTGTAGGGAAAATTAATTGTGGAACAAATAAAAAGCCAATTTTAGCAGAAACAGCTGCTATCCTAAAAGACTGCCAAATGCTATTGTGTTCAGGAATTGGCCAAGCACCGCAAAATTATCTATTAGAGCGGGGAATTGTACCATTTATTAAGTCAGGGAATATAGAAGAACTTCTTTATGAAAGCAGTAAATTCTATCAGTATATGAACTCATCCGAACCAATATTTATTTGAAAATAATTAAATATTTTATGAGGGGGAAATAAAATGCGTCAAATAGCTTTCTATGGAAAAGGTGGAATTGGTAAATCAACTACATCACAAAATACATTAGCTCAACTTGCTACTAAATTTGGACAAAAAATTATGATAGTAGGATGTGACCCAAAGGCTGACTCTACTCGCTTAATTTTAAATACAAAAGCGCAAAGTACAGTTTTAGAACTTGCAGCAAAAATGGGAACTGTAGAGGATTTAGAGTTAGAAGATGTTTTAGATAAAGGATTTGGAGATATTTTATGCGTAGAATCTGGTGGACCAGAGCCAGGTGTAGGATGTGCAGGGCGTGGTATTATCACTTCCATTAACTTCTTGGAAGAAGAGGGAGCATATGAAGGATTAGATTTTGTCTCTTATGATGTATTAGGAGATGTAGTTTGCGGTGGATTTGCAATGCCGATTCGCGAAAATAAAGCACAAGAAATTTACATTGTATGCTCAGGGGAAATGATGGCCATGTATGCCGCCAATAATATTGCCCGTGGTATTTTGAAATATGCCAATAGCGGCGGTGTTCGCTTAGGAGGCTTAATTTGTAATAGCCGCAACACGGATCGTGAAGCAGAGCTTATTTCTGAATTAGCTCGCCGCTTAAATACACAAATGATTCATTTTGTTCCAAGAAATAATGTTGTACAACATGCGGAGCTGCGTAAAATGACAGTTGCTCAATATAAGCCAGAAGATGATCAAGCGAAAGAATATGAGATTTTAGCGCAAAAAATCCTTGACAATCAAATGCTGACTATTCCAACGCCAATTGAAATGGAAGAATTGGAAGAACTATTAATGGAATATGGGGTTATTGAGGATGATGAAACGCAAATTAAAAAATTAGAAGAAAAAGAAGCTTCTGCAAAATAAATAATAAGTTCTAAAAAAGCGAGGTGAATTCAATTGAGTACAAAAGAAATTACTGATAGACACAAAATATTAGAGGAATTGTTAGAAGTATATCCCGAAAGAACAAAAAAGTTCAAGAAAAAACACTTTCAAGTAGTAGAAGAAGAGAATATTGAAAGTGGAAAATGCTCGGTAAAATCGAATATAAAATCACGTCCAGGTGTTATGACTATCCGTGGTTGTGCTTATGCAGGATCAAAAGGGGTTGTATGGGGACCAATTAAAGATATGATCCATATAAGTCATGGTCCGGTAGGTTGTGGACAATATAGCTGGGGTACAAGAAGAAACTATGCAAACGGTACTTTAGGAGTTAATAATTTTACAGCTATGCAAGTAACAAGTGATTTCCAAGAGAGAGATATTGTCTTTGGAGGAGATAAGAAGTTAGAGGCTTTATGTAAAGAAGTAAAGGAAATGTTCCCATTAGCAAAAGGCATATCCATTCAATCAGAATGTCCTGTAGGGCTAATTGGGGATGACATAGAAGCGGTCGGCAAAAGAATGACCAAAGAGCTTGGTATACCTGTAGTGCCGGTTCGTTGCGAAGGATTCCGGGGAGTAAGCCAGTCTTTAGGTCATCATATTGCTAATGATACCATACGTGACCATGTTATGGGAACTAGAGAGCTTGAAGAAGCTGGTCCATATGATGTAGCAATAATTGGAGACTATAACATCGGTGGGGACGCTTGGGCATCTCGTATTTTACTAGAAGAGATAGGTTTACGAGTAATCGCGCAGTGGTCTGGTGATGGTTCAATCAATGAATTAGGAATCACGCACAAATCTAAGCTTAATTTAATCCATTGCTATCGTTCCATGAATTATATGGCTAAAACAATGGAAAAAGAATATGGAATTCCTTGGATGGAATATAATTTCTTCGGTCCATCAAAAACAATTGAAAGCTTGCGGGCTATTGCGGCTCATTTTGATGAAACAATACAAGCTAATGCAGAAAGAGTAATTGCTGCATATAAAGCTGAAATGGATGAAGTCATTGAAAAGTATCGTCCTCGTTTAGAGGGAAAAAAAGTAATGCTTATTATAGGAGGACTGCGTGCAAGACATACGATAGGGGCATATGAAGATCTTGGAATGGAAATTGTTGCTACCGGTTATGAATTTGCACATAAAGATGACTATGAAAAAACAATTGTGGAACTAAAAGAAGGTACTGTTTTATATGATGATCCAGGAGCATTTGATGTAGAGTTTTTATCAGACAAACTGGATATAGATTTAATGGGTGCAGGTGTTAAAGAAAAATATGTTTATCACAAATTAGGTATACCTTTTAGACAAATGCACTCTTGGGATTATAGCGGCCCATATCACGGCTTTGATGGATTCAAAGTTTTTGCACAAGACATGGATATTGCCATTAACAGTCCTATATGGAGTTTAATGGATTCACCATTTTGAGGGGAAAAGGAGGGGGAAAAATGACAAAAAAATTAGATATTAAAGACCATAATACGTTGTTTCAAGCAGAAAAATATCAAAAGCAAGCGGAAGGAAAAAGGGTTTTTGAAGCCGCATGTTCCGTACAAGAGGTAGAGGATACGGTAGAGCTTTTAAAAACAGAAGAGTATAAAGAAAAGAATTTTAATCGGGAGGCAGCCGTAATTAACCCAGCTAAAGCTTGCCAACCGTTGGGTGCAGTTCTTGCTGCATTGGGATTTGAAGGAACCTTGCCATTTGTACATGGTTCACAAGGATGTGTAGCCTACTTCCGAAGTCATTTTGCTCGTCACTTTAAAGAGCCTGTACCTGCAGTATCGTCTTCGATGACGGAAGATGGCGCAGTATTTGGAGGAATGAGAAATCTAATAGAAGGTCTAGAAAATAGTACGGCATTGTACAAACCGAAGATGATAGCGGTTAGTACTACTTGTATGGCAGAAGTTATTGGAGATGACTTAAGCGCCTTTATAGAAAATGCACGGATCGAAGGAGCAATTGACCAGGAATTTCCTGTTCCATTTGCAAATACTCCTAGTTTTGTAGGATCACATATAACAGGATATGATTCTATGATGCGCTCAATCTTAGCGTATCTATCAGAAAAAAATGGGGATTTATCTTATAAAATACCATCAGAGAAAGTAAATATTATTACTGGTTTTGATACTTATACAGGAAATTTTTCAGAATTAAAAAGAATACTTGAATTAATGGATGTAGACTATACATTTTTAGGAGACCATAGTGATAATTTAGATTCACCTGCTAATGGAGAATATAATTATTATTATGGGGGAACGAAATTAGATGATGTTGCACAAGCACATAATGCTAATGGTACTCTTCTTCTTCAAAAGTATTCTACTAAGAAAGTGACTAAATATATTAATAAAAAATGGAAACAAGATACAATTGCGGTGTCCTCTCCTCTTGGCATAAAAAATACGGATCAATTGCTAAAAAATATTAAAGAGCTGACAGGGAAAGATATCCCGCAGGTGCTTAAAGATGAGCGTGGTCGTGTTGTAGATGCGCTAGCTGATTCTCATCCATATTTGCATGGTAAACGAGTGGCAATGACAGGGGATCCAGATTTATTGCTTGGTCTTATATCATTTTGCTTAGAGGTTGGTATCGAGCCTGTCCATATTGTTTGCACAAATGGAGATAAAAACTTTGCAGAAGAAGCAGAGGCACTTTTGAAAACAAGCCCATACGGAATGGAAGGGAAAGTCCATATAGGCAAAGATTTATGGCATATGCGTTCTTTATTATTAACAGAGCCTGTGGATTTTGCAATAGGAGGTACACATATGAAATATTGTGCAAAAGATGCTGAAATTCCGTTAGTTCGTGTTGGTTTCCCGATTTTTGACCGCCATCATATGCATCGCTATCCGATTATTGGGTATCAAGGCACATTAAATTTATTAACGCTAATTGTAAATACCATTTTACAACAATTAGATGATGAAGCTCCAGCACATAGCTTTGATGCTGTTAGGTAAGTAATACTGATTAAAATGAAGAAAAACTCTAGTCAGTGTTGAGTTTACCTCCTCACTGACTATTAATTTAAAAGGTGGTGGAGATGTGAAAAATTATGTAATGGAGGCAATGCAAGAACCTGCATGTGAACATAGTATGAATAACAATAACCATAAAGGTTGTGCTAAGCCTAAGCCTGGAGAAGCTGCAGGTGGTTGTTCCTTTGATGGAGCACAAATTACTTTATTGCCAATTGCAGATGTAGCACATCTCGTTCACGGCCCAATTGCTTGCGGAGGAAATAGTTGGGAAGGAAGAGGAAGTCTTAGTTCAGGTTCTAGTCTACATCGTTATGGACTAACTACAAATTTAAATGAACAGCAGATTATATTTGGTGGTGAAAAGCAATTAAGAGATGCTATCCGTGGAATAGTAGATAGGTTTAGTCCACCTGCAATTTTTGTCTATTCGACTTGTATTACAGCATTAATTGGAGTTGATCTTGATGCAATTTGCCGAAGTGAAACAGAAAAACTGGGTATTTCTATTATTCCAGTAAATAGTCCTGGATTTGTAGGAAGTAAAAGTCTAGGGAATCGTCTTGCTGGAGAAGCATTGTTGGATTATGTGATTGGTACGGCATTACCGCCATCTGAATCAAAGTGGGATATCAATTTAATTGGTGAATATAATATCGCCGGGGAAATATGGGATATAAAAGAGTTGCTAGCCCAAGTAGGTATTAATATTTTATCTAAAATTACAGGTGATGGCCGATTTAATGAAGTTCGCTGGGCGCATAGGACTAAGCTTAATATGGTAGTATGCAGCAGAGCTTTGATTAATATGGCAAGAAAAATGGAAGAAAGATATGATATTCCTTACTTTGAAGGTTCCTTTTATGGGGCTAAAGAAACAACAGCATCGTTACAAACAATTGCTCGATTATTAAATGATAAGGAATTAATAGATAGAGTACAAGCTTTTACAAATCAAGAAGAAAAAAAGCTGGATCAGGAGCTTGAAAATTATCGAAAAAAACTAAGGGGAAAGCGTGCGGTTCTTTATACAGGTGGAGTAAAAAGCTGGTCTATCATTTCAGCGCTTCAAGAGCTTGGCATTGATGTTGTAGGAGTTGGGACAAATAAAAGTACAAATGAAGATATTGCAAGAATAAGAGAACGTATAGGCAAAGATGCGAAATTAATAGAATCAGGTGGAGCAAAAAAAATATTGCAGACCTTTAGAAAAGAAAAAGGAGATATCCTAATAGCCGGTGGTCGTAATATGTATGTTGCTTTAAAGGAGCACATTCCATTTATTGATATTAATCAGGAAAGGCATCATGCTTATGCGGGGTATAAAGGATTAAAAAAATTAGCGGAACAATTAGTTAATTCGTTAGAAAACCCAGTCTGGCAAATAGTAAAACTTCAGCCCCCATGGAAGGAAAGATAAGGGATGGTTACTTATAAAACAGAAAAAGAATTGACCATTAATCCATTAAAAGTCAGCCAGACATTAGGGGGAGTATTAGCATTACAAGGTTTTTATCAAGCAATTCCTATTGTACATGGTTCACAAGGTTGTGCAGCCTTTATAAAAGCATTACTGACCCAACATTACCAAGAACCTATAGCTATTCAGACTACAGCGCTCCAAGAAATGAATATTATTTTTGGTGCTGAACAAAGTATGATACAGGCAATGGATACAGTATTAGAAAAGCATAAGCCATCTATTGTTGCCGTACTAAGTACAGGATTAACTGAAACAGCCGGTGATGACTTAATAGGAAATGTAGCTAATTATATAAAAGGGCTTAATAAGGAATGCGGCTGTTTTGTTTTCCCTGTTGCCTTGCCAGATTTTGAAGGTTCTTTAGAGTCGGGATATAGTCGCACAGTTGAAGCAATGATAAGACAATTGCTGAAAAGAGAGAAAGTTTGTGTTTCGAATAAAAAAATAAAAAATCAAATTAATTTTTTGCCTGGTGCTCATTTAACGCCAGGGGATGTAATGGAAATTAAAAGAATTCTTCATTCTTTTGGATTTACTGTAGTAACTGCACCTGATTTATCCACATCATTAGCAGGAAATCAAGGTTTAGGATATTCGCCTTTAACCCAAGGAGGAATTTCTTATAATCAATCCAAGCAATTAGTATCTTCGGAGTGGACAATTGCGGTAGGAGCTAGCATGGCAGGGGCTGCTAAAATTATGGAGGAAATTGCTGGCATACCATTTCGAGTATTTCCAAGTTTATCTGGGCTGAAAGCAAATGATGAATTTTTTTCTTTTTTACAGGAGATTAGCAAACAGCCTGTTTCTCCCTTTTACCATTGGGAGAGGGATACATTAGTTGATTGTTTATTAGATGCTCATTTTAGTTTTTTAGGAAAGAAAGTAGTGTTGGCTTTAGAGCCAGATCATCTTTATTCATTTATTACTTTATGTAAGGAGTTAGGTCTAAAATTTGATGGATTGGTAACATCATTTTCTACCAATATTTTATCTAAGATGGAAGAGGAAATTATTATTGGGGATTTAGATGATTTAGAGAAAATGGCAGCAAGTGCTGATTTGTGGATTAGCAGTTCTCATGGGGAGCAAGGTGCAAATAGAATGAATATTCCCTTCATGCCTCTCGGATTCCCTATTTTTCATCAATTAGGGAATTCACTGGTAACGAGCGTAGGTTATAGAGGTACTATAGAAACAATTATTAAATTGGGGAACCTATTAAAGTAAAGGAAGTGGAAAAAGTGATTAAAGCGGCATTTTCAACAGCAGACGGGGAGTCAATAAATACACATTTTGGTTATTCTGATGCATTTGATATATATGAAATTACAAAAGAAAAATATGAAAAGTTGGCTACAAGGGTAATAATTGATGATGAAAATAATAATGAAAGTGATCGAATAGAGGAAAGATTAAATCTTATAATGGATTGTACCTTATTATTTATCACACAAATAGGACCAACTGCTGCTGCACGTGTAACAAGAAATAAAATTATGCCAGTTAAGGTTAAAGAAGATACATCGATTAAAGAGCAATTAGAAAGGCTCTTGAAAATGCTTCAAACTAATCCCCCGCTTTGGCTTATAAAAGCAATGAATGAACGAACAAAAGAAGAAAGTATACAAGACTAATAAATTAGGAGGGGGAAGATGGGAGCTTCAATTACTAAAAAAGAAGGCATTGGTGCATATGATCGCTACAGCAGACAATTAAAACTTTTAGGAACAGAGGGACAACAAAAGTTGAAAAATGCTTCTGTTTTGATCGCTGGCATTGGTGGTTTAGGGGGAACAGCGGCTATCTATTTGGCTGCTGCAGGAATTGGGAAGTTAATAATAGCTCATGAGGGCAATATTGTTTTGCCAGATTTAAATAGACAGATTTTAATGGACAGCAAACGAATAGGGGAAGAACGAATACCATGCGCAGTTGAAAGTTTAAAAAAAATTAACCCTGATGTAGAAATTGAAGCATATCCTCAAAGGATAAGCTATGAAACTTCTTATCCATTAGTAAGTGCAGCAGATGTAGTGGTAGATGCACGCTATGATTTTCCTGAAAGATATGAATTAAATAAATTATGTGTAGAGATAGGAAAAACGATGATAGAAGTAGCTATGTCAGGATTTGAAATTTCACTTACAACGATAAAGCCTAATGAAACAGCTTGTTTGGCCTGCATTTTCCCAGAGAGGGATAAAAATTGGGAGCCACTTGGTTTTCCTGTATTAGGTGCAACGTCAGGTATAGCTGGATGTATGGCAGCATTAGAGGTGATCAAGGTTTTAACAAAAATTGGGGAACCGCATTACAATAAAATATACCGTTTTGATTCATTGCATTTTCAATCTGCATCATTTTCCTTAAAACGAAATCCATCTTGTAAACATTGTGCAAATAAAGGAGCAGAAGCGCATGTCTAAAAAAACATTAAAAGATTTGTATAATGCAGAAGATTTTTTTGATTATTATCGTGTACCCTATCATCCGGAAATATTAAATCTCTCGAGAGTGCATATACTTAAAACTTTTCAAAACCTACTGCAAAAGGAAGGTTATTTTAATGCTGACTCTTCTGATAAAGAGGTGTGGAATATACAAAGGGCATTATTATTCCGAGCATATCATGAATTTGTAAAGCCAACTCCAGCAAGACAAAAATTTTTCCCAACCTTTTATGAAAGAAATGGAACTTTTTATGCTTTTGATCAAATAAGCAATAAAGGAGTGGAGCAGGGCTAATGCAATTTACAGAGGAAGCGGCAGAAAAATTATCTGAATATATAGAAAATAATCGCGGTGGCATAGAGGGCATTCGCATTATGGCTGCTTCTGCTAAAGGAAATCTATACTATCGAATATATTGGGAAAAAGATTCATTTCCTGATGATGAAGTAATTATTCAAAACGGGCTAAAAATATTTTTAAATTCCTATACAAGTGAAGTCTTAAAAGAACAAACTATTTTTTATGCAGAAAAGGATGGGAAAAAAGGCTTGTTTATCATGAAATCTGTTTCGGGTTGTTCAACTTGCTCAACAGTCTGTTTTTAACAATTAAGGAAAAAAGGAGTGGAGCAAGTGGATAACATTAAATTTTGTGACACAACATTAAGAGATGGGGAACAGGCAGCAGGAGTAAACTTTGCTGGAGAAGAAAAAAGAAAAATAGTAAAATTATTGGCTAACGCTGGTATAGAGCAAGCAGAAATTGGAATTCCAGCAATGGGAAAAGAGGAGCAGCGGGTTATCTATTCAATTGTAGAAATGAATTTGCCTATACAACTAATAACCTGGAATCGTGCTGCTAAAAAAGATATTGATGCTTCTAGAGAGGCTGGGGCAGACTGGGTGCATATTTCTATCCCCACTTCTGATATTCAAATGTACTATAAATTAAGATTAAATAGAAGTGAAATCAAATTGCTCATTCAAGAGGCAGTTGCATATGCAAAATCATTTGATCTACTTGTTTCTGTTGGCTTTGAGGATGCCTCACGCGCAAGTCTATCCTTTTTAACTGATCTTGTAAATAGTTTGTATAAAGAAGGAGTCAAAAGATTCCGGTATGCAGATACTGTATCGGTGCTTAATCCAATGTCGGCACAGATGAATATTCAAAGAATAATCAAAGAATGTCCAGCAGATATAGAATTAGAAATTCATTGTCATAATGATTTTGGATTGGCATCTGCCAATACACTTTCTGCTCTAGCTGCCGGTGCAAAATGGGCCAGTACGACAATTGCCGGCATAGGAGAAAGAGCTGGGAATGCTCCTTTAGAGGAAGTGGCGATGGGCTGGCGACATCTATACAATGGAAAAATAAATGTAAAAACAGAGTATTTCTATAAATTGGCAGAATCAGTTAGTGGAGCAGCGGGTCTAAAGATTCCAGAGAACAAGGCTATTATTGGTTCGATGGTTTATACACATGAATCGGGTATTCATGTTGATGGTTTGCTTAAACACTTGGAAACATATCAAACCTTTGACCCAAAGGAAGTAGGAAGAAAACATCATTTTATAGTAGGGAAACATTCAGGTATCAGTTCAATTGCCCATTTGCTTAAACAAGAAGGTATTGATATAGATAAACAGCAAGGACAAAAATTAATAGATTATGTAAGAAAAGTAACGAGCGAAACGAAACAAGCAATAGAAGTAGGAGATTTAAAGAAATTAGTAGAAGGATTTTATACATAAAAGGATGATGAATCGTCATCCTTTTTTATTACGTTCCTTTATCAAAATAAATATTAAATCAACAGTTGACATTGATAATCATTATCATTTATATTCTTTATATAAATGCTCGGTTAGAGAGGTGTTCTTATGAAGGTATTGATAGGTTTTGCCAGTATGTCCGGAAATACAGAGGAAATAATGCTCATTCTTAAAGAAATATTAGAAGAGAAAAAGTGTCATGTTGAGGTAATGGAAATGGATAGAATAGCAGTTTCCTCGTTGACAACATATGATTTGCTTTTGTTAGGAAGCTACACATGGGGAGATGGTGATTTGCCTTATGAAATAGAAGATTTTTATGATGAATATGGAAATATCAGATATCTATAAGGTAGATGAGATAAAGAATTATGATCTTGTATATTGAGGGCTGTATACATGGAGAGAGAGGGAGAATTTCTAGATGAGTGTCTGGATATGGTGGGTAATTTACAGGATGAGCGATGGGGTGGCAAGCATTTTGCTTTGTTTGGATCAGGTGACAGAAGTTATGAATACTTCTGTGGAGCATTAGACAGATTAAAGGAGATTCTCGCAAATTGTGGAGCAATTGTTGTAGCAGAACCTCTTCGGATAGAAATGGCGCCAGATAAAGAGGAGGAAGAAGAGATTTCCAAGTATGTCCAGAAAACATTGCTGGAAGCAAAAACAAGCAACAAGGTTTGAGGCTGTCTCTGCTCTATTGTCGCCATTTTCGGTCAGCCTGAAAGGTTGGCAAAATAGATTTTGTCTACACTCTGTCTCTTCATGATTTAATGAAGAGGTTTTTCTTTTTATGGTAGAGGATATAGTGTGAATACGATGAATACTATATATGGAAAAGAAAAGGAGCTGTGGAAAAATGACAGAAAAAATCGAGTTAGTATTAGATGCAAAAGCAGAGCTAGGAGAAGGTCCATGTTGGGATTGGAGGACAGGAATACTTTATTGGGTCGATATTGAAGGGAAAAAAGTTTGCACATTTAATCCAGCAACAGGTGAAAATAGAGAAATAGTGTTGGATCAGCAAGTTAGTGCCGTTGTGCCCGCCTTAAATAAGGATAAGCTAATTGTGGCGATGGAAAAGGGCTTGTTTTATTTGCAAGAACAAACAGAAGAGCTTGAATTAATAACAGAAGTAGAGGGCAATTTGCCTGATAACCGAACAAATGATGGAAAATGTGATGCATATGGCCGATTTTGGATTGGCACGATGAGCAAAAAGGAAGAGAAGGAACAAGGAGCGTTATATTGCCTAGACACGAATGGAAAGTTTACTAAGAAATTAGACAATATTAGCACCTCAAATGGATTAGCATGGGATAAAACTAATAGCTATATGTATTATATTGATACACCAACACAAAAGGTGCTTCGTTATGACTTCGCTCTTGATACGGCTATATTAGGAAAAGCAGTGGAGGTGGTTGATTTTTCTGATGAAGATGGATTTCCTGATGGTATGACGATAGACCAGGAGGGAATGCTGTGGATTGCACATTGGGGTGGTTCGAAGGTATCTAGATGGAATCCTAATGCCAAAAAGAAATTAGAAGATATTGAACTGCCAGCTTTAAATGTTACATCTTGCACTTTTGGAGGAATACATCTGCAAGAACTGTATATTACAACAGCAAGAACGGGCATGAGTACGGAGCAGTTGGAGAAGTATCCATTGTCAGGCGGATTATTTAAAGTAACGACAAAAGCAGCAGGCATGCAAGCCGCTTTTGTAGCAGATAGCAGTATATAAAAAGAGAATGCAGGTAAAAAGCTGGCTAGTTTTTTTATTATACTCTCCACTAAACTTAATGATTTTTCATGTGAATAAGTAATTTTGTTCCTTAATTCTTAAGGCATAATTATAAAAAACATGTAAATGCTATTAAAAGGTGATTATTTTTAGTGGGGGTTGTATTTATGCATGATTCAAATGTAAAGCTTAGTTCATCAGAGATAGCTTGTATTTGGACTTCTTATATGAATAACAGTATGTCTGTATGTATATTAAGCCATATGAAAAAACATATAGAGGATTCAGAAATAAAAGCGATTGTTGATCTAGCTCTATCCATTTCCATAAAGCAAATAGATCAGCTGGCTATCATATTTAAGAAGGATACATATGAAAAACCATACGGATTTTCCGAAAATGATGTGAATTTAGAAGCCCCTGCATTATTTACAGATACTTTTTGTTTATTTTATATAAATCATATGGCAAAAGCGGGCCTTCTAGCATTTAGTGGATTTCTTTCCATGAGTGTGAGGGAAGATATTATTGAAATATTTATAAATGGGCTGGCTGATACTACTAAATTATTTAGAAAAACTACCAGCTTGCTTATGAATAAGGGGTTAATAGTGCGCTCTCCTTATATCCTTGTACCGAAAACAAAAGATTATGTAGATAGCAATAGCTATTTAAGTGGATTTCATTTTTTTCATAAAAAACGCCCGCTGAATTCTATTGAAATTTCTCACCTATTTATGAACACACAAACGAATAATATAGGATCTAAAATAAGTTTGGCTTTTTCTCAAACATCTGCCAACAAAGATGTACAACAATTTATGATGCAAGGAAAGGAAATAGCCCAAAAACATATAAAAATTTTTATGAATACTCTGTTGGAAGAGAATTTACAAATGCCAATGTCCGCCGATATAGCAATAACAGACTCTGCTATACCAACTTTTTCAGATAAACTGATGATGTTTCATATGAGTTTATTAAGTGCAGCTGGAATAGGAAATTATTCAACAGCAGCAGGGGCAAGTCAACGAAGCGATTTGGCTATAAACTATGAACGTCTATCCCTTGAGATAGCCCAATATGCTAAAAGCGGGGCAGATCTCATGATTAAAAACAGCTGGCTAGAACAGCCGCCGGGAACGATAGATCGTTCAATAGTAGTGAAAAATAAAAAAAGCGAATTTAACTAGAATATGTTTGAAATAAAAATAAATAATCTACAGCTATAAGTGTCGACAGACTGCTAAAATAGTTTGGAAGTAAAAGCTTAGGGCAAATGGACGATTGTAAGTTTTGCTGAAAAATTTACAATCGCCTTTGATTAGCAGAATGGTTTTTATGTTTTATTGTTTAGTTTACTTTACTTTTTATTTTGTGAGCGCTTTCTTCTAATATGTACATAACAGGTATTTGGGAAGTTATATTGTTTTTTCCAAGATAGGCTTCGGTTATATAATAGGCGATATTAATATCAGAAATTTTCGCCAGCGTGCAGTTTTTACTGTTAGTGATGCTGATGATATAAGTGCCTTCTGCTTTGAGCTGATGAGCTAAGTTTAAAGTAAAATCAGTTTCGCCAGAGACCGATAAAATAATAGAGATACTATGTTTCAATTCTTTACTATTAATAGGGTAAAAAGGATCCTTTATACATGAAGAAAATTTTCCTAAGCTAGAAAAATATCTGGCTCCATACTCTGCTAAAATGCCTGAACTGCCAATACCAATAAAAAGGACTTTATCCGCTTTTAACACTAAATCTGCAACTTGATTGAGTCCAGATTCAAAATTTCCATTGATCGTCCGTTCCATAAATTCAGAGAGATAATATCGAGGAGATTTTATATGGTCTTGTGTATGATGATCTTGGTAAAGTTTAAGTTTTACTTTGAATTCGGAGAAACCCTCGCAATTTAATTTTTTGCAGAAGCGCAAAATACTTGATGTAGAAACATGTGTCTCATTTGCAAGCTCTCTAATCCTCATATAAATAACTTTGTCGCTGTTTTTCGTTATATAGTTATAAAGAAGCATGTCCAATTCATTAAAGTTTTGCACCATTTCCGCAGTAAACATGTTGTTTTCTCCCTCCCCTATTTTCAAAGATATATGTATAAAGAGATTAATCCGATGCTATCCTGAAAAGATATAAAACAACTTGTTTCCTTTTTGTGACAAATTTCTTTAAGTAGAATAAAAATCAAAAAAAGGAAGTTTTATTGATTTAATTATGAAAGCGTATACAATTAGAGTGTGAGAAATAAATGGCACTGTTAAAGAAATCTGTTGATCTTTGGATAGGCCAATTCCCTTCAACTGTTTGCGAAAAGGCAGGAATAATATTCATTTTTACGAATGAGCTGAAAACACTGTATCATCATATTCATTAACATGGCCAAAAATCAAAGGGGGAATAGAGAAAAAATAATTTGTCTCAGCACTATTAATATAGCATAGAACAGCAGCTTTTTCTAATTTGCAAGGATTTTAAGAGGAGGAATTTTGATGAAAAAAATATTATTAGTCTGTGCAGCAGGCATGTCGACAAGCCTGTTAGTAAATAAAATGAAAGATGCAGCAAAGGAGAAGGGGATAGAGTTGGAGATATTTGCTTTGCCGGTTTCAGAATGCCAAAGTGTAGCTGATGAAGTAGATATTGTGCTGTTAGGACCACAAGTAAGATATCAAAAACCACAAGTAGAAGAAATTATTGGAGGAAGGGTGCCAGTCGAAGTTATTGATATGAGAGATTATGGCATGATGAATGGAAAAGCGGTGCTAGAAAAGGCGATAAATTTGCTTTCGTAGCGGGAAAGATAAAATAAATGAAAATGTATATCTTGTAATCTAACGATAGCAAGGATAATTGAACATTATCTAGGAGGAATATATATGGGGTTTATGGCAGCGTTTGAAAGGTTTGCAGAGAAAACACTGGTTCCTGTTGCAGCAAAATTGAATTCCCAACGCCATATTGTCGCTATTAGGGATGCATTTATTTTATCTTTTCCTATTACATTGGCCGGTTCACTTATCGTATTGTTAAATTTTGCAATTTTAGCACCGGATGGTTTTATTGCAAAGATTTTATTTTTGCATAAGCTGTTCCCAAATTTAGCTGATTTGCAATCTGTATTTTCTCCAGTATTGAATGGTTCGACTAATATTCTTTCCATGTTTATTGTCTTTCTAGTTGCGCGTAATATGGCCATTTCTCTAAAGGCTGATGAGCTATTAAGCGGTTTGACAGCATTATCCACTTTCTTTATTATTTATCCCCCGTACAAAGTCGTAGATGGAGCAAACTTTTTAACTACTCAGTGGGTTGGTGCTCAAGGGCTATTTGTTGCGCTTATCGTTGGGTTGCTGGTAGGAGAGATTTTCAGCCGGCTATCAAAATCAAAGAAATTGCAAATTAATATGCCGGCATCTGTTCCTCCAGCAGTATCTCGATCCGTTAAAGTGCTATTCCCAATTATTATTATTATTACAGTGCTTTTTGCTATTGCAAATGCTATTATTAATGTGTTTTATCCAAAAGGTTTGCATGAGTTTATTTATGCAGTCATTCAGACACCATTAAAGCATCTAGGTACAAACATCTTTTCCCTAGTGATTCTTGCTATCGTTTCTAATTTATTATGGGTATTTGGCATCCATGGACCAAATACAATTGCAGCTATTCGTGAAGCTATGTTTGCAGAGGCAAACTTGGAAAATTTAAACTATGTGGCACAGCATGGAAGTGCGTGGGGTGCCCCTTATCCAGTAACTTGGGCTATCAATGACGCGTTTGCTAATTATGGCGGTTCCGGAATGACCCTAGGGCTACTGATTGCTATTTTTCTTGTAGCTAGAAGACAGGATTATCGTGATATAGGAAAGTTATCTATCAGATTTTGCCGAAAGAGTACCCCTACTTCAATTTCGTGAAGGGCAAAGCCCAGAAATAAGTAGGGGGTGAATTTCGGTTTTGCATAGCAAACAGCTTTGCTTTTTATTTTGCTTTTG